>ERZ827423.2748-NODE-2748-length-13287-cov-3.090538_pt1 | contig 13287 bp, 8 predicted proteins | sample MGYA00519775_ERZ827423 | MGnify/ENA primary metagenome ERZ827423 (study PRJEB31778, sample SAMEA3449296) | human gut metagenome | biome: human gut; feature: human-associated habitat; material: faeces | place: United Kingdom | collected 2010/2012 ...
CAGTCCCAACGAGGCCATCCGCTCTGAGTGAGGAGGTAGCTTTTATGAAAAAGATATGCTATATGATGTTAGTTGTGCTTTGCGTGTTGCTGACTTTGTCGGGGTGTCGCGGGGATGGCTCTACTAAGACTACAGCGGTGCGGTCTGAAATGGTAGACGACATTACACAGCCATGGGCTCTCTCCATGCAATACTACGATATATACTTTTCGCTCGAAGAAGTTTCTCTTTTGGACAACAACACCGGTGAAATGGAGGCCAGCTATTATGCGGCAGGCACATTTTCGCCGGATATGGATTTAACAAGGATTCCCATCTTGGTTAATTTTAATGGAGACTGCTTAACTGTAGATGGAGATTTTGTAGCGGCAACATCCCCGACTATGATTCTATTTGATTTTTCCAACGGAAGAACGCACGAAATAGGCGTGTCACACGAAGGAGAGGTCCGAATCTACACGGCATCTGCAAGCTGCTCCTGAAAGTTTTTGAGCAGATTCAGAGTTATTTAGAGGTGGGAGGCGATGCCTATGCGTGTCTGAGTCAGCAATTATCCGCTATGGTCTGCAAATGAACAACAATCTTTTATTGGATGGTGGTAGTCTGAAAAGCTAACGGCATCCAACCTTTCAAAAAGGAGGAAACATGAGTTTTACTAAGAAAGCTTCCGCGTTGCTTTTGGCCTTGGTCTTGGCCTTTAGCCTGAGTGTACCTGCTTTTGCAACAACCAATTCGGATGGAGATATGACCATTACCAGCGGTAGTGTCACATTTACCAACGAATCTTACGCGTATTTTGATGCAGAAACAGGAGAGGATCTTACGGCATATACCAGTTATGCGCAACTCTCCAGCTCCTCGAATTTTGCACATCTTCCGGTTATTATTAACTTTACAGGAACCGGACTAAAGATTAACGGAACTACAGTTCCCACAAGCAACAACTCGTACGACGGATACATCAACGTTTCCGGGACTTGCGCCACTGTTGAAGTTATCTATAGCGGTGGAACTCGCACATATTATGTTGCGGCATATCCGGCAACTTTCCATGCGTCAGTTACGCTGGATTACAGCAACGCACACCGCTTTTCCAATCTTTCTGCCGGAGCCTCTTATACCGGAATCTATGGGAGACACTGCTCCTATCTGAACCCTGCAACCCAAGCTCAGATCAATACTGCGACAGCTGCTGTAGCTGCCCTTGACGCAAAGTTCCCCGATGGTGTTTACAAATCCGCTACTTATTCAAATATTGGCGCGGGCAAAACCGCTGCTGATATCCTGTTCACCTTTGGCTCGGAAAGGGGTCTGACAATTGGGGGTTCCACCAGTTACATCTCCTCGGTTGAAGGATTGGACATGGATAGTACCGCAACATATACTTACTATGGGTATACCAGCGGTGCCGGTGGTTGGATGTATAGTGTTACCCGTGGAGATACAACCATGTATCCCATGATTAGCGCAGGCTCATTCAAACTGATGCCCAATGATGTGGTAAATTGGTCGTACACCTGCGATTTGGGCTACGATCTTAATTATCCCATGATGTAAGTAAGTCTTAGTGCGCACAGAAATATCTTGAAGTTAGCATAGAAGAATGTACAGGCGGTGTCCAGCCGCTTCTGTGCTGGGCACCGCCTGTACTGTGTAACTTTAAGAAACGGATTGGGAGAAAAACATGAACTACAAATCAAAGTTTAGCAGATGGTTGATAGTTGTTGCCTTGCTCTTTGGTCTTGTACAACCGACAACTACCTATGCTATCTCTTTTGGAGTGCAGTATTGGCCAGCAGATTACGATCCATCGTCAACGTCTTCATTTCCAAAGAATGCTTACACATGGCTTGATATTACGGCAAGCGAGTACCCAAACGCAGGAGATTTGGCTGTTTACTCGAGTGACTTGGAGGCCAAAGTTTTTTATGTTCTCCAAATTCCTGAATTGGATGCCGATAATGCAAATGAGAGTGACTACGCTTTAACCCTTTCGCTAACTGAAAAGTATGGGGCAGCACCTACGATGCACCTTGATAGCGCAAATTACTACAGGCCGGTACGAATACCGTGGACATCAAATGACGGACGGGTATGCGACATCTTCATCGTTGCTATACCGGAAGTTAGAGACTACTCTCAGGCGGATTTCTCCGAAGCTGCACAGTGCTATTTGAACTCACTAGAAGATGTATCTATCCTCTATAATCAACTTAATGCGGTGGAAAAAGGAGCAGAAGGTGGTTTTTTTGTAGACAGTTCTCGATGCTTACAGAAAATCTGCACGGATATCTCTCCTATCATCGCAGGATACACTGACTATGACATTAGCAATCCCCCATCGGTCGAAAGTCTTCAGTCTATTGCGCAGAAGAGAAACTTGCTCTCGCCTCAACAGGCCGTCGCCTGCTATACAGAGGTTTTGGGCTATTATATAGATTACTGTAAAACAACTATTAAAGCCCCGCGTCTACGTTCTCTGCAGGTGCTTGGAAGTGAAGCTCAGGCCATTTCCGAGTTGGAATACACAATTAGCCTTCCCAATGAAGTTGATTGGGAAAAGGCATCATCCTCTTTACATGTTACTGCAGATGGATATTATCAACTCTCTACAAGCGGAAAATGGCAAAAAGATACAGCGATACTCCTTCGTCTGAGTGCTAAGGATCCGGCGACTAATACCATTTACAACTCGTCGGAAAATGGCATTGTTCAAAGGAAATATATTCTCCAACTTTCAGTCGGCGATCCATCATTTTCGATTTCATCTTTCCAAATTGGTGATCGGTTTGCTGATATAACTGGCAATACTATTTCCCTCCACTTATCGAAAGATTGGTCATGGCAGCAGGCACCACAGATTACCTGTTCGGGAACTGGCTATGAGTTTCTTGACAGGGATGGTAATCCGCTGGCGACTGATGAAAGCGGAAAGATAAATCTTTCTAACGCCAAAAAGTTACGACTGGTTGAAGACCTGCGTCCTCATGCCAAGGACAGTGCCGATCAATCCAAATTATACTATACCAAAGATTATATTCTGAACATTACACGGGGAAACTCCGAAAGCTGTGATTTGCTATCTTTTTCTGTTGGTATTGATGGTGAAAAAGTCCAGTGGGGCGACGATGGTAAAAGTATTATTGTAACAATCCCCTATGCCACAGAATGGGCAGGACTTAAAAGGAGTATTACCTGTTCATATGATGCAACTATCTCCACACCACAGGGTGAGGATTTTGAAAATTCAGAGAAAACTCCGATTCTATATCGCGTAACGGCGGAAAACGGAACTAATTATAAGGAGTACACCGTTGTTGTAAAAAAAGTAGCACCAGCCACAGGAAACAAAATCGAATCCTTCAATTACGGAACCTTAGTCGGCGTTATTGATCACGAAGCAAGAACGGTTTCGTTGGAATTGCCCGCAGGATCTTCTGTGCGATTCTCTCCGCAAATTACAGTGCCAGAATTTGCTGTAGTTGAGCCTGCAAGTGGGACTTTACAAGATTTCAGTTCTCCCGTCACATATACCGTCACTGCGCAGAATGGTGTTGAGAAAAAGTATGTGGTGTTAGTTACACTATCCTCGCAGCAGCAGGAAAATCCCGACAAATCTGCATATCAAGGCAAGTTGAATTCCATTATCAGAGGATATCGCAGTACTGCTGAAGATGATTGGGAGTGGATGCAGCTCGGAATTTATGACAACAAGCTGCAAAGTGAAGGCCCGAACTCAAATGATGGATTTGATCTCGCCAAAGAAATAAAGGATTTGAATGTCGGCCCAACCGGCACTATGACTGACATCGCCCGCTTAGTGATGCTGCTAACATCAAGGGGCTACGACTGCTCCAATCTCGCCCAGTATAACGATGGCAAACCATTTAGGGATAAAGATCAAAATGAAATTGATAATCTTGTCGAAAACATTTATAAGACGCCTTCCGGAGGAATAAATGGATTCTCTTTTGGCCTTTGTGCTTTGGATATGGGAAACTATTCCGTTCCCCAAAACATTGATAAAAGCCGAGAGTTCATTCTTGAATCACTCTTAAGCCACAAATATCTATCTGATAATTGGGGCGTTGATATGGTTGGCATGATTATGTATGCCATTGCGCCTTATCAAGATGATCCCGTGTACGGAGAAAGAGTCCGCGCCAAATTAGATGAAGGTATTGAAGTTATTATCAAAGAAATGCGCAAAGACTACACGTTCTACTCATGGGCAACAGTGAACAGTGAAGCGGTTGCGCAGGTTATTTGTGCGTTAGCTTCCTGTGGGGTAGATCCGTATTCGGATCCGCGCTTCGGCAACGGTGAAACAACGATTCTCACGAGATGGATGGAGATGTTCTCCACATCGGATGGCTTCAAGCATACCCAGGACGGAACAACCAATGCGATGGCAACATATCAATCCTGCTATGCGCTACAGTGGTATCTTGGCTTTTTGAACAACGGGGGAGCTGGGCATCCGTATTACCTTTACTATCATCGTTACGATTTTTCTACGGCTTTCTCAACAGATGCAGATATCCTGTCATTCTCTATTGATGGACAAAGCGGAATCATTGAGACGACAGATAGCAAAAACACGATCTCTGTTACTCTGCCGAAAGGAATGCCCCTCCAGAATATAACACCCGATCTCACGCTGTCAGAAGGAGCAACTTTGGAGGCACCGGATCTCCCTGTAACATTTATCGAAGGTATCGCGCAACCCTTTACCGTGCTGGCCGAGGATGGCACAACACGAAAGACGTACTATGTTACCGTAACACTGGGAGAGGTGGACCCATCTGGTGCGAGGCTGGATGCATCTTCAATCACCCTGATGGATGCCAACGAACGCAGCTTAGATATCTTGAGCAAAACAGTCACCTCAACAGAAACTGGAGCAGACATTCTTCTAACAGTCAGTAGCGGCATTGATGTTACGAGATTGCGTATTGCGGCAAGCATCTCTTTTGGTGCATCGGCAAGTCCAGTGCTGGACAGCTCCAAAATTCTTGATTTGTCAGATTGGAAACCCTTCACAGTTTCCTCCGGCAACGGCAGAAACAGTGCCATATACAGAATCAAGGTGCAGGCGCGGACACGTGCCACAATCGAAGAGTTTGCGCTGGTGATCAACGGCACGACGTATCGAGGAGAAATCGACCATACCGGGGGAACCATCACCGTGACTAATGTGGATGATAGTAACTTGACCACGACGAGAATTGTACCGGATATTACGCTGGGGGCCAGCACTACGGTCTGCAATCCAGCAAACGGAATTGCGCAGGACTTCTCTGTGCCGGTCATTTACACGGTGGCAGGTCGAAACATCGAAAGCCGCACCTACACCGTGCGAGTGACCAACCTTTCCGGAAACCCCATCTCTGCATCTGGGGAAACACCGTCCCCCTCTGGTTCCGCACGAATTGAGAAATTTGTTTTGATGGGTGTCGAAGGCGAGATAGATGAGGCGACGGGTACGATTACGATCAGACTTCCTAACGGAACAGATGTAACACACGTCTCCCCAACAGTAACAGTTCCCTCCGGAGCTATTGTGAATCCTGTTTCGGGAGAAGTCGTCAATCTCTCCACGCCGATCACCTATGTCGTGACAAACGGAGAAGAAAGCCGCAGTTATATTGTCAGCGTGGTATATCAGCGCAGCATCTCTCAGCAACTATGGGATGATGTGGCAGGCGATAATACTGTAACCGATCATCAAATCAGCCGCAGCACTCACAGATTCTCATGAGGCAGTACAGATTAATGTCGGAGAATATAAATCATATTACTTTATAAAGGTGGGAATACAATGAAAAAAAGAATCGTTCCCCTACTGGCTCTTGTGCTGTCGCTTTGTATTCTGATTCCTGTTTCAGTCGCACAAAGTGCAGCGGAAGGTGCGGTACAGATATCTGTTGCCGCTGAGAACGGCAAGGTCAGAATCGGTGGTACCTCTGTGAATAACGGCGGTACCCACTCTGTTAGGGAAACGGAATCGGCCGCAGCAATTCAGCTTGAAGCTGTTCCGAATAACGGCTATGCGTTTAAGGGATGGAGAGCAACCGGAGGAACGGTCTCTGATTCCAGCAGCGCAAAAACTCAATTGACCATTGGCTCTACATCGGAAAGTGTCTCCCTCACCGCCACCCTTGCCAAGACCGTATCGGTGACGTTGGAGCAGCCTGAAAACGGCAGCATCAGCCGCACAGATACCCTGACAACCTTGACGGAAGGCAGTGAGGTCGAGCTGAAAGCGGAGGGCTATGGCTTGCTGCGTTGGATCATCAAAGACAGCACCGGGACTGATACAACAGATTATACGCTGAAGCCGCTGGGCAATACAGCCAAATTGACGCTCGGAGCGACTGACCTGAAAATCAGTGCGGAGTTCAGTACGGACGCGGGCAGCTTCGTGTGGGATGAAAATGACAGCAGCAAAAATGCCACAGCGCAATTAAAGGATGGAACCAGAAGAATCGACAGTGCTGCCGATGTGAAAATCACCGGTTGGAACAACAATGCAAAGGAAGACCTTGTTATTACGTTGACTCCTACCGAGGATCCTCGTAAGGCAAATGCGCCCAAGCTGTTCTTCCAGATCGGAAATGATGCGGCTGGCTTTAATTCCTCCGCAACGGTGAAATTTAAAGACGCAGCTACAGTCGTAGAAGCTGGTAAACGAATAAAAAACAAGACCGTAACCTATGCGGATGGATATGCGTGGGAGGAATTGCCTTTCACCATCACTGACGCAAACAACAAGGTAAAGAATGGCAAAATCGTCATCAATTATCCCAGCAAGGTGACCGTGAATGCAGTGAACGGAACGGTGAAAGTAAACGGCAGCGTCTGCAATTCCGGCAGCACCCTGCAATTCATGGCCGATGAAACGGTAAGCATCGAGGCGGTCGCCGCAGGCGAAGGCTACAAATTCCAGGGCTGGACGACCAGTGCCACTCTCGCGGACAGATCTCAGACCGCCACTACCCTGACGACAACTGCCGGTACGTTCTCCCTCACCGCCACCTTTGCCAAACCCTCAGACGAAAAGACATATTTGTCATTCAAGTGGATGTGCGATGGGCAGGATCTGTCGGGAGTCGAGCATTGGATGCTCTCTGGAGGCTTTTCGGACATGCCCTACTGGATTTATTCATTTGCTGATGAAGTCACTTTTAATGAAGCGATTGAGAATCCTACAAAGAGGCAGTGGCTTGGCTCAAGTGATGAAATGCAATCCGGCGTTGCAGCAGGCACAAAACTTCTAATACGGCTCAAGACACAGCACACGTTCCAAAACGACACCTATCTGCTGGATAATGTAGATATTTCGTCGATTCCAGAAAACTCATTGCTTGGAAATAAGCGGGCAGCTGACGGGAATAATGAAATGTGCTATGTCGGGCTAAAAATGGACGGGAATCTTTCTGTTACGGCCAACTATCACAAGGCGGCAAACGTCAAAATTACAGCAGATGTCAATGATACTGCAATGGGTACAGTTGAGCTGTCACCGGTCGGAACAGCAGGGTATTATCAGGAACAGACCACCCTTGCAATGATGGCGGTTGCGCAAGATGGCTATCGGTTTAAAGAATGGCAGGAGGCTAATGGCACTACCTACCTTTCCCAAAGTCAGAAAACCAAAGCGATGGTGGAATTTGTAGTAGGAGATAAGCCCGCAAGCTTTACCGCCGTCTTTGAAGCGGCAGAACTGGAGCCGCTCCCCATTACTGTAACCACTGTCCCGAACGGTAAAGCGACTATCAAGATAAATGGAGACGCGGGTATCGTCACTGCGAAAGAAGGCCAGAAACTAACTATTTCAATTACCGATGTTGATGAGTATTACCTCTTTGATTGTTGGGAAATTGTAGAGAAGGGTGTTGAAGGGAGCGGTTCTCTGCTTTCAGACACAGTAAAATTTGATGAAAGCGTAACCTTGATTATGCCGGGAAATCCGGGTGGAATTGAGATTACAGCCAAGTTAAAAGATAAGCAATATGGCTTTTCGTGGAATCAGGTAATGCTGAAGACTGGCAATTCTTACACTCGTAACGATACGCTGGCGAGCCTAACGGTATCCATTGACGGGATTGGACAAGAGGGATCCTCCGGAAATATCCAAAAAGGAAGCAAGATTAAAGCAACTGTAGCTTTATCGGATTCCAGTGCTTATGTAATGAAAGAGTTGTTCGTCTTCAAGCAAGGCGCCTCCAGCGGGAAAAGAGTAGCCACGCTAAACGATATTGAATGTGAATTCGCCATCGACGATTGGGGGTATTATTACACGTGGCTTGTTCTTGAAGAAAAAAAAAAAAAAAACCGGGGAAAAACCCCGCCACAACATTCGTCTCACGGAACCAGGCACGGGCGGCAAAATCCAATCCTCCAACCAAACCGCACAGCCGAATACGACCATCACCCTGACCGCCGTTCCTGATAGCGGCTACACGCTGAAGAGCTGGATCGTGAAGGACGAACAGCAGAAGACCATTTCTGTCACCGCAGATAAGACTAACAGCAATGTTGGTACTTTCACGATGCCCAAGAGCAATGTTACGGTAACGGCAGAGTTTGAGTCCACGTCGGAGATTACACCGACGATCACATCTGTCGCACTGCTGCAGGGTAAGGCCGGTAATGAACTGGCAACGGGCGTTCTGTCCGGCGACAAGTGGACGATCACCATTCCGGATACGGTGTCGGCAGAAACGGTTGGCAAGATCCCCACCGGCATGGCCAATCTTTTCCTAAGAATCGTTGCTCCAGCTGACGTAAAAGTTAAACAAGTCAGCGGCGGCGGCCAGTACGAAGGTGACTGGTCTCAGGGCAACATTATGTGCTATATGCCGGTGAACGAAGAGGTCTCTTTCCGGGCAATCGCAGGAACAGCTACCAAGGACTACACCATCAAACTGGTCTATTCTGGTTCCGCCGCCCCCAACGCTCCCACCCTGTCCAACGGCTCCGCTACCCGCACCAGCAAGACCGGTGCAACCGTGAAGTTCACCTCCAGCGAGGCAGGCAACTACTTCTACAAGGTGGTGGATCACGGCGCGACAGCTCCCACTGCGGATGAAATCATGAAATCCACCACCAAGGGTACAGCCAGCGCAGGCGAGACGACCTTCACCCTCAGCAATCTGACCACAGATGCCCGCGACGTCTACATCGTAGTTGTGAGTGCGGCTGGCGGCGAGAGCGCACCCCTGAAGGTGGAGATTCCCGCCTATGACAGTGGTTCTGACACACCGAGTACTGGTGCGTATAAGATTTCGGTGAGTACCCCCAAGGGCGGTACCATCACCACCAACCGCACCAAGGCCAACGAGGGCGATGAGATTATCGTCACCGTAACGCCCGACAGCGGTTATCAGATGGTGGAGGGCTCCCTGTGCTATGGTTTTGCTAAGGGTGGGGCTCCGATGGACAAGGTTATCACGAATAACCGCTTCAAGATGCCTGCCGGTGACATCAACATCACCTGCCAGTGGGAGACGGCCACCACGACTGCCAAGGGCATCACCAGCTTCTCCATCAACGGCGTGGCCGGTGCGGTGAATAATACCACCAACACTATTACCATCACCATGCCCCGCGGCACGGATGTGACAAAGCTGGCTCCTGTCATTGCTACCAACGGCGTCAAGTCCCTGACCCCCAGCAGCGGCGAGACGGTGAACTTCACCAACTCCGTGACCTACACGGCCACCATGGAAGATGGCAGCACCAAGACCTATACTGTCACGGTCTACGTGGACAAGGGGACGCTGGCCGATCAGTTCTGGGATAAGCTGACGGATTTTGCCACCCAAGTTCCCTGGTGGCAGTATGCCGAAAAACAGCAGAGCACCAGCAAGTATCCCAAGTATTGGTAAGTAGATGGCTCCCGACCCCACAGACACCCTGAAATACCAATCGCAAAACGAACAAAAGAGCAGCCATTCCTAGGAATGGCTGCTCTTTCTCTGTAATGACTCAGGCACGGGCGTGATGGGCGTTGGCCTCCCCGTGTGCCTGAACCCCGCCTACCCCCACGGCATGACACTATGGGGCTCTGAAGGGGCTGAGTGCGACTGCGAAGGCAATTGCTATACGCCGCGCGACTCACGAAACGTAAATACGCATTTGATGTGTCAGAGCAGGGATGCCAGTTAAGCATTGAGCCAGTTGTCGAGAATAGGCCGCACCGGTTGAATAAATGAAGGAAGACCACTTGCCGAAAACAGCAGGTAGCCTTCCCTTAGATAGAGAGTGATTTCCTTGGAATTTGTCCTTCCGAACGTATTGACAATATACTCGATTATGCTACGCTGGGATTAGGGGGCAGATGCGGGGGTACGAAGTTACATTTCCCCGCCTGAGCGTGACTGTCTAGGCCGCTGGGGTCACTGCGGAGTTGCGGAAGGCACGGTGCTCGTGCCACTTCCTTGCTCAGACCGCTTTTTGAGCCCCAAATCTCCATCTGAATACTCATTAATGATGGTAGAAATTTCATCGTCAACCCGAAGAACAGTCAAAGAAGCATAGCGCAGATTATTTCTCCAATCCTTTCTGCGAAAGGTTTGCTTTACATCCTCAAAGGCGTTTTCGCTATTAAGAATGATAATCATATGAACCGTCGAAATATTCTCGTTGGATAGCAAGTTGAAGACAACATCTGAGGCAAGTGTGTCACGGCCTTTGAAGTAATAGAAGAACCATGCTTCTTCATTTGTGCTATTAATCAGAAAATAGCGCATATTCTCATAGCTTTTTTCTGAATCTTCCGTATCTTCCAAGTGCTTTGGTGGATAAGGAATAAGGCCAGCCGTTTCAAATGTTCCTTCTATAAAGCGAGTCAGACGCTCACCATAGTAGATTTGTTGCCAAGACCAAATTAACTCAATTAGTTCTCGTGCGTTTCTTATATACCTTGCTAAATCAATATCCAACCCCAGTCTATATGCTACCCGATTCCATTCTGCTTTTGATTTTACATTATCTGTCCTTAGAAATCGAGAAAACAGGCTTGGGGCGAGTTCATATTTGGTTGCAATATCCACCTGCGAAACTCTTGGATTTTGCTGTAGGAACAAGTTGATTACATCTTTTACCAGTTGAGGATCTTTGGGGAAATTATCTCTACTTCCTGTAATTTCCATCGTTCGCATATAGTAGTCTTCAAATTTTTCCAATTCTTTTGGCATCTTTGCATCTTCACCCATATACAAACCTCCAAATTTATTTGATTAATAGTACCACGATAACAAAAAAAAGTCAATGCAAGATAAGTGAAAAGGCGTTCCACCGCAATGCACACATTAATATTTTGAGTGTAAGGATTTACTTTTTTGCATCTATATATTGACTTTTATCGCCACATGTGTTATTTTAGAGGAGAAGACAGATAGTCTTCAAGTTATTTCTCTGAAATAACGACAAAATACGGGCCGGCTCGCCCGGAATCAACGCCTGCGGAGATGCTTCTATCTACGAAACAGGAAGTGGCTGATAGCCATCAGAGCCTTAAGCAAGAGATACGGGAAGGCCGTCTCGGAATTTACGCCTGTGGAAATGCCACCATTGACGAAGCAGGAAGGTTGAAAGAAAGGCCACGGCCAATAAAAAAGCACCTCCCGCTTGCCGGCGGGAGGTGCAGGATACAAGACAGCGAGAAACCATCAAGTACCAGTGCAAGGTTATTTTATCATGGTTTCTCGGAAAAATCAATTAGAAAAGGAGTTACCATGAATTGCATTTTACTCGACCGCCGGGACTCGGCGAAATACTTAGGGATCTCAGTTTCGAATCTTGACCGCCTTCGTGCAGCGGGGGAACTTCCTGCTGTCCAATACCGGCGTAAGGGAAACGTCCGTTATCGCGAGGAGGACTTGAGGAAATTTATTGAGCAGCGGGTTGATAACGTGGATCGCGGCAGAGCGGATTTTCATCCCAGCTTTCGCGGTGGCAACGGAAAGAGGGGGCGTAATTAATGCCTCGAAGGAAAGAGAAGACAGTAATCCGAAACGGGATTGAATACTATTATAAAAGCATTCGCGATGAACGTGGTAAGTATATCACTGTTTATGGCCGGACAATTGCGGAGCGCGACGAGAAAGTAAAAAAGCGGGAGGCCGAGATTCGCCTTCGTCGCAAAATTAAGGAATTCCCAACCTTCAGCGAACGTGCGACGGAGTGGCTGTCGGATAAGTCCGCTGACCTAAAGCGGAACACCTATAACAATTATGAACAGATCATCCGCACACACTTCATCCCTGTGCTTGGTGACAAGCGATTGATCGACATCACCGGCGAAGATATAAAGAAGGCTATGGCTGTAGCAGAGGCGCAGTCCGCGTCCGTTTATCGCAAGGCTTCTATGCTAATCAAACAGATTTTTGCCGATGCCCTCACCTGTGATTTGATCCAGGTTGACCCAACGACAAAGTATACCTTTAAACGCGTGAGGCGCGAAAAAGAGGATACAGGGGAGGAATACTTGACGGATGCGCAGGTTGCCACGCTACTTGCCGCGATCAAAGGAATTTATCCTCTGGAAACGTTTGTCAAATTGGGGCTTTATGCAGGACTGCGGCGCGAGGAGTCTCTGGCACTCCAATGGGACTGCGTTGATCTCAATGCGGACACTCCGCAGATCGAGGTTACGCGTACATGTATTTTCTGCCACAATCGTCCGGAGATTTCCAATGTGACCAAGACCGCAGCTGGCCACCGTAATATACCTATTCCAGTGCCCCTTTTCAATCATTTGAAAGAAATCAAAAAGAGCATTGCCTCTGATTTTGTTATTTGTAATAGCAGTGGACTTCCCTTGAGCGAGACTCAGTTCCGGAATATGTGGCGAAAGATAAAGCGGCGCAGCGTTGGGCCGGACGAATATATCCGCTATAAACAGCATGGAAAGAAGTCTCATTCCGTCAATCGGGAAGCAGGCCAGACTGCTGCCCACAATCCCGGCGTCCGTTATACCATTAATTTCCCAGTTAGGACACATATGCTTCGCAAGACGTATATCACGAATCTGATTTATAGTGGGGTCGATGTTCGCACGGTAATGGACTATGCCGGGCACAAGAATCCCGATGTCACCCTCAAGATTTACGCACAGGCCAAGAGCGCAGAAAAACGGACAGAGTCTGCAAAGCAGATCAACGAGGTCTTCCCGTCCGATCCTACCACATAACTATCCCCCGCAGGCACCATACGCACACCTTAAAAGACAAAATCGACGACAAATTTATTCGTCAAACCCGCAAGTCGTTGCAAATA
>ERZ827423.2751-NODE-2751-length-13283-cov-2.802691_pt1 | contig 13283 bp, 8 predicted proteins | sample MGYA00519775_ERZ827423 | MGnify/ENA primary metagenome ERZ827423 (study PRJEB31778, sample SAMEA3449296) | human gut metagenome | biome: human gut; feature: human-associated habitat; material: faeces | place: United Kingdom | collected 2010/2012 ...
ATTGCACGGTTAAATAAACCAACATTGATCATAGCGCACAATAAAACACTTGCAGGTCAACTTTATTCTGAATTAAAAGAATTGTTTCCGGAAAATAGAGTTGAATACTTTGTAAGTTATTATGATTATTATCAGCCAGAAGCATATGTACCAAGTACTGATACATATATAGAAAAAGATGCATCAATAAATGATGAGATTGATGAGCTTAGACATAGTGCCACTTCTGCCCTTATTAATAGACGTGATGTTATAGTGGTTGCAAGTGTATCATGCATATATGGAATAGGCGAAGTAGATGAGTATAAGGCTCATACTATAACTTTAAATGTCGGAGATACAATTGAGCGTGATGATGTATTAAAGAAATTAGTAGAAATGCTTTATGAAAGAAATAATATAGATTTAAAAAGGGGTACGTTTAGAGCAAAGGGTGATGTAATAGAACTTATTCCAGTAAATGAAAGAGCAAGTGGAATAAGAATAGAATTTTTTGGTGATGAAGTAGAAAGAATAAGTGAATTTGATCCTTTAACGGGTGTTATAAGAACAAATAAAAAAACAATAACAATATTTGCAGCTTCTCACTTTGTTACTAATGAAGAAAAGTTAAAAATAAGTGTTGAAAGAATTAAAAATGAACTTAGTGACAGATTGTCATACTTTAGAGCAAACAATAAATTGCTTGAAGCACAACGTCTTGAAGAAAGAACTAATTATGATATAGAAATGCTTAATGAAACAGGATTCTGTAGAGGTGTAGAAAACTATTCAAGACATATTGCACTTAAGGAAGAAGGGGAAACTCCAACTACGTTAATAGACTTTTTCCAAGATGATTTTCTTTTAGTGGTAGATGAGTCTCACGTTACTTTACCTCAAGTAAGAGGAATGTATAATGGAGATAGAGCAAGAAAACAAGTACTAGTTGATTATGGATTTAGACTTCCTTCAGCACTTGATAATAGGCCATTAAAATTTGATGAGTTTACCAAAAAAATTAATCAGGCTATATTTGTATCTGCAACACCAGGTGATTATGAATTAGAACTTGTGGATAACAAAGTAACTGAGCAGATAATAAGACCAACTGGCCTTTTAGATCCAACTATAGAGGTAAAACCAACTAAGGGTCAAATAGATGATATAGTTGGTGAAATAAACGAAAGAATAGAAAAGAATGAAAGAGTTCTTATTACAACCTTAACAATAAGAATGGCTGAGGAATTAACAAATTATTTAAAGAATTTAGATATTAAAGTTGCATATTTGCATAATGAGGTAAAGACGTTAGAAAGAATAAAAATAATTAGAGATCTAAGATTAGGTAAATATGATGTGGTTGTTGGTATTAACTTACTTAGAGAAGGAATAGATATACCTGAAGTTAGTTTAATTGCGATATTAGATGCAGATAAGCAAGGTTTCTTAAGAAGTGATAGAAGTTTAATTCAAACAATAGGAAGATGCGCTAGAAATGCAAATGGACATGTAATAATGTATGCTGATAATATGAGTGATGCGATGAATAAAGCAATAAAAGAAACTGAAAGAAGAAGACGCATTCAAGAGGAATATAATCAAAAACATGGCATTATTCCAAAAACTATAGTAAAAGAAATTAGAGAACTAATAACTAATGAAGATGAGGATAAAAAAGACAAAAAAACTGCATATTCTAAAAAAGAAAAGCAAAAATTAATTGAAAATATAGAAAAAGAAATGATGGAAGCAGCAAGAAACTTAGATTTTGAAAGAGCTACTGAACTTAGGGATATAATGCTTGAATTAAAAAGCGAATAAAAATAAATATTTGTGATATAATACTGAAGATATAAGTGGAAGTGATAATATGGATAAAATAATTATAAAGGGTGCAAGAGAAAACAATTTAAAGAATATAGATATTGAAATACCTAAAAATAAGCTTGTTGTAATGACAGGAGTAAGTGGAAGTGGTAAAAGTAGTCTTGCTTTTAATACGATATATGCAGAAGGGGAAAGAAGATATGTAGATTCACTAAGTGCATATGCTCGTCAATTTTTGGGTAATATAGAAAAGCCAGATGTAGATTCAATTGAAGGATTAAGTCCAAGTATTAGTATTGATCAAAAAACTACTAATAATAATCCAAGAAGTACAGTTGGTACTGTTACAGAAATATATGATTATTTAAGACTTTTATATGCAAGGATAGGAACTCCTTATTGTCCTATACATAATATAGAAATAAGTAGTCAAAGTATAGAGGAAATGGTTAATAAAGTTCTTGAATATGAAAATGGAACAAAAATAATTGTTATGGCACCAATTGTAAGAGGTGAAAAAGGTACTCATAAAGACGTATTTGATGATTTGAGAAAAAGTGGATATACTAAGGTAAGGGTAAACAAAGAAAATAAAGATTTAAGTGAAGAAATAATTCTTGATAAAAATAAAAAAGATGATATTGATGTAGTAATTGATAGATTAGTTATTAAAGATGAGATAAGAAGTAGATTATTTGAAGCAATAGAAAATGCAACTAAACTTGCAAATGGTAAAGTAATAATTGAAATAGTCGGTGAAAAAGAGGTATTGATGAGTGAGGATTTAGCATGTCCTTATTGCGACTTTTCTATGCCAACACTTGAACCTAGAATGTTTTCGTTTAATTCTCCTTTTGGAGCATGTCCTACTTGTAAAGGATTAGGTTTTAAACAAAAAATAGATGAGGATTTAATAATACCAGATAAAAAGTTAAGCCTAAATAAAGGTGCAATTGTGCCTTTAAATAATATGGATGAGGTAAACATTTATAAACAAACTCTTGAAATAGTATGTAGTTATTATGATATTGATATGAATAAAAGTATTGATGAATTAAAAAGAAAAGAGTTAGACATAGTATTATATGGATCTCCTGATATTATTGAGTTTGATTTTTATACAAGAAGTGGAAATCATATGCATAAAAAAGAAAAATATGAAGGTATTGCAAATTTACTTGAAAGAAGATATAAAGAAACTACTAGCTCATTTATAAGAGATTGGTTAGGTAATTATATGACTGAACTTCCTTGTGATGAATGTAATGGTGCAAGATTAAAAAGTGAAGTATTAAATGTAAGAATCAAAAATAAAAATATTTATGAATTATGTAATTTAAGTATAAGAGATTTATTGGATTTTTTTAACAATTTAAAATTAAGTAAAGAAAAAGAAGAAATATCTAGATTGTTAATAAAAGATGTAAAAGATAGATTAACATTTTTGATTAATGTTGGACTTGAATATTTATCACTTAATCGTACGGCAGGTACATTAAGTGGAGGAGAATCGCAAAGAATTAGATTAGCAACACAAATAGGATCGAGACTATCAGGTATACTTTACGTCCTTGATGAGCCAAGTATAGGACTTCATCAAAGGGATAATTCAAAACTAATTAATTCATTAAAAGAAATGAGAGATTTAGGTAATAGTTTAATAGTTGTAGAGCATGATGAAGAAACTATGATGGAAGCTGATTATTTAATAGATATAGGTCCAGCATCTGGACTTCACGGGGGATATGTAGTAGCAGCAGGTACACCAGAAGAAGTTATGAAAAACGAAAATAGTTTAACTGGTAAATATTTAAGTGGAAAACTTAAGATAGATGTTCCTAAAAAAAGAAGAAAAGGGAATGGAAAGTTTATTGAATTAAAAGGATGCAAAGAAAATAACTTAAAGAATATAGATGTTAAATTCCCACTTGGAACATTTACAATAGTAACAGGAGTAAGTGGAAGCGGTAAAAGTAGTTTAGTTAATGAAATATTATATAAAGTACTTGCTAGTAAGATATATAAATCAAAAGATAAACCAGGGAAATATAAATCAATTAAAGGTTTAGAAAATGTTGATAAAGTTATAAATGTATCACAAGATCCAATAGGAAGAACTCCAAGAAGTAATCCAGCAACTTATACAGGTGTATTTGATGATATAAGAGATGTATATGCAAATACTAAGGAAGCTAAAATAAGAGGATATGACAAAGGAAGATTTTCATTTAATGTAAAAGGTGGAAGATGTGAAGCTTGTTCTGGTGATGGTGTTAAAAGAATTGAAATGCATTTCTTACCTGATGTATATGTTCCTTGTGAAGTATGTAAAGGTACTAGATATAATAGTGAAACAAGAGAAATAAAATATAAGGGTAAAAATATTAGTGAAGTACTTGATATGACTGTTGAAGATGCTTATGTATTCTTTGAAAATATACCTAAAGTAAAATCTAAACTTGAAGTATTAAAAGATGTAGGACTTGGATATATGAAACTTGGACAAAGTGCACCAACACTATCTGGTGGTGAAGCATCAAGAGTAAAACTTGCTAAAGAACTTCAAAAGAAACCTACTGGTAAAAGTTTATTTATACTTGATGAACCCACTACTGGTTTACATACACATGATGTTAAAAAATTACTTGAAATATTAAATAGAATTGTTGACAATGGTGATACTATTATTGTTATTGAACATAACTTAGATGTAGTTGCGCAAGCAGATCATATAATTGATTTAGGACCAGAAGGTGGAGATTTAGGTGGTGAAGTAATATTCACAGGTACTCCAGAAAAAATCGTTCAAGATGAAAAAAGTTATACAGGAATGTATTTAAAGGACGTTTTATAATCACTTAATCTAATGAGTATTGAAAAAAATAAAAAAATATGATATCATGAATACAGATGAAGGAAACTTCATAAAATAAAAAAGGGAACATTCAATTTTGCAAGTGAATGTCGTCTCTAATTTAATAGGTTAGACACTCTATCAATGCTGAAGAGTGTCTATTTTTTTATTGCTAATACTAATAGAGTAGATAGTAATAAAATGATAGCAATGAGTTTTAAAATCTTTATTATAAAAGTCTTAATTTTCATCAATATCAACCTCCCTTCTCTTTTAAGATTGGAGGACGACACTCACATTAAATGTTCCATACACATTATCTCATAGTTAACAATATAAAACAAGCGAACAAGTACAATTTTATCCAAATTTATTGATAAAATATAAAAAGTATGATATTCTAGAATTGTATGGAGGAAACTTCATAAAATAAAAAAGGGAACATTCAGTTTTGTCGAGTTGAGTGTCTACCCTGAATAATCAAAGAGACATATAATTTTAATGAATAGGTGTCATCTTTTTATTACTATAAGTAGAGATAAAATGATAGAAATGTATCGAAAGAATTTTATTATAAAAGTTCTTTTATTTTCAGAATTAAAGTATATTGTTTATATAATTTTGATTAAAAATATTAACAATAATTATACGTATTAACTGTTAAAATAATAATTTTTTGAAACACCAGAGAGAATTGTACAAGATAATTAAATAAAATAAGAAGAAAAATAGTGGATGTTTTTAGGAAAACATCTTTTTATTTTAAAATATTTAATTCCATTTTCCCAAAATGAGTGGATCGACTGAATGCCATCCGTACATATCTCACATCCGTTCTTTTGGCATTCAAGGTAATCCTGATCAATATTCTCAGATTCCAATGCTAGATGATCTATCTTTCCCTCCAGCACCTCAGGCACGGGTACAATTGGCTGAAACAATTCATAAACCACTCCATTTCCTTTTAGGAAATGCACTTCCTCTCCATTGGGCGTAAAAAAAATCCCCATAGTTTCACATCCCAGCATTTTGATATACCATTCCGCATCAGCTTTCACATCGTTTACCGCAATTCCAATATGTGCTATTTTTCGTCCTGTTATCATCCTTTCTTTCCAATCCTCCTTAATTTTAATCCATTACCTTTCAAAATAAGGTCTACCACAACTGCAATAATAAGTACAGCACCTTCTACAATAAACTGATATACTGTTCCAATTCCAAGAAGATTCATTCCATTAGACAGATTACCCAGAATCAATACACCAATCAAAGTTCCTCCCAAAGAGCCCTGCCCACCTAAAAGGCTCGTTCCACCAAGGATAATTGCCACGATAATTTCAAATTCAATTCCCGATGTACTTAAATTGGGATCTCCTGAACTGATTCTGGAAGACATCAGAACACCTGCAATAGAAGACATTAATCCCGTTAAAATATATAACACGCACTGAACCTTTCTCACATTTACTCCTGATAGTCTTGCTGTTTCAGCATTTCCACCGATTGCATATGCATACTTACCAAGTAGGGTTTTGTTTAATACAATAAAGAAAATGACAAAAATAACAGCTGCAATAATTACAATTAAAGGAAACGGTCCTACATATACAGAAACCCATCCAAAATTCTCTGGAAGCCCCTGTACAATAGCATAACTATTGCTTAAAGCATATGCCAGTCCTTTCGTAATGTACCAGGTACCCAGTGTAGCAATCATTGCAGGTACCTTAGCAATCACCGTGAGGAATCCGCTAAATGCTCCTGCCAGGACTCCGATCAGCAGCGAACCTGCAATCGCTACAGGAAGACTCACTCCAGCCACACACAGTTTTGCAAGCACAACACTTGTAAGAGCAATGACTCCTGCCGGTGACAAATCCATCCCACCGGAAATCATTAAAAGTGTAGCTGCACTGGCAATAATAATCAAAGTCGATTCCTGCCTGATAATATTCATTAAATTTCTGGCATTCAGATATTTATCGCTTACACATGACAGCACTACCATAATTGTCAGTAAAATAAATAATGTTGCCATTCTCTGTATCGTACTTGTGCTTAATTTAACATGCTTCATTTGCTTTTACCCCCATTGCATATAACATTACTTGGTCTTCTGTAATTTCATCTCCAACAAGCTCACCGCTTATTGCTCCCTCCTTCATGACTATAATTCGATTACATAAATTTATAATCTCTACAAGATCCGAGGACACAACAATAACCCCTATTCCTGCTTTTGCAAGCTGATTAATAAGCTGGTAGATCTCTGCCTTGGCACCGACATCAATGCCCTGTGTAGGCTCATCCAGTAGTAACATAGCAGGAGATATACTCATCCATTTTGCCACAACAACCTTCTGTGCATTTCCGCCACTCAGATTTCCCACAATCTGGGCTCCTCCTGTCGTCTTGATGTTTAATCTGTCAATATATTCTCTGGTTATCGAGTCCTCATCTTTTTTTTGCAGAAATCCCCATTTTGCCTTCAACTGGGAATAAATGAGTGTCAAATTTTCTTTCACACTCAGACACCGGACAATTCCCTGTGCTTTTCTATCCTCCGGAACCAATCCAATACCATTTCTGATCGCATCCTTGGGTGAACTGATCATCACCTTGTTCCCATTTAACCATATTTCTCCCGTATTCTTTGGATCAGCTCCAAAAATAGCCCTTAAGACTTCACTCCTTCCAGAACCGACAAGACCAGCCAGACCCAATACCTCGCCTTTTTTAAGCACAAAGGAAATATCCGACACATACCGGTTGCACAGATCCTTCACTTCGAATATGATTTCCTTTGAACCACTGGATTTGTCCGGATATACCTCTTTCAGTTCACGTCCAACCATTTTAACCACTAACTGTTCCATGGAGATTTTCTCTTTATTAAAGGTTCCTACATAGGTTCCATCCTTTAAAACCGTGATTCTATCCCCGATTTCATATATTTCTTCCATCCGGTGCGAAATATAGATAATTGTAATTCCATCCTGCTTAAGACTTTTGATAATTCGAAATAAAATCTGAACCTCTTTATCATTCAACATAGCTGTCGGCTCATCCAATACAATAATTTTGGACTGATGTGACAATGCTCTTGCTATCATTACCATCTGTTTCTGAGCAATACTCAGATCACCCATGAGCGTATAAGGACTTACTTCAAGCCCTACCCTTTTTAAATAGGGAACAACAAATTCCGTATTTTCTTTTACTAAATTAAATCCAAATTTTGATCTTTCCGAACCAAGAACCATATTATCCAATATGGAAATTTTATCAACCGTGTTCATCTCCTGATATACTACTGTAATTCCCAAAGCAGCTGCCTCTGCCGGATTATGGATCTGAGCCTCTTTTCCATCCACATAAATGGCACCACTGGTGATGTCGTATGCGCCGGATAATATTTTCATTAAGGTAGACTTCCCGGCACCATTTTCTCCTACCAGACAGTGAACTTCGCCTTTCCGGATTTCAAAATTAATATCATCTAAGGCCTTTACCGGTCCAAATTGTTTTCTAATGTGCTCAAATTTTAAAAAAACATCATCGGACATATTCTGTATGAGGACTTTCATATACCATGAAAGCCCTCTTCCTCCTTCTGTTTATTCTATTCGAAGTTCTCCTGAACCCACTGATCTGCCATATCCGGCGTTACACTGACAATCTTCATGTATTCCGAATATCCTTCATTTGACGGCAATTCTCCGGATAATACTCTGTCCAGCAGGCTCCAGGCTGTTTCAGCCATGATTCTCGGTGAATTTCCTGCCACAGCCTTTAATGCACTGTTTTCATTTTTCAGTTCTGCACAATCTGTCTCCGTTCCATCAACACATGCTACCAGAGAATCTGCTGCTGTTCCGCGTCCTTCTTCTTTTAATGCATCTAATGCTCCAAGACCTGAATCTGCATTAATTCCAAAGATAACATTAATATCCGGATTTGCCTGAAGCATATCTTCTGTGGCAGATAATGATGTAGAACGCGAACCTCCTCCATCAACGGTCTGAACCAGTTCAAAATCCGGATAAACCGTCTGAAAACCCTCTACAAACCCCTGTACACGCAATGCACAAACCGGCGCTGAATATAAATCTACAGCTCCTCCTGTCGGCTTCGTATCAGGATGATTGGTTTTCCAATACTCTGCTGCAGCGGCTCCCGCCACACGTCCAAATTCTGTCTGATCTGATACAACCATCGGACATATCTCTTCATCTGGCTGAATATTGTAAGTAACAACCGGAATTCCTGCTTCCTGAATTTTTTGAACCTGTGTTGTTAAAGTAGAAGATTCCAGACCACATGTAATTACTCCATCCGGTTTCATTGCAATGATGTCATCCACAATATTATTGAACGTAGTAACATCACTGTTAATATCCATAACTGTCAGATCAAAATTATTTTCCTTTGCCAGCCGTTCCATGGTATGCTGCACGTTTAACCAGAAATTAATCTGCTGGGACTAAACCGTAGCTACGATCTGAAGCCTGTCTTCTCCACCCTGTTTATTTTGTTCTTCCTGATTACCCGTTTCTTCTACAGATACATTTTCTGTTACTTCTTCATTTCCGGTACTATCCTGACCACTGTTACTGCTTCCACAAGCAATCAGTGAAAAACTAACTGTCATTGCTAATAAAATACCCAATATTTTTTTAACCATTTCTTATTACCTCCCTGTATAAGCCATTTAATCAAATGTATTTTTATCTGTATTTTTCTAATAACTCCGGATTATTCTTTAATGGACTTTCATAAACCGGATAATAACTGATTTCCGGAACCGGAACCGGATCAAGGATGGCTCCATGCTCCACCAGTTTACTTTGAATTGCTTTTACATCAAGTTCTCTGACAGATATATCACTTTGAACGCTCAGTGCGCTGGCTGTACCGGCCGCTTCACCCATAGCCATACATATACCTGAACACAAAACACCACTTGTAGCATCTTCCTCAGCTGATACGCATTTTCCTGCAACCAGTAAATTCTCAATCTCTGTCTTCGGAATCATGACTCCATAAGGAACGCCATAGTATTCCCCAGGATTCAGATAATATAAAATATTTTGTCCCCCCACTTCAGGACTATGCAGGTCTATTCCATAGGCCGTAATTGCAATTCGATCATCCATGACCTCTTTATTTATAATAATTTCTTTGGTCATGGACTTTTTTCCTATCAAATGTGGTTGACAAATAGTTCCCACCACTGGTGCTGAATCAATCAGATATGCGTCCTCAAATCCGGTCCACTTTTCCTTTAAATACTTTAAGACCTGCTGACACTGCTTTCTGCATTCAATAGTTGCCCGTGTAAAATCCTCAGCGCTTGTTTCACTGCCAATATAGCGTGTCATTTCTACCCGGAATTCTCCTTCTCTTGGAAGAGGAAAGAAATTTACCGCTCCATACGGTATTTCCTTCACATTCGGCTGGTAGGAAGGAGTCACATTTTTCACATTACCAACCCTGAACATCAGAGTCATAGATCCTTTTTGCCCCACTCCCCTGCATTCAGCTCCTGCTGCTCTTGCAACCGTCAGATTGCCACTACAGTCAATCACCTGTTTTGCCAGAATAACCTGTCTTCCTGAACGGTTTTCAATGACAACGCCGGAAATCCGCTTTCCATCCATCAATACATCCGTTACCATGGTGTAGTAAAACACCTGTACTCCATACTCTTCCATCAGTTCATCCGCAGAAAGCTTAAAGGCTTCCGGATCCCATGGTGTGATCTGAAGATCGTTTTCACATCTGGACTTATCAAAAGGATAATACTTATTAGACTTCACCAGCTCATATCCTCTGATTGCTCCTCCCTTTTCAACCATGCGGTCTACCAGCTTTTCAAAAACCCCTTTGATCAGGATCCTGTTTCCTGAAACTGCCACAGCCGCCTCACAATTTGTTATAAAACCGTTGGTAAGCAGGCCGCCCAGTGCACCATACATATCAATAATCGCAGTGCTTGCTCCATTCTGTGCCGCACCAACAGCTGCACCAATACCTCCGGCTCCTCCACCGACAACCAGTACATCCACCTCAGCTACCACATTACATTCCTGACTCGGAAGTGTTACTTTCTTATTCATTACTGCACTCCTTTCTGTTATTGCTTGATGTCTTTATCTTACCGGACCCCAAAACGTGCAGCAATGAGACAATCTACAGAATAACTGTAGTATTTCTAGTTTTGTATTTTATTTTGGAAAAGGATTGTATCTACGGAAAACTCTTTTAATCCTTGTCTGTCCCAGAACAAAAAACGGTCTGTCAACATATAATTCTGTTCTATATTCTGTGTTAAAATGAGAATGGATGTTCCGCTTTCAGCCAGATCCCAAAATTGTTTTCTCATCATTTCAAAGGTTAATGCATCCGTATAACGTCCTGGCTCGTTACAAAGAATGACCCGTGGCTTTTTCATTCGGATACGATATAACAGAATTGCCATTTTATCCTTTTCACTCAGATTTCTGCAATCCCTGCATGTCTTTAACTGTTCACTGGGATACCATTCCAGAAAATCCTTTTTTATAAATTCCATGCTTCTTTTACTATAAAATCCAACTCTGGAAACTTTATTAAAATTTCCCATACAAAGATTGTCCTGCAGTGACATTTGCTCAATAATTTTATTTTTCAGATTAAAATCCGCAAATAAGATTCCATTATTCTTTGCAGCATAGTTTTTTCTGGTAATGGGATGATGATCATATACAATCCTTCCCTGCAATATGGATTCAGGATTCATAAGGCAATGAAATAAATTCTCATTATGAACTGTTTCAAAATCCACAATCGTTAAAATCTCCCCTTTATGCAAATCAAATGTTGCCTTTTCCAATTCATTAACAGATACATTCCTTGCACTGAATAGCACCTCACTTTTGGGCAATTCTGCTTTTTTGCGCCGTGGTAAAGCCGATGGAAAAATCTGAAAAATCAAATTTTCATCTATTTGATTCCTTTTCATATTCTGAACGATCTTACCCGTCGTTCCATTTACGAGAAAAAGTATACGCTCCGCACACATTTGTAGATTCTTTAACCTGTATCCCGAAATAATAAAAGAAATTCCATCCTGTTTCATCCGATCCAGCAATTGATTTAGCTTCAGGATCTCCTCTGTACGATACTGTTCCGAAAAATCATCCAATATAATAACCTTGGCTCCCATAATATATCTTTTCACAATTTCAATCATATAACTCTCCAGCCTTGTCAGCTGGCAAATTAATGTATCCGGAGAAAGATTAATCCCTACATTTTGCAATTCCTTCTTTGTTCTCATCTCCATTTTGTTTTTATGCGTCCAGATTTGATGATGATAATGCTTTCTTAAATAGAATATATTGTCTGCAATTGACATGTTTTGTTGTAACTGTGATTCTCTGCCGACCATTGCAATCTGATTTCTGCGGCACCATCGTTTACCATCAACCCTTTTTTCATTGAAAAAAAGAGTTCCTTGATCGAACTCTTCCTTTCCTGTTAAAATATGAAATAATAACGTTTTGCCGCTCCCCTTTAAGCCCATAATTCCCAATGTTTCTCCCTCTAAAAGATTCATATGGAAATCAGTCAGAACCTCCTTTTGTCCAAACCGTTTATACAAATGTAAAACCCGTAAAGCTTCTTTCCGCATCTTCATTTCTCCCAAAGTTTAATATTAAACACCCTTTTGTAATGGAATATATATTTCAAAATCCGTACCAAGATTTTCAATGCTTGATACATTCAATCCATATTCCTCACCAAAATATAATTGCAGACGACGATTTACATTATATAAAGCAATTCCGTTATGCGCGGATGATTTTTCGGTATCTGGCAATTCCCGTGCATATATCCGTTCTTTCAGCTCCTGAAGTTTTAAGAAATTCATTCCACATCCATTATCGGAAATCCTTATATTCACATGCTTCACAGTCCGTATAATTTCAATCCGTATTTCATTATCTTCACTCTTATGTGCAAATCCATGTTCTATTGCATTTTCAACAATCGGCTGCAAGCTTAGTTTCGGGATCATTCCTGAAAATACTTCTTCATCTTCTTTATCATATACAGTCTCCAAAGATAACCTGTTTTTAAAACGAAATTGTTGTATCTTCATATAATTCCTGACATTTTCCAGCTCTTCCCGAATTGTAACCACATTGCTTTTGGTATTAATACTGTAACGAAAAAACTTGGACAATGCTTCCGTAATATCCGCAATCTCTGGCACCTGATACATCAGGGCCTGTCCCCTGATGCATTCTAAGACATTGTATAGGAAATGAGGATTAATCTGCCCCTGTAAGGTAGCCGCATTAATTTGCCGGCTCAAAATTTCCCTTTCCTGATTTTCTTCCTGTTTTTTTTCATAATCCTGTAAATTCTGTTCTATCAGCTCATTCAGGTGAGAGCGTGTCATGATTACAATATTTTTCAAAAGCTTCTCCCTTATATTCAGCCATATATTTTTCTGTACTCCGATGGCTTAATCCCGATGTTCTTTTTAAATAGTTTACTGAAATATCTGGTATCCTGATATCCCACTTTTTCTGCAATCTCATTAATTGAATCATTCGTATTTTGTAGC
>ERZ827423.2753-NODE-2753-length-13261-cov-4.601469_pt1 | contig 13261 bp, 13 predicted proteins | sample MGYA00519775_ERZ827423 | MGnify/ENA primary metagenome ERZ827423 (study PRJEB31778, sample SAMEA3449296) | human gut metagenome | biome: human gut; feature: human-associated habitat; material: faeces | place: United Kingdom | collected 2010/2012 ...
TCGGGCAAGAGCATGCTGGCCCGGCGCTTCCCCTCCATTCTGCCCCCTCTCAGCCAGCGGGAGGCCTTGGAGGCCACCCAAATTCACTCGGTGATGGGGCTGACCACCAAGGAGCATCCTCTGCTCACCCAGCGCCCCTTCCGCGCCCCTCATCACACCATCTCCGCCGGCGGCATGGCCGGCGGAGGGAATCCCTATCCCAGGCCGGGCGAAATCTCCCTGGCCCACCATGGGGTTCTCTTTCTGGATGAGCTGCCAGAGTTTCATAAAGATGTGATTGAGGTCCTCCGCCAGCCCATGGAGGAGGGGATCATCTCCGTGGTCCGCTCCGCCGCGTCGGAGACCTACCCCTGTGACTTCACCCTTCTGTGTGCCATGAACCCCTGCAAATGCGGCTGGTATGGCCATCCCTCCGGCCGGTGCCGGTGCACACCGGCCCAGGTGAAGCGTTACCTGGGCAAGCTCTCCGGCCCGCTGCTGGACCGGATTGATCTTTTCGCCGAGGTGCCTCCCCTGGAGTTTGAAGCCCTTTCCGACCGCAGCCCCGGGGAATCCTCCGCCGCCATCCGCGCCCGGGTCACCCAGGCCCGCGCCCGGCAGAGCGCCCGCTTCGGCCCCGATGGCCCCACCTGCAACGCCGCCATGGGCCAGGAGGCCCTGCGCCGCTGGTGCGCCCTGGACCCAGAGGGACAGGCCCTTATGAAAGGGGCCTACGAGCACATGGGACTCACCGCCCGCAGCTATGACCGCATTCTGCGGGTGGCCCGCACCATCGCCGATCTGGACGGGGCGGCCGCCATCCTGGCCCACCATCTGGCCGAGGCCATCCAATACCGGGAATCCGACTATTTTGCATCTTAATACCCCTTGTACACCGCCGGACCCCGGCGTTTATTCCATCATCCACGAAAGGAATTCACCGCTATGTCAAATACTTCCCAGTCTCTCCCGGTGGGAGAGGAAATCTTTCTGCTGAAAATGGGCGAGATGGTCCTCAAGGGTCTCAACCGCCGGACCTTCGAGGAGCGCCTCATGGGCAACGCCCGCCGTCGGCTGGAGCCATACGGCAAGTTCCGCATCTACTCCCGCCAGTCCATCACCTACGTGGAGCCCAAGGAGGCCGGCTGTGACCTGGACGGGGCCTTTGAAACCCTCCGCCGCCTGTTCGGGGCGGTGGGGCTCTCCCGGGCCAAGGCCTGTGAGAAAACCCCCGAGGCCATTCTGGAAACCGCCAAGACCTACCTCCGGGACGATCTGATGGCCGCCCGCACCTTTAAGGTGGAGTCCAAGCGGTCGGATAAGTCCTTTCCCATGACCTCCATCCAGCTGTCCCAGTTTGTGGGCGGAGAACTCAACGAGGCCTTCCCCCACATCCAGGCGGATATGCACACTCCCGAGGTGGTGGTCCACGTGGAGGTCCGGGATTTTGCCGCCTATGTCCACGCCAATCCCACCCCCGGCGCCGGCGGACTGCCGGTGGGGGTAGGGGGGACCGCCGTTTCTCTGCTCTCCGGGGGGATCGACAGCCCCGTGGCCTCCTGGATGATGGCCAAACGGGGGCTGGCTCTGGAGATGGTCCACTTTTTCAGTTACCCCTACACCTCCCCCGAGGCCAAGGAAAAGGTCCTGGAGCTGGCCCGGCTGCTTACCCCCTGGTGCGGCCGCCTCACCGTCCATGTGGTCCCCTTTACAGAGATTCAGGAGGAACTCCGCCGCAGCTGCCCCGAGTCCCTCTTCACCCTGCTCATGCGCCGGTTCATGATGCGTATTGCCCAGCGGGTGGCCCAGCGGGTGGGGGCCCACGGGCTGGTCACCGGAGAGTCCCTGGGCCAGGTGGCCAGCCAGACCATGCTGGCCCTGGGGGTCACGGAGGACGTGACTTCCCTGCCGGTGCTGCGGCCCCTGATCGGCATGGACAAGGTGGAGATCATCCGGATGTCCCGGGAAATCGGGGTGTTTGACACCTCCATCCTCCCCTATGAGGACTGCTGCACCGTGTTCACGCCCCGCCACCCCGCCACCCGTCCCCGGCTGGAGGAGGTGCGGCAGGCGGAGGCCGCCCTGGACGTGGACGCCCTGGTGGCCGAGGCCCTGGCCGGCGAGACCTGGGTTCGGGTGAAGCCCACGGACCCGCCCCGGATCTGAAATATCGGACCTAAGACTCTCATTTGACAAAGGATGTGATTTTATGTCTCACACCGCTGAAATCATCGCCGTGGGCACGGAGATCCTGCTGGGCAACATCGCCAACACCGACGCCCAGATGATCTCCCAGAGTCTCTCGGATCTGGGCATCAACGTCTTTTGGCACACGGTGGTGGGGGACAACCCCCAGCGCCTGCGCCAGGCCCTGGACATCGCCCGCCGCCGGGCGGACATCATTCTCACCACCGGCGGCCTGGGGCCCACCTACGACGATCTCACCAAGCAGACCATCTGTGCATCCTTCGGGCAGAAGCTGGTGCTGCATCCCGACATTCTGGAGGGCATCCGGGCCTTTTACCAGGCCGCCCTCCACGTGCCCATGCCGGAGAACAACACCCAGCAGGCGGAGCTGCCGGAGGGCTGCACCGTGTTTGACAACCCGGTGGGCACCGCCCCCGGCTGCGCCTTTGAGGCGGACGGCGTCCACGTGCTGATGCTGCCGGGGCCGCCCCACGAGTGCGAGACCATGCTCCACCGGTGGGTGGAGCCCTATCTGCGGGCGTTGTCCTCGGAGGTCATCGTCTCCCACGACATCATGACCTTCGGCATGGGAGAGAGCTCGGTGGACGAGCTGCTCCACCAGCGGATGAGCCGCATGGTGAACCCCTCTCTGGCCACCTATGCCAAGCCGGTGGAGGTGCGGCTCCGGGCCACCGCCAAGGCCGCCAGTGCGGAGGCGGCGGAGGCCATGCTGGCCCCGGTGGTGGCGGAGGTCCGCGCCGCCCTGGGGGACTATGTGTACGGCGTGGACGTCAAGGGCCTGGAGGAGGTGTGCTTCCAGCTGCTGAAGGAGCGGGGCCTCACCCTGGCCACGGCGGAGAGCTGCACCGGCGGCCGGGTGGCGGAGCGGATCACCGCCCTGCCCGGCGTCTCCAGCGTGTACCGGGGCGGCGTGGTCAGCTACTGGACCTCCGTCAAGGCGGATGTGCTGGGGGTCCCCCAGGACATCCTGGACCAGTACGGCGCCGTGTCGGAGCCCACTGCCCGGGCCATGGCGGAGGGCGCCCGGCGGATCACCGGGGCGGACATCGCCGTGTCCGTCACCGGCGTGGCGGGTCCGGACCGGGACGAGCGGGACAATCCGGTAGGCCTGGTGTACATCGGTCTGGCCACGCCGGAGGGCACCTTCTGCCGCCGGATCGAGGCGGGCAACCGGCGCCGGGCGCAGATCCAGGGGCTGGCCGCCAACCACGCCCTGGATGTGGTCCGCCGGTATCTCACCGGTCTGCCCATCGCATAGGGACGCACTTCAAACAGGCTGCGGTGCATATACTGGCCTAGCCTTTCAGAGAGGAGGCTTTGTATATGCATCATTTCAAGGGGGGCTCCTGCTGTCCCCCCTGCTGTCTCATCCCCACCATCACTGTGGGGAACACGGTCACCACGCCGCCCGGCACCCGGGCCCGGGTGACCGCCGCCCCCACGCCCTGCGGCGTGGAGCTGGAATTCGCCATTCCCAGAGGAAAGCCCGGCCCCCAGGGCATCCCGGGGCCCCAGGGTCCCGCCGGACCCCAGGGGGAGCAGGGACCTGCCGGGCCGGAGGGGCCCCAGGGTCCCGCCGGTCCTCAGGGAGAGCAGGGGCCTGCCGGGCCGGAGGGGCCCCAGGGTCCCGCCGGTCCTCAGGGGGAACAGGGACCTGCCGGGCCGGAGGGGCCCCAGGGTCCCGCCGGACCGGATGTCTACGCATCCTTTGTGGCCTATATGCAGCAGTTCACCAATGGGACGCCCATCTCTTTTGCCCAGGTGGTGACGGATCCCACCGGACACATCACCCAGTCCTCGGCCACCCAGGTGACCCTGGCGCCGGGCACCTATTTCATCACCTACCACGTCTCCGCGACGCTGGAGGCGGCGGGCTATCTCCAGATCACGCCGGCTTACAATGACCGGATCTTCCTGGAGTACGGCGTCTATGACCGGGTGGACAGCGGCGGCGTGGGGGTGTCCGGCTCCAGCGCCTTCCTCGCGGTGGTGCCGGAGGAGACCCAGCTCACCCTGAACTACAACAGCAGTGCCGCCGCCCGGGACGGCGCCATGACCATGGTCATCCTGGGCCTGCGCACCAGCGACACCTGACTTTGCTTTCCCAAAAAGGGAGGACCGCCGGCCGGCGGTCCTCCCTTTTCGGCGCTCCCTCATCCCAGCGCCACGTCCAGCACCATCATCACCAGGAACCCCAGCACGAAGCCGCAGGTGCCGCAGCGGCTGTGGGCCTGGGGCACCAGCTCTTCCACCACCACGTACAGCATGGCCCCGGCGGCAAAGCTCAAAAGCCAGGGCATCAGCGGCTCCACACCGGCGGCCGCGACGGCGGCCAGCACGCCGAACACCGGCTCCACCGCGCCGGAGAGCGTCCCGCCCACAAAGGCCCGGGGCCGGGACCAGCCCCCCTGCCGCAGGGGGAGTGCCACGGCGGCTCCCTCCGGGAAGTTCTGGATGCCGATGCCCATGGCCAGGGCCGCCGCGCCGGCAAGGCCCTCCCCGCCGGAGGCCAGGGCGAAGGCCAGCCCCACCGCCATGCCCTCCGGCACGTTATGTAGGGTGATGGCCGTCATCAGCAGCGTCGTCTGCTGCCAGGAGGCGTCCCGCCGGACGCGATTCCGCCGCAGACGGGGCAGCAGGCCGTCCAGGGCCGCCAGGAACACCACTCCCAGCAGCATCCCGGCCGCCGCGGGCAGCCAGGGCGGCAGCGGCAGGGCCGCCGCCCGGTCAATGGCCGGCAGCAGCAGGCTCCACACGGAGGCCGCCGTCATGACGCCGGCAGCAAAGCCCAGCAGCGTCTTTTGAAAGCTGGGCCGTGGCTCTCCGGCAAAGAAAAACACCATGGCCGCGCCCAGAGTGGTCATCAGAAAGGTGAAGCCCGTGCCCAGGGCCGCCCAGCCAAGTGACTGCAACATAGCACCAACGCCTTTTCTCTGATTCGGGCGGAACGCCGCCCGTATTCCAGTATAGGCAGCGGCGTCCGGCCGCGTGACAGGGCTTGCATCCGGCGGGAATCTGTGATATGGTAGAAGCAGCAGGAAAAGCTCATATAGGTTCGCTGTCATGGCGCGAACGTCTCTACGGAGCCGCCGGAGGCTCTGCTATGGGTGTCTGTTGGGAGAGGTGCAGCCTCTTGCCGGCAGGCGCTTCTTTTCTGCCTGAAATACGGAAACGGAAAGAGGAGAGTTGCCATGTCACTGACAATCATCAAAGGAACCATCGTCTCCGCCCCTGCCCCGGGGCAGCTGGACATCACGCCGGGCGGGTATCTGATCGCCCGGGACGGCGTCATTCAGGGCGTCTATCCGGCCCTGCCGGAACAGTATGCCGGCGCCCCCGTGGAGGACTATGGGGATGACCTGATCCTCCAGTCCTTCGCGGATCTGCATCTCCACGGCGCCCAGTACCCCATGCTGGGCATGGGCATGGACCTGCCCCTGCTGGACTGGCTGAACGCCTATGCCTTCCCCACCGAGGCCCGGTTCGCCGACACCGGCTACGCCCGGGAGATCTACCGCCGCCTGGCCCGGGAGCTGATCACAAACGGCACCACCCGGGTGTGCATGTTCTCCTCCCTCCACACGGATGCCACCCTGATCCTGATGGAGGAACTGGAGAATGCCGGTGTCACCGGCTATGTGGGCAAGGTGAACATGGACCGGAACGCCGCCCCCGGCGTGCTGGAGGAGACCACGGAGGAATCCAAGCGGGAGACCCTCCGCTGGCTGGACGCATGTGGGGATTTTCACCTGGTGAAGCCCATGCTGACGCCCCGGTTCACCCCCTCCTGCACCGATGAGCTGATGGCCTGGCTGGGCAAGCTGGCGGCGGAGCGGGAGCTGCCGGTCCAGTCCCATCTGTCGGAGAACGACCGGGAGATCGCATGGGTCCGCCAGCTCCACCCGGACTGTGCGCAATACTGGGAGACCTACGCCAAGTACGGCCTGTGGAACAGCCGCACCCTGATGGCCCACTGCGTCTGGTCCGACCAGCGGGAGCGGGCGGCCATGAGGGAGGCCGGCGTCACCGTGGTCCACTGCCCGGACTCCAACGTCAACGTCTGCTCCGGCACCGCGCCGGTGCGGACCATGCTGGAGGAGGGCCTGAAGGTGGCCCTGGGCACCGACATCGCCGGCGGCGATCACCTGAGCATGTTCGACGCCACCGCCTCCGCCATCCGGGCCTCCAAGGTCCGGCAGATGACGGACCCGGCCCGGCCCGCTTTTCTGACGGTGCCGGAGGGGTGGTATCTGGCCACCTCCGGCGGGGCATCCTACTTCGGCCAGCGGCCGGGCTTCGCCCCGGGCAATGCCCTCCACGCCCTGGCGCTGGCGGATGACCAGCTGCCCCAGCCCCATCCCCTGACGCCCCAGGAGCGGCTGGAGCGGGCGGTGTACCTGCGGCAGAAGGGCGCCATCCGGGCCGTCTGGAGCGAGGGACGGAAGGTGTTCTCCGGGGAGGCGTGAAAAAAGAGCGGGATGCTGTGTGCATCCCGCTCTTTTTGTTCCCGTCAGAGGCCTCTGGTGGTCATATGGCCCCCCGGAGGTTGGCCCGTATTTCCCCGCTTCGTCCTGCCGCCAGATAGCTTCAGCAAAGGAAGCGGCACATCCCAATGGGTGTGCCGCTTCTTTTTGATACAGTTCACGTACCGGCGAACTGGGCCGGGTCCCGCAGGGCGTCCGCCGTCTCCTGAGACACCTCCGCCGTGAAGGTCAGCAGGCCGTCCAGGCCCTCCACGCCGATCCAGTCCCCCACCCCCTCCAGGGTGTCGGACAGGACCTCCGTGGTCACTTCATTGCTGTCGGAGTGCACCTGGGTGCGGAACACCTCCAGATACTCCCGCTCCGCATCCGGGTCCTCCCCGGCGTGGAGGGTGGTCTCCTGCCAGTAGACGTAGGTGTAGAGGGGTGCTCCCTCCGCGCTCCCGTGGTCGGCGTTCTCTCCGCCGGCCTCGTTGATCAGGGCATCGATCTCCGATACCGCCGTGTCATCTGTGACAGTGTACAGCTCCTGGCCATCGGCGTCCAGGATTTGATAATAGTGGTCCTTTTCCGCCTCTTCAGCGGTGTCCTCCGCGTCCTGCCCGCCGCAGGCGGTCAGCAGCAGCGTCAGGGCCAGGGCACAGAGGATGAGATACTTTTTCATACATACCTCCTGCATAGGTGTAACTGGGGGCGGACCGCGTCACCGCAGCCGCAGCTCCTCCAGGTCGGTCTGGTCCGCCTGGGACATATTCCGGCGCTGGGCGGAGATGTGCAGGGCCGCGGGCGTGCCGCCGCCGGCGCTGCGGAACACGAAGGAGACCTCTAGATCCCACTCTCCCGGCGTCAGGGGGATGGACTCCTGTTCGTCCCCGTCCTTCTCCAGTTCCTCACCGGCGGCCTTGTACGCATAGACCGTCTTGCCCTCCGGGGAGGTCAGGCGGACCTCCACCCGGCTCTCGCCGGAGACCAGGCCCTCTTCTTCCAGGGGGAGCAGGTCGCTGAAGCGGATCTCCAAATCCAGAGTGTCCTCGTCGGACACCTGGAAGGGCCAGTGGCCGCCGGTGACGGTGGGCCGGGCCGCCTGGTCAAAAGTATGGTCCAGGCAGAACACATAGCCCTCCTGGATGCCGTTCAGCAGCTCTTCCCGGGTGCTGTAATACTCATACAGCGGCTCTGTATCCTCAACGGCATCCCCGTCCGGGGCGGTGTCCTCCGCCGGGGACTCCGGCTCCGGTGATGTTGGATCCCCATCGGGGGCGGTCTCGTCCCAGATGGCCTCACCGTCGATCACCACCGTGCCGTCCTCCCCGCCGGTACGGACCTCCGCGTCCCCCAGGGGGACGCTGCAGGCGGCCAGGGACAGGGTCATCCAGCCCGCCAGGGCCAGGGCCCCCAGGCGCTTTTTCAAATCGTTCAAAGAAGTTCCCTCTTTCTGTCAAAACATCTGCACCACGCCGTAGGTGAGCACCGTGACGATGGCGCCGGCGATGGCCACGCCCAGGAAGATGGCGGGCACCGCATGGCGCATCCGGATGTCCAGCAGAGCCGCCACTAGGGCGCCGGTCCAGGCGCCGGTGCCCGGCAGAGGGATGGCCACCAGGATGATGAGCCCCGGCAGGCGGTATTTCCGCACCACCCGGCCCTTCAGATGGGCCCGGCGCTCCAGCCAGTCGATCTTGGGCCCGAAGCGGGTGCCCCGCAGCCAGTCGAAGATCCGGCGGATCAGCAGCAGGATGAAGGGCACCGGCACCATGTTGCCCAGAACGGCAATAGCGCAGGCGGCCAGAGGCGACAGTCCCGCGGCCACGCCAACGGGAATGGCCCCCCGGAGCTCCAGCACCGGCACCATGGCGGTGCCGAAGGTCAATGCCACCGCGTGTATCAGGTTCTCATCTGCAAACATGGGCGTCCTCCCTCAGAATTCCGGCGGGCCGCGGGGCTTTCCCGGGCCCGCCGGGAGCGTATAGCTTAGTTTACTCCAGGTTCAGACGCTTTTTCAAGGTCACAGTGGTTACAATATAGAACACCGCGCCGTAGATCGCCGTCATGGCGATCATCAGCAGCATGGCGACGTGGATGGCGGGCATGCCGGACACGTGGAAGTTCAGCCCGGACAGCAGCGCCTGCAGCGGACCCTGGTCCAGCATCACCAGCAGGGTGCCGCTGATCAGCTGCATCACAAACTGGAACACGAAGAAGAACACCACCGACAGGGCCATCTTGTGGTTGGCAAAGCTGTGGCCCACCGCCAGGGCGGCATAGAACTGCAGAGAGAAGCTCATGCAGGCCGCCAGCATCAGCACCACGAATTCGATCACGAACGCCGTGCCGTTGACGGCGTAGTAGGCGTTGAGCTGTTCAAACAGCTTGGGGAACACGTCCAGCAGATCCGTGAAAAAGCTGACATCCGCCGCCGCTACAAAGACGGAGAGGACCACCATCACACCGGTGGCGATAAACCACACGGCGGAGACGATCAGCTTGCTCCACACGTGCTGGTGGACGGAGGCGGGCAGGGTAAACATGATATAGCCCTCGTCCCCCAGGAGATTCTTGTAAAACCGCTGGAGCATCAGGATGAACGACACCACGAACACGCCGATGATGGCTGCCACATAGGCCAGGATCACCAGGGCCGCCAGGATGTTCAGCACAACGTTTCTGGTATCCATCAGCCGGGCGGAGAAATTGAAGCCCAGGGCCACCGCCAGCAAAATCAGATACAACGGGCCCATGATCCGGGCCGTGGCACGGAATTCGTGCTTCAAGAGTTTCGTCAGCATTTGAACACCTCCCGGAACAGGGCGTCCACACTCATGCCCTTCTCCTCCCGGATCTCATCCACGGAGGACTGGAGCACCACCTGGCCCTGATTGATGAAAATGACCTCGTCCAGCACCTTCTCCACATCCGCGATCAGGTGGGTGGAGATAATGACCGCCGCCTCGGGGTTGTAGTTTCCGATGATGGTGGAGAGGATATAGTCCCGGGTGGCCGGGTCCACGCCGCCGATGGGCTCATCCAGCAGATACAGCTTTGCCGCCCGGCTCATCACCATGATGAGCTGCACCTTCTCCCGGTTGCCCTTGGACATCTGCTTGATCCGCTGGGTCTGGCGGATGTTCAGGTGCTGGAGCATCTCCTCCGCCGCCTTCCGGTTGAAGTCCTGGTAGAAGTCGCCGTAGAAGTCCAGCAGCTGCTTCACGGACATCCAGATGGGGATGCAGGTCCGCTCCGGCAGGTAGCTGACGCAGGCGTGGCTCTCCTTCCCCGGGGCCATGTCGCACACCAGCACCTCTCCCTCGCTGGGGGTCAGCAGGCCGTTGGCCAGCTTGATGAGGGTGGTCTTGCCGCTGCCGTTGGGGCCCAGCAGGCCCACGATCCGGCCCGGCTCCACAGTTAGATTTACGTGATTCAATGCCGGCGCATTGCCGTAGTGCTTCGTCAGATCTTTACACTCCAGAACTGCCATTGTTCTCTCCTCCCTTGCTCTCCTCCTGCCGCAGCAGCGTCAGGATCTCCTCCCGGTCATAGCCCAGATGGGTCATGGCCTCCAGGAACGCCTGGATGTGGCGCTCCGCCAAACTTCTCTTTGCCGATGCGATCATGGCCTGATCCTCCGTTACAAATCTACCCGCGGTCCGCTGGCTGTAGACCAGTCCGTCCCGCTCCAGCTCCGCCAGAGCCCGCTGCATGGTGTTGGGGTTCACCCCGGCCTCCGTGGCCAGGTCCCGCACGGAGGGCAGCCGCTCCCCCGGCGGGAACGCGCCGGTGACGATGCCCACCTTGATCTGGGCGATCAGCTGGGAGTAAATCGGCGCGTCACCTGAAAACTGCCATTTCACAGAAGCACCTCCCGTTTGTGTTGTTGTACTAAGCAATTAATACAATAGCACATTTCCCGGATTTGTCAAGAGGATTTGAGAAAAATTTTTGACAGTGAAAAGCACCGCAGCGGTTTTCCGCTGCGGTGCTTTTCACTGATTATTCGGTTTTGATGGGCAGGCGTTTCCGCTCCTGGTGCTGGCCCAGGATGAGGATGGCCAGGCCAAAGATGGTCACCAGGAGAGCAGTAAAATCGATATGGGACCTGACCTGCAAGGACTCCGTGATCAGCCGCTCCCCCCTCACAGCGTCGATCACTTTTCCCGTAAGTTCCCACACCAACCCATTTGTCAGCGATCTCAGCAGAGGCAGTGAGAAATACCCATCTGTTCCGAACAGTCCCACCAGCACCGGGAGCCAGCCCAGGTGATACCACCGGAGATGCCCCGCCAGCCGGCGGCCCAGCAGCGCCAGGACGACCGCTGTTACCACCAGCAAAGCCGCAGAAGCAATCTCCGGAACAAATAGGGATATAAGGTATCTCTCCAAATCAAATCCCGGGATCTTATCCAAGGTCAGATAAGACCGGATCAGGCTGACAACGATCACCCCCAGCCTCCAGATGCCCCAGGCCGCCAAAGCCCAGGCCAGCAGATAGCCCCTGTTCCGGCACCACTGCTTGACCCGGGCCCACAGGCCCGCCGCAGGAGCCGGGACACCGGCTGTCTCCGGCTCCTCTAGTTCTTCCAGCAGTAAGTAGTCCGTGGACACGCCGAACTGGCGGCTGATGCGGACCAGCTTCTCCGCCTCCGGCATGGCCTCATTTCGTTCCCACTTGCTCACCGCCTGCCGGCTCACATCCAGCAGCTCGGCAAGCTGGTCCTGGCTCAATCCCGCCCGGGCCCGGAGTTTTTGCAGCTTCTCTCCAAAGGTCATGGTTTCCCTCCTCTGCCGTTTTTACACGTTCAGGATACCAGACGGTTCCGGTCTTTGCCAGCAACCGGACCTGGAACTTCCGCTACCGTAGGTAGCAGCGGGCATTTCAACGATATTTTTGCTCCAGAATCTCCACCACGTCCGCCAGGGCACCGTCCCGGGCGTGGGAGACGATGGTGGCGCCGCTGTCCCGGACGGCGGGGATGCAGTTGGCCGGGGCGAAGCCCTCCGCCGCCAGCGTCAGCATGGGCAGATCGTTGGCCTCGTCCCCCACGCAGTAGACGTGGTCCAGGCCGATATGGAGGTACTCCGCCAGCCGCCGGACCATGCCGCCCTTGTTGGCGCCCTTGGCGGTCATCTCCAGCAGGTTCTGGCCGGAGAAGATCAGCTCGTAGTCCTCTCCCCAGCCCTGGGCCTTCAAAAACGCCTGAATCTCTTCCAGCTCCTGGTGGGACGCCTCGAACAGCAGCTTGCCCAGGGGCAGGGGCACCTCCAGCAGGGACGGGGCCTCCGTCACCGCCACCTTGGTCAGGTGCTCGTGGTGGCGGGTGATCTCATTGGGGTGGACGGCGTGGATCACATTGTCGATGTGGTACGCCTCCACCGCCGCCTCCGGGAACTGGTCCAGCACCAGCTGGCCCCGCTGGCGGGCGTTCTCGTCCAGCAGGGCGCTGAACAGGTACTCCTGTTTGGTGAAGTCGTACAGGGCCGCGCCGTTGCAGATAACGCCGGGGGCGTTCATGGGCACCAGCGGGGCGTACTTCTCAAAGGCCGCCAGGGCCCGGCCGGTGGAGATGGCGAACCGGCCGCCCTCCGCCATGAAATACGTCAGCGCCTGCCGGTTCCGCTCCGGCAGGGGCGGGATGGGCTCTCCCCGCAGCATGGCCTCCTCCGTATAGATCAGGGTATTGTCAAAGTCGCTGGCCAGCAGCACGCCGTCAAATCTTCCCATGGCCGTTCCTCCTTGTCTTTTCCATAAAAAGGGGAGAGGCGCCGCCTCTCCCCCGGTTGTTCATTCGCTCTTGGGGGCGGAGCTGCCGCCCTCGCCGCCCTTGTTTCTGCGGCGGCCGCCCCGGTGATGGGGCCGCCGGCGGCGCTTGGCCTCCCCCTCCCCGCCGGGGGCCTGTCCCTCCGCCGGCCTGGGCTGGGCGGGCCTGGCCTCCTGTCTGGGGGGACGGGGGCCGCTCTCCTTCTGCTCCGGCCGCTTGGCCTCGGCCTTGGGCGGCTCGGCCCCCTCGCCGCCCTTGCCGCCTCTGCGGCGGCCGCCCCGGTGCCGGCGGCGGGGCTTGCTCTCGCCGCTGCCCGTGGGGCCGATCTTCTCCCGGGTGGGAGCCTCCTCCAGCCGGGTATCCATGTAAAAGGGCGTGGTGAGGGCCGGGGCCTCCAGAGGCTCTGTCTCGTCCCGCTCCTCCACATAGCGGGCGGGCCGCTCCGGGATGGCGATGCCCTCCCGGCTGCCCTTGCCGTTGCGCAGGACGCAGATCTCACAGTTGTGATAGCACTTCAGCGGCTCCGGCGAACTGTCCAGGCTGACCTTCACCGTCTCCTGCAGCAGGTCCACGCTCTTCACGTTGCCGGGGCCGTCCGGCGTCTGAACAAAGGACTCCACCTTGGGCATCCGCTTGGCGGCGTCCTCATAGACGTTCTGTTCGTATTTCAGGCAGCACATCAGCCGCCCGCAGGTGCCGGAGATCTTGGCGGGGTTCAGGCTGAGGTTCTGGGTCTTGGCCATCTTGATGGACACCGGCAGGAACCCGTCCAGGAACTGGGAGCAGCAGAAGGGCCGGCCGCAGATGCCAAGGCCGCCGATCATCTTGGCCTCGTCCCGG
>ERZ827423.2757-NODE-2757-length-13257-cov-25.239433_pt1 | contig 13257 bp, 12 predicted proteins | sample MGYA00519775_ERZ827423 | MGnify/ENA primary metagenome ERZ827423 (study PRJEB31778, sample SAMEA3449296) | human gut metagenome | biome: human gut; feature: human-associated habitat; material: faeces | place: United Kingdom | collected 2010/2012 ...
CTGACGGTTCCCTTTCACACTATCCTTCCCTCCGATACCTGTGACCGGGCAGGTTTTTTGACAGTCTGTTACAAATCGACCACGATGGGCGTGTGCCCGGTGTGGGGCAGGAGACGGGTCAGCACATCGGAGGTTTTCAGCTTCAGCGTGCTGGTGCAGATGCAGGGATGGCAGGACATATAGGGCGCGTCGTACACCTCTCTGTCCAGCAGCAGCTGCACGCGGTGCTCCGTGTCGTTGGCCAGACCCAGCACGGTGGCAGAGCCGGGGTGACAGTGCAGCAGCTCCCACAGGCTGTCCTCCGGCGCGAAGCTCAGGCGGGAGGAGTTGATCTGGGCGCTGAGATCCTTGGTGTGGAAGGGCTTGTCCGGCGGCATGCACAGAAGGTAGAAGCTGGTTTTCTGCCGGTTGCACAGAAACAGATTCTTGCACACGGATACGCCCAGAACGGCGCTGACGTCGGCGCACAGCTCCATGTTGAAGGCCGCGTCGTGGCTGACCCGGTCATAGTCGATGCCCAGCGTGTCCAGCAGGTCGAAGGCCGCGCTCTCCTGGGGCGGCAGCTCGCCCTCCGGACGGGCGTTGTGGAAGATAGGGGAGATGGTCACTGCGCGTCACCTTGCTTCAGCAGCATTTCACCGGCGCGGTAGATGTCGCCCGCGCCCACGGTGATGATCATGTCGCCGGGCTGCGCCAGCTTTTCCAGCTCGTCGGCCACCTGCTCCAGCGTGGGGCAGTAGACGGAGTGAGGGATCTGTGCCGCCAGATCCCGTGAGGAGATGCCCAGCTCGTTTGTCTCGCGGGCGGCGTAGATCTCCGCCAGCACCACCCGGTCGGCCTGCCGCAGCACGTTGACGAAATCGTCGAACAGGGCGGCGGTGCGGGTGTAGGTGTGGGGCTGGAAGGCCAGGATCAGCCGCTGGTGGGGCAGGGGACGGACGGCGTTCAGCAGCGCCTGCACCTCGTCGGGGTGGTGGGCGTAGTCGTCATAGACCTCCGCGCCGTGGAAGGTGCCCTTGTGCTCGAAGCGGCGGCCGGCGCCGGTGAAGGATGCCAGTCCCGCGGTGACGGCCTCGCCGGGGATGCCCAGCACGTAGGCGGCGGAGGCTGCGGCCAGCGCGTTGGAGATGTTGTGGGCGCCGGGGACGTGCAGGGACACGTGGGCGTAGGTCACGCCGTTGATGACCACGTCGAAGTCGCCGTAGCCGTCGAAGAAGGAGACGTTGTCGGCGTAGCAGTCCGCGCCCCGATCCTTTACGCTGAAGGTGAACACCGGGTGGGACAGACCCTTCACGGCCTCCCGCGCGCCCTCGTCATCGGCGTTGGCGATGATATAGCCCCGCTGGGGCACCAGCGCCGCAAAGTCGTGGAAGGAGTGCTCGATGTCCGCCAGATCCTTGAAGAAATCCAGATGGTCGGCGTGGACGTTCAGTATCACCGCCACGGTGGGGAAGAAGTTCAGGAAGGAGTTGCAGTATTCGCAGCTCTCCAGAATGATGGTGTCGCCCTTGCCCACCCGGTAGCCGGAGTGGAGCAGCGGCAGCGTGCCGCCGATCATCACCGTGGGGTCGGCCTGCGCCGCCATGAAGATGTGGGTGGCCATGGAGGTGGTGGTGGTCTTGCCGTGGGTGCCGGACACGCACAGGGCGTTGCGGTAGCCCTGCATGATGGCGCCCCACGCCTGGGCGCGCTCGTATACGGGGATGCCCCGCGCCACAGCGCCGGCGATCTCCGGGTTGTTGTCGTGAATGGCGGCGGTGCGGATCACCGCGTCGCAGTTTTTCAGGTTCTCCGCCGAATGGCCTACGGCCACGGGAATGCCCACGGAGCGCAGGTGCTGCACGGTGGCGCTGTCGGACATGTCGGAGCCCTGCACCGTGACGCCCATGCCCTGCAGCACCTCGGCCAGCGCGCACATGGACACGCCGCCGATGCCCGCCAGATGGACGCGCTTGCCGGGCTGGATATACTTGTGAAAGTCCTCGATGGGATGGAACATAGATCATACCTCCTTGACAGGAGCCAAAAAATTACTGTACTATTATAATACAACGCGCCCGCATGCGCAACCGGCTTTTTTGCCGGTATTTGCCGCCGCGGGGCGAATCGGAACGAGGGGAGGCGGACGTATGCTGCCGCAGCCGGTGGAATATGTGCTGGAGCGTCTGGAAAACGCGGGCTTCGCGGCCTTCGCCGTGGGCGGCTGCGTCCGGGACACGCTGCTGGGGCGCGTGCCCGGCGACTGGGATGTGACCACCGCCGCCCGCCCGGAGCAGGTGCTGGCGCTGTTTGACGGCTGCGCCATCCCCACGGGGCTGAAGCACGGGACGGTGACTGTCCGGGCGGAGGGCATGGGCATCGAGGTGACCACCTTCCGCGCCGACGGGACGTACACCGACCACCGCCGCCCGGACGCGGTGACGTTCTCCCGGCGGTTGGAGGACGATCTCAGCCGCCGCGACCTGACGGTGAACGCCATGGCCATGGACAGGCGGGGGCAGATCACCGACCTGTTCGGCGGGCGGGAGGATCTGAAAGCGGGCGTTCTGCGGTGCGTGGGCGACCCGGAGCGCCGCTTCCGGGAGGACGCCCTGCGCATCCTGCGGACGCTGCGGTTTGCCGCCGTGCTGGGCTTTGCCATCGAGCCGCGCACCGCCGCCGCCCTCCATGAGACGGCGCCGCTGCTGACGTATATCGCGCCGGAGCGCATCCTGTCGGAGATGGACAGGGCGCTGTGCGGCGGGCATATCCTGCCGGTGCTGCTGGACTATCCGGACGTGCTGGCGGTGTTCCTGCCGGAGATCGCGCCCTGCGTGGGCTTCGACCAGTGCAACCGCCACCATATCTACGACGTGTGGGGGCACAGCGCGCACGCGGCGGCAGCCATTGCGCCGGAGCCGGTGCTGCGCTGGACGATGCTGCTGCACGACGTGGGAAAGCCCGCCTGCTTCACCCGTGACGAGCAGGGCGTGGGGCATTTTTACGGGCACCCGGCGGTGTCCGCAGAGCTGGCGGAGGGCGCGTGCCGCCGCCTGCGGATGGACAGCCGCTCGGCGGAGCGCATCGTCACGCTGGTGCGCTGGCACGACCGGGATATCCCCCGGACGGACAGAGCCATCGCCCGCGCCGTGGGCAAGCTGGGGGAGGACGTGTTCCGCCAGCTGCTGGCGGTGAAGCGAGCGGACAACGCCGCCCAAAGCCCTGACGACCGGCACCGTCTGGCGGATATACAGCAGGCGGAGGACATTCTGGACGGCCTGTTGGCGCGGCAGCAGTGCTTTTCCCTGCGGGATCTGGCGGTGAAGGGCGGCGACATGGCGGCGCTGGGGCTGCGGGGGCGGGAGATCGGCGACATGCTGCGCGCCCTGCTGGACGCGGTGCTGGACGGCGCGCCCAACGAAAGAGGATCGCTTCTGGCACTGGCCAGAGAGAAAATGAGCTGAAAAGCCCCGCGGGACATTCGTCCCGCGGGGCTTAGTCTGTTATCCGGCGCGGTGAGCGCACCCCGTCCATGCGTATGTCTGTGGATGCCGCTTCGTAGGGGACGGCGTCCTCGACGTCCCGTATCGTAGAGGCGGACGACTCTGTCCGCCCTGCAGCATAAACCGGTATGGTCACGGGCGGCGGTACTCCTTGGGCAGCTGCCCGTACTGCTCCTTGAAGGCGGCGGTGAATTTGCTCTGGCTCTCGTAGCCCACCTGCCGCGCCACCTCCGCCACGGGCAGGTCTGTCTCCCGCAGCAGCTGCGCGGCCTTCTCCATCCGGTGCTTCTTCAGGTGGGCGGCGATGGACGTGCCGTACACGTCCTTGAATACCTCCTTCAGCGTGGTGGGGTTGATGGGATAGAGATGGGTCAGCTCCTCGATGGTGATGCGCTGCTCCATGTGGGTGAGCAGATAGTCGTGTATCTGCCGGATCAGCTGCACCTGCTGCGCCTCGGAGCGCCACTGGGGACAGGCCACGTCCATGACCTGCTCGATCATCTCGTGCAGCAGCCGCGCCTGCGCGGTGTCGGCGGCGTGGTAATAGACCTCCTTGCCGTCCCGCCGGGTCATCAGCAGTCCGCTGTCCCGCAGGGTGCGCAGGTGGTGGGACACGGCGGGGCTGGACATATTCAGCATGGCGGCGATGTTCACCACGCACTCCTCGCAGTGACACAGCAGCCAGAAAATGCGGATGCGGCTGGCGTCGCCCAGCTGCCGGAAGATGTCCGCCAGATCGGAAAAGGTATCGGCCTTGTCCAGCAGCGCCCGGATGACCTTCGTGTGGCTGGGCTCCTCACCGTGGTAGTGGGGCAGGGGCATGGTATCCATAGGGTGACCTCCTTTTTCGCCCGAAAGGAAGCGGTTTTCGCCCGCCCGGAAGGGAGTGGGACGAAACCGTTGACAATCGGGATCGCTGCTATTATACTACGGACATAACGATTAAACAAGCGCTTAATCATGGAAGCGCTGCGAAAGGAGACACTATGAAAAAGACATACAATATCGAGGTCGACTGCGCCAACTGCGCCAATCTGATGGAGGAGGCCGCCGGCAAGACCGAGGGCGTGGCTTCTGCCGTGGTGAACTTTATGACCCAGAAGATGATCGTGGAATTCAACGAGGGCGCCGATCCCAAGGCCACCATGAAGGCCGTGCTGAAGGCCTGCAAAAAGGTGGAGCCGGACTGCGAGATCGAGCTGTAAACGCAGCGAAGCGCCCTGCGCACAGGGCGCTTTTCATCGAAAAAGGCACGGAAAGGAGCCGGGTATGACAAAGAAACAGAAAAAGATGCTCCTGCGCATCATCATCGCGGCGGTGATGCTGGCGGCGCTGTATTTCCTCCCTGTCACCGGGTGGCTGCGGCTGGGGCTGTATCTGGTCACCTATCTGGTCATCGGATACGACATTCTGAAAAAGGCCGGGCAGGGCATTGCCAACGGCCGGGTGTTCGACGAAAACTTCCTGATGGCTGTGGCCACGGTGGGCGCGTTCGCGCTGGCTATCTATGAAAAGAGCGGCGATTACAACGAGGCCATCGCCGTGATGCTGTTCTATCAGGTGGGCGAGCTGTTCCAGAGCTACGCCGTGGGCAAGAGCCGGAAGAACATCAGCGCCCTGATGGACATCCGTCCGGACTACGCCAACATCGAGCAGGACGGCAAGCTGGTGCAGGTGGATCCTGACGAGGTGGCTGTCGGCACGGTGATCGTGGTGCAGCCGGGCGAGAAGGCGCCTATCGACGGCGTGGTGGTGGAGGGCAGCTCTACCCTGAACACCAGCGCCCTCACCGGCGAGAGCCTGCCCCGCGATGTACACGAGGGCGACGAGATCATCAGCGGCTGCATCAACATGACCGGCGTGCTGAAGATCAGAACCACCAAGGCCTTCGGCGAGTCCACGGTGTCCAGGATACTGGAGCTGGTGGAGAATTCCAGCTCCCGCAAGTCCCGCAGCGAGGACTTCATCGCCAAGTTCGCCCGCATCTACACGCCGGTGGTGTGTTACGGTGCGCTGGCGCTGGCGGTGCTGCCGCCGGTGATCCGGCTGGTGGGCGGCATGGACGGCCAGTGGGAGCAGTGGATCTACCGCGCGCTGACATTTCTTGTGACCAGCTGCCCCTGCGCACTGGTGGTCAGCATCCCCCTGAGCTTCTTCGCCGGTATCGGCGGCGCCAGCCACGAGGGTATCCTCATCAAGGGCTCCAACTATCTGGAGACGCTGTCGCAGGTTAGGACGGTGGTGTTCGACAAGACCGGCACCCTGACCCGGGGCGTGTTCGAGGTCACGGCGGTGCACCACAGCGACATGGACGAGCAGAAGCTGCTGGAGTATGCGGCGCTGGCGGAGTGCGCCTCCTCCCATCCCATCAGCAAGAGCCTCCAGCGCGCCTACGGCAAGGCCATCGACCGCAGCCGTGTGACGGACATTCAGGAGCTCAGCGGCCACGGCGTCACGGCGGTGGTGGACGGTCATCCGGTGGCGGCGGGCAACAGCAAGCTCATGGAGCAGCTGGGCATCCCGTATCACGACTGTCACAGCGTGGGCACCATCATCCACATGGCGGTGGACGGGAAGTACGCCGGACACATCGTTATCTCCGACGTGGTGAAGCCCCACGCGAAGGAGGCCGTCGAAGCGCTGCATAAGGCCGGCGTGGAAAAGACCGTCATGCTCACCGGCGACGCCAAAAAGGTGGCGGACGCGGTGGCGGCGGAGTTGGGCGTGGACGAGGTACACAGCGAGCTGCTGCCCGGCGATAAGGTCGATAAGGTGGAGTCGCTGCTGGCGCAGCAGAGCGGCAAGGCGAAGCTGGCCTTCGTGGGCGACGGCGTCAACGACGCGCCGGTGCTGGGTCGCGCGGATATCGGCATCGCCATGGGCGCTATGGGCAGCGACGCGGCTATCGAAGCAGCGGATATCGTCCTGATGGACGACGAGCCCCTGCAGATCGCCAAGGCCATCCGCATCTCCCGCAAGTGCCTGCGGATTGTCTATGAGAACATTGCCTTTGCCCTGGGCATCAAGGGGCTGTGCCTGATCCTGGGCGCCCTGGGTATCGCCAACATGTGGCTGGCCATATTTGCCGACGTGGGGGTTATGATTCTCGCGGTGCTCAACGCCATCCGGGCACTGTTTGTGAAGAGGCTATAATAGTCATCACGAAGAAGAAAGAGAAACCGGCACGGCCTGTTTAGACCGTGCCGGTTTTTTCTGGGGATTGCTCCGGGGCGGGTTCCGCCGCCTGTCCTTTGCGGCGGGCCATCTCCCGCTCCGCCTCCTGCTCCACCCAGAGGAGGAACTCCAGACTGTCCATATCGTGGAGGGGGTTGATCCGCGGCTCGTCCTGGTCCGCTGTCTCTGCCTGCTCCTCCTGGCCGGGAACCAGGCCCAGGGAGAGCAGGTCGAAATCGTCGGGGGAGTGCAGGCCGCCAAAGTCCTTCGAAAATTGATCCATGGGAAACACCTCCTGTGTCGTCGCATACTACAAAAAATGAGCGGCTTTATTGTATCATAAGATGGTTTTTTTGTCACGAAATTTGTGATTGTGGTGAGAAGCGCGGGAGATTTTGTGGAAAAAAACAGGGATTTCCTCTTGACAAACCGGGAGAAATCACATACCATAAGACAAACCAGAGATAGAGGCGCGTTGCATCAAGAGTACCCGGTGCCAATGCCTTGCAGGGCAGGGCCGGGGAAAGGGGTGGACGCCGAAGGCGGTCTTCGCTGCAAAGAGGGCCGAACTGGGCGGGTGAACTAAGAGTTACCCGACTGTCGCAAATGGTAAATTTGCGGAGGGCTATCCTTGATATCAAGACCTCTGACGACCGTCAGCGGTCTGCCTTATGTTATCAAGCAGCTATCCCCGCATAGCTTGCTTGATTTTTTTGTTGCTTTTTTGGGCCGCAGGGAGATCGGGCAGGACATTTCAATATGCAGGAGGAACCTATCATGAAACAGAACCATCCCATCTTCCGCGGCATTGCCACCGCACTGATCACCCCCACCACCCCCACCGGGATCGACTATGACCGCTTTGGCAGACTGATTGACTGGCAGATTCAGCAGGGGATCAACGCCCTGGTCATCTGCGGCACCACGGGGGAGAGCTCCACCCTGACCGACGCGGAGCACCGCCGGGCCATTGCCTTTGCCTGTGAGCGGGTGAATGGACGGGTGCCGGTTATTGCCGGCACGGGCTCCAACGAGACCGACTATGCGGTGGAGCTCACCAAAAGCGCCTGTGCCGACGGGGCCGACGCGGTCCTGGTGGTCACGCCCTATTACAACAAGACCACCCAGCGGGGCCTGGTGACCATGTACAACACCATTGCCGATGCCAGCACCAAGCCGGTGATCCTCTACAATGTCCCTTCCCGCACGGGCATTGGCATTGAACCGGCCACCTATGTCAAGCTGGCGGAGCATCCCAACATCGCCGCCATCAAGGAGGCCAACAGCGACATCTCTAAAATTGTGGAGACCTTCTCCCTGGTGGGGGACCGGCTGGACATTTACTCTGGCAATGACGACCAGATTGTCCCCATCCTGTCCATGGGGGGCGCCGGCTGCATTTCCGTGCTGTCCAACGTGATCCCAGCGGAGACGGTGGCCATTACCCAGCGGTTTTTCGCCGGAGATGTGGCCGGGGCGGCCCAGCTCCAGTGCAGATACATGCCCCTGATCCGTGCTCTGTTCTGTGAGAGCAACCATGGCCGCCCTGGGGTATTGCGACAACTACCTCCGCCTCCCCTTGGTGCCCATGGAGGAAGACCACTATCAGGGGATGCTCCAGCGGATGCGGGAGCTGGGGCTCCCGGTTTGAGAGAGGAGGAGACCATGGACATCATTGTAAACGGCGCCCGAGGCCGCATGGGCCAGGAGGTCTGCCGCCTGCTGCAGGAGGACGGACACCGGCTGGCCGCGGTGGCCCGTTCCGGCCAGGACGGCTGCTATGCCCGTCTGGTAGACTACACAGGGCCCGCCGACGTGGTGATTGATTTCTCCAACCACGAAGGGGTGGAGGAACTCATGGCCTACTGTGTCCAACGGGGCCTACCCCTGGTGGCGGCCACGACAGGGTATACGCCGGAAGAGTTTCAGCGGATTCAGGAAGGGGCCCGGACGATCCCGGTCTTTCAGTCCTACAACATGTCCATCGGCGTGGCCCTGCTGGCCCGTCTGGTGGGCCAGGCCGCGGCCATTTTCGGCGGCTGTGACGTGGAGATTGTGGAGGCCCACCACAACCGAAAGGCTGACGCCCCCAGCGGCACCGCCCTTCTGCTGGCGGATGCGGTGAAGGCCCGGCGGCCTGACGCGGCGTATGTCTTTGGCCGCGCGGGGCACCATCCCCGCCAGCCCAATGAGATCGGGATTCATTCCCTGCGCATGGGCAATGTGGTGGGGGAACACGAGGTAATTTTTGCCACCGACAACCAGACCATTACCTTAAAACACCAGGCCCATGACCGGGCGCTTTTCGCGGAGGGGGCCCTGGCCGCGGCGGATTTTCTCCAGGGGCAGCCGGCGGGGCTGTATCACATGGAGGACCTGCTGGGACCGTGAACGGAGAGAGAAGGAAATGACGATGCTATATGACAACCTGGGGGTCAACGACCAGGGACATCTGACGGTGGGCGGCCTGGATACGGTGGCCCTGGCGGAGGAGTTTGGCGCCCCGCTGTATGTGTTGGATGAGGACCAGGTCCGGGCCAACTGCCGGACCTACCGCCAGGCGATGGCGGAATGGATGCCTGCGGGCTCCCTGCCCCTGTTTGCCGGAAAGGCCCTCTGCTTCAAGGGCCTCTACCCTGTGCTGGAAGAAGAGGGCATGGGGGCGGATGTGGTCTCCCCCGGGGAGATTTACACGGCCCTGGCGGGGGGATTTCCCGCGGAGAAACTCTATTTCCACGGGAACAACAAGACCGATGAGGACATTGCGTATGCCCTGGACTGCGGGGTGGGGTGCTTCATCGTGGACAATCACCAGGAGCTGGAGCGCCTGGAGCAGGCCGCCGGCGCCCGGGGTCACCGGCAGCGGGTCCTGCTGCGGGTAACCCCCGGGATTGACCCCCACACCCTCCAGGCCATCAACACCGGACGGATCGACTGCCAGTTCGGGGTTCCCATTGAGACCGGCCAGGCGGCCCAGTTTGTGGCGGACGCCCTGTCCCGGCCCCATCTGCAGGTGGAGGGGTTCCACAGCCACATCGGCTCTCAGATCTTTGAGGCGGCTCCCTTTTGTGACGCAGTGGACATTTTGCTGGACTTTGCCCAGGCCATGCGCCAGGACCATGGCTTTGTGGCCCGAACCCTGAACCTGGGGGGCGGCTTTGGAGTGCGGTATCGGGAGAGCGACCCTACGGTGGATATCCCCGGCAATATCCGGGCCCTGGCAGACCATCTGCGCCGGGGCTGTGAGACCAAGGGCTACCCGATGCCCCGGGTCCTTTTGGAGCCCGGACGAAGCATCGTGGCCAATGCCGGCCTCACCCTCTACCGGGTGGGAGGGGTCAAGACCATTGCGGGGTACCGGAGTTATGTCACCGTCAACGGCGGCATGACGGACAACCCCCGCTATGCCCTTTACCAGGCCCCTTACACGGTCCTCCCGGCCAGCCGGATGGGGGAGACAAGAGATTTTCTGTGCACCGTGGCCGGGCGGTGCTGCGAGAGCGGGGACCTGATTCAGGAGAAGGTCTCTCTGCCGCGGCCGGCGCGGGATGACCTTTTGGCGGTACTCACCACAGGGGCCTACAACTTTACCATGGCCTCCAACTACAACCGCCTCTGCCGCCCGGCGCTGGTGATGGTCCGGGGGGGCAAGGCCCGGCTGGCGGTCCGCCGGCAGACCTTTGCGGACCTGGTGGCCTGCGACCTGTAAAGGGTCTGCACGGACAGGGGGAGGAAGGAAGCCATGGAAATTCGACGGGCTGCTTTGGCGGACATTCCCGGGGTCTGCGCCTGCTGCGTGGCTGCGTTCAAGGACTATATCCCTCTTATCGGCCAGACGCCGGGCCCTATGCTGGAGGACTACTGCCAGGCAAGGAAGGAGCATTTCCTGTTTGTGGCGGCCCAGGGGGAGACCATTCTGGGCTACCTTCTCATCAAGGATGGAGATGGGGAGGTCATGTGGATGGATGTTTTGGCCGCCTGGCCCAAGGGGACCGGCGTGGGGAGAAGACTCATGGACCATTGCGAGGCCTTCCTCCGTGCCCGGGGTAAAACGGAATGCCGTCTCTATACCCATGTCAAGTATCAGCGGACCCTGGAAATTTACCGCCAACGAGGCTATGTGATCTATGACTGGGTCCAGGAAAAGGGATTTGACCGGTATTACATGCGTAAACAGCTCAAATAAAGGGACTGTCTTGATAGAACGGCCAAACATCCCCGCGTCAGCGGGGATGTTTGAGTAAGAGAAGGCAGAATGAGAAAACGCTCTGTGAATGGATATCCATTTACAGAGCGTTTTTCTTCTGCACGGTTCAGAGTTTCTGCGTCTATAAAACACGCGGCTGTGGCAATCACGGGGAAATATGACATCCCCCTTGGCAGGCAAGGGATCAGAGAGAGGGGCTACCAAAATTTTCACGAAGTTTCTCTAAGAATACTTCTGCTGCGGAGGAGAAAATCTGATGTTTTTTCCAGATGATATTTAACCCAGAGTGAAGTCGAGGTTCCAGCGGTCGAAAACAGAGACTGCTGCTTTCTGTGGTATTGGCTATTTTATCAATCGTGACGGCACAACCCAGCCCTGACGCAACCATAATGGCAGCATTATAAACCAAGTTGAAAGTGGTCACAATATCCAGTTTCTCAAAATCTTCACCGAACCAGGCTGTAAACTCATTATTTTGCCGGCTCTTGGAAATGGCCTGCCGGGAACAGATTAAGGGGACGTGCAGCAGATCCTCTTTTCGGATGGACGTTTTTTCTGCGAAGGGGCTGTCACGCCGCACAATGACACCCCAGGTGTCTTTGGCAGGAATGTTGATGTAGTCATATTTGGAGATGTCTGCTGGCTGAATTAGGATGCCAAAGTCCAGCAATCCTTTGTCCAAACGTTCGGTTACGTCTTCCGCGTTTCCGCTGTACAGATGGTAATGGATGCCGGGATGGTCTTCCCGTATCTCCTTTGCAATTTCTGCAATATGCTGAATCGCCTGGGTTTCTCCGCTGCCGATATAAATATCTCCGCTGACCGTACTTTCCATCGCGTGAAATTCTGCTTCTGTTTTATCGACCATAGAGAGGATTTCTTCCGCACGCTTCCGCAAAACCATACCTTCCGCGGTTAAGGTCATATGATGACTTCCACGGATGAATAACTTCTGGCCCAGTTCATTTTCCAAATCGCGGATCTGCCGGGAAAGCGTTGGCTGTGTGACATGGAGAACATTTGCGGCGCTTGTGATGCTGCCTTCTCGGGCAATTGTCATAAAGTAACGAAGTACCCTGAGTTCCATGGTGCCACCTCCTTTGTGTGTACGAGTATAACATGTTATGATATGCCCGTAAAGCAAATGAATGTGTTTATTTTAGGTATTTGCTATTTCGTTAGGGCAAAGTTATAATGAAAAAGCCCCCAAACGGTGGGGGAGGGAAGGAGATACCGGAGAAGGTAACGAATGTTCTCAGCTGGCAAGCCGGGCGCTGAGGAAGCACAAAAATATCTGAAACAGCAGCAAGCAGGCGCGCACAGGCACAATTCCAGCGGCTTTCTTTGCGTAGAACATCATTTTTTAGATGGGGTTCATGTAAGGCAAAACAGGACTGCCTGGAGTATCTGCTCCACAGCATGAGAAAAGGAGAACTTTGGGAGGAATTTATGATGCATATGGCATTTCACTTCAATAATCCTACAAATTTGATTTTTGGGCGTGGGACACGTATGGAACTTGGAAGGCAGAAGATGCCGGGGAGGAAAGCCTTGCTACTACTCTCCAATGGAAACTCTACGAAGGTCAACGGTTCCTTTGACTGCGTAACCCAACAGCTCACAGAGGCCGGCGTTGCATATACAGTGTTTCGTAAAATTATGGAGAATCCGCGGAAAGAGGTGGTTATGGAAGGCGCTGCCTTTGCAAGGGAACAGGGCTGTGATTTTATCCTTGCGCTTGGCGGTGGTGCGGTCCTGGATGCGTCCAAAGCGATTGCCGCAATGGCGACAAATCCCGGTGATCTGTGGGACTATGTAAGCGGCGGAACCGGAAAAGGAAAGCCTCTGGTGAATCCAGGACTTCCCATTGTGACAATTCCCACTTCGTCCGGCACAGGTTCTGAGATCAACTGTTGGGGCGTTATCTCGAATTTGGATACGCACGAGAAGATTGGGTTTGGGGCTCCGGGGCTGGTTCCGGTTCTTTCCATTGTTGATCCGGAACTGATGAAAACTGTTCCGCCCCAATATACGGCCTACCAAGGGTTTGACGCGCTTTTCCATAACACGGAGGTTATGATCTCCAACGGTGTGAACATTATCAGCGAAACCATTGCCCTTTCTGCAATCGAAAGGATTGCAAAATATCTGCCTCTTGCGGTAAAGAATGGGGAGGATCTGGAGGCCCGGGAACACGTGGCCTACGGAAGCACCATTGCCGGCATTGCCATGCAGCTTACCAGCACCACCGCGCAGCACGCCATGGAGCATGCCATGAGTGCATACCATCCTAATCTGCCTCACGGCGCGGGGCTGATTATGGTCAGTCTCGCCTACTACACGTTTCTGGCAAAATCTGGCACCTGCAGTGATAAGCTTGTAGCAATGGCAAAG
>ERZ827423.2760-NODE-2760-length-13236-cov-4.577346_pt1 | contig 13236 bp, 10 predicted proteins | sample MGYA00519775_ERZ827423 | MGnify/ENA primary metagenome ERZ827423 (study PRJEB31778, sample SAMEA3449296) | human gut metagenome | biome: human gut; feature: human-associated habitat; material: faeces | place: United Kingdom | collected 2010/2012 ...
CGGCGCTTCTTCAAACCGCTTCACAGGCCCTAAACTTACTCCTGATTTTTCACGCAATCTTTGCTGTGATATTTTCCGCCTGCGGCGGATACTGCGGGGAGAGCAGCTGGAATGGCGGGACTGCACCTGCCGGGGCAACCGCTACCGCCACATCATCTGGCACGGCCCGCCCGAAAAGCTGCCGTGGGGCAAGCTGGCGCTGCTGTGCCCCCGCCCCCGCACCCCGGTGCTGCTGCCGCCGGGGCTGCTGCCGCCGCAGGATAGCCCGGTGCGGGCGTACCACCCGCAGGCTTTTACGGCAAGGGTCATCGTTGCTGCCGCCCGGCAGGCGATGGAGCAAACCGACGGCCGGGGGCTCATCGGGCTGCTGGACCCGCAGGGCGTCACCCCGTGGGCGTGCGGGGAATGGCTGTGCTGCTGCCGCGGGGTGCGGGTCTATACCCTGCGCCGCAGCCGCTATGCGGCCATGGAAACGCTGCTGCGGGAGCAATACGGCCTGCCGCTTTTGTGGGCGGAAACCCCCGCCGGGCTGGAGGACTGCACCCTCTGTGCGGCACCTGTCCCCACCGGGGTGATCAGGGTGCGCCGCCCGGTGCTGTGCGCCGACCGCAGCGGGGTACAGGGCAGCCCCACGGTAAACCGCTTAACGCTTCTGCTGCCGCCCCCGGAGGCCGCCGAGGTGCCGCCGGGCGTGGCGCCCACCGCCTTTTGGGGAATGGTGACGGAATGCGGTCCCCGCCGGGTGGCGCTGCCGCTGACGATAGGACAATGCCGCATCGACGGACGGTTGGCGGAATTTGGGGAGCTGGCACGGCTGATTCGCACTTGACAAGCGGGGCGGAAAAAATTATAATAAACTAACTATTGTCGGGCGGCTGCACGCCCGCCGTAAAGGAGCTGTAAAAAATGGGGAACAACATTCAAATGACCCAGACCGGCTATGATGAGCTGGCAAGAGAGCTGGAAGAGCTGAAAACGACCAAGCGCAGCGAGATCGCGGAAAAGATCAAAATCGCCCGCGGCTACGGCGACCTTTCCGAAAACAGCGAATACGATGCGGCCAAAAACGAGCAGGCGGAGATCGAAGCCCGCATTGCCGTGCTGGAGGAGCAGTTAAAGCATGTAACCATCGTGGATACCGAAAGCATCTCCCTCGATATCGTGGGGGTGGGCTCCAAGGTGAAGGTGCTGGATAAGGATATGGACGAGGAAGGCGAATATCTCATCGTGGGCGCCATGGAGGCCGGCCACGAGATGAACACCATTTCCGATCAATCCCCGGTGGGTCACGCGCTCATCGGCCACAAAAAAGGTGAAACGGTGCTGGTGGAAGCACCCGGCGGCGCCTTTGAAATGGTCATTCTGGAGATCAGCAAGTAATTGCTGCGGCAAAAAGGCAGAAAAGCGCAAACTTTTCTGCTTTTTTATTTGCCCTCGGCGGCGTTTTATAGTAAAATACTATTTGTATGAGTATGTACCCCGGTACGGCGGCGATGCACCGTGCCGAGGAAGGAGGATTTAACGATATGAGCGAAGAAATGGTCATCAATCCGGCGGCCGAGGCCGAGGAGGAGGAACGCCTGCACGAGCAGATGAAGGTGCGCCGGGATAAGCTGGCGGCGCTGTGCGAGGCCGGCAAAAACCCCTACGAGATCACCAAATATGACTGGGATACCAAAACCGAGGAGATCCGGGAGCGCTTCGAGGAGCTGGAGGGCAAGACCGTCCGCATTGCCGGCCGCATGATGAGCCGCCGCGTGATGGGCAAGGCCAGCTTTATGGATCTGCTTGATTCCACCGGACGGCTGCAGGTATATGTGCGCCGTGACGATGTCGGCGAGGAGGACTACGCCGACTTCAAAAAGTGGGATATCGGCGATATCCTGGGGGTGGAAGGCACCGTTTTCCGCACCCAGAAGGGCGAGATCTCCGTCCATACCACCCATATCGTGCTGCTGTCCAAATCCCTTTTGCCGCTGCCCGAAAAGTTCCACGGCCTGCGGGATACCGATACCCGGTACCGCCAGCGCTATGTGGATCTCATCGTGAACCCCGAGGTGCGGGACACCTTCTATAAGCGCAGCCGCATCCTCACCGAGATCCGCCGCTATCTGGATGAAAAGGGCTTTTTGGAGGTGGATACCCCCATTCTGGTGCCGCTGGAGATCGGCGCCTCCGCCCGCCCCTTCGTGACCCATCACAACACGCTGGATATGGATATGTACCTGCGCATCGAGACCGAGCTTTACCTCAAGCGGCTCATCGTGGGCGGCATCGACCGTGTCTACGAGGTGGGACGCATCTTCCGCAATGAGGGCATGGATACCAAGCACAACCCCGAATTCACCACCGTGGAGTTGTACCAGGCCTACACCGACTATAAGGGTATGATGGACCTGGTGGAGGAATTGTATATCCGTCTGGCCGAACGGGTCTGCGGCAGCACCCATATCACCTACCAGGGCGTGGAGCTGGATATGGGCCACTGGGAGCGCCTGACCATGGCGGAGGCGGTGAAGAAGTACGCCGGCGTCGATTACTACGATTGGAAATCCGATGAGGACGCCCGTGCCGCCGCCCGTGAAAAGCACGTCGAGGTTCCCGCCGATGCCACCAAGGGCACCGTCCTGGCCGAGCTGTTTGACGCCTACGTGGAGGAAAATCTCATCCAGCCCACCTTTATCTACGATTACCCCGTGGAAAACAGCCCCCTTGCCAAGCGCAAGCCGGAGGACCCCGCCTTTACCGAGCGCTTTGAGTATTTCATCTGCGCCACCGAATACGGCAATGCCTTCAGCGAGCTCAATGACCCCATCGACCAAAAGGCCCGCTTCGAGCGTCAGGTGGAGGCCAAGCGCCGCGAGGAGCCGAACACCCGCGCCGAGGTGGACTATGATTTCGTCACCGCGCTGGAGTACGGCATGGCCCCCACCGGCGGCCTCGGCTTCGGCGTGGACCGCCTGGTCATGCTGCTGACCGACTCCGCCTCCATCCGGGACGTCCTGCTGTTCCCCACCATGAAGCCCCTCGGCTAAACCCGCTTGTTCAAGCCGTTTCCGGCAAAAAAGAGCAAGCCCTCCCCATCCGCAGCACCCCCGGAATACCCCCAAAAGACAACCCCCTCCTTCAAGCCTGAAGGAGGGGGTTTGTGTGTAAAAAGAGGTGGTTACGGTGGTTTTCAATAAAAAGACAGATAATTTTTTTGGATAGCTCTACCAGACAACATCCCGACAGAATATGCTATAATATTACATAACAGGATATTGTTCTCAATCGATGAGGGGCGCAGGATCTATCAGTTTTTTCCACCCCGGCGAAAGCCCCCGGCTGTTCTGCAAAATAAAAAGACCTCCGAGGAGGTCTTTGATGCACACACTGTGCTGCCGATGCGACCCGGCGAGTTGAAAGCATTTTTATTTGAACTCGTAGTGTAATTTCATGGATGTTTCCATCCATTTGTATTATAGAACATAAAATGGAGGTTTGTCAACATGGAGAGAAAAAATTGTTACTATTTGGGGTTGGATATCGGAACGGATTCGGTGGGATATGCAGTCACCGATGAAAACTATGCGCTGAAAAAGTTTAAGGGAGAACCGATGTGGGGCGCAACCCTGTTTGAAGCCGCAAATGCGGCAGCGGAACGCAGGGCATACCGGACTGCGCGGAGAAGGCTGGATCGGAAGCAGCAGAGGATCAGCCTTTTGAATGATCTGTTTGCGGAGGAGATCGGAAAAATCGATCCGCACTTTTTTATTCGGCGCAAAGAAAGTGCGCTGTATGGGGATGACCCGAAATACGGCGTCAGGCTCTTTGACGGGGCAGGGATGACGGATCGGGAGTACCACAAAAAATACCCGACGATCCATCACCTGATTTTGGAGCTGATGAACAGCAGCGAGCCGCACGATATTCGGCTGGTGTATATGGCGTGTACATGGCTGGTTGCCAATCGCGGCCATTTCCTGTTTGATGTTCCGGCGGACCGTGTGGCGGAGGTGTTGGATTTTAATGAGGTGTACCGGAATTTTTGCGAATACCTGACGGAACAGGGTTGCCGGCTTCCGTGGAGCGAAGAAACCAAGGCGGAAACGATCCTTGAAATCCTGCAGATGGAAACCGGCGTAAAGAAAAAGACCGAGGAATTCAAGGCAAGGGTATTCGGCGGTAAAAAGCCGGGCAAGGAGGTAACCGAGGAGATCCCGTTCAGCGCGGATGCCGTTGTCAACCTGTTGGCGGGCGGCAAGGTTAAGCCGGCGGATCTTTTCGGTAATGAAGCGTATGCGGAGGTCGACTCGGTCTCCCTTACCATGAACGATGAGGACTTTGCCCGGATCGCCGCTGAGCTGGAGGAGGACGGGGAGCTGCTGTGCCGGCTGCAGGCGATGAAAAACTGTGCGCAGTTGAGGACCGCAATGAAGGACGCCTCCTGCATATCGCAGGGGAAGGTTGCGGTATATGAACGGCATAAGGCAGACCTGAAAACCTTAAAATACTTTGTAAAAAAGTATTGTCCCCAAAAGTATAATGAGTTTTTCCGGGATGCGGTAAAGGATAATTATGTGTTTTACACACGCAATGTAAAACCCTGACAGCGGAAAAACAAAGAGGAGTGAAGGCAATTGCGGGGAAGGATGCCTTCAGCGATTTTGCAGCGAAACGCATGAAAGCCATCACGGTGGAGGAAAAGGACAAGAGCCGGTATGATGACATGATGGAGCGGCTGGAGGCGAGGACATTCCTGCCCAAGCAGCGTGATGGAGATAACCGTGTGATCCCGCAGCAGCTTTATCGTCAGGAGCTAGCCGAAATCCTGACCCATGCCAAGAGGTATTGTGCATTTCTGGATAGGGCTGATGAGGATGGGATCACCGTTGAGCAGAAAATCCTGTCGATTTTCGAATTCAAGATCCCGTACTTTGTGGGGCCGTTGAGAAAAACCGATGAGAAAAAGAATGCATGGATCGTGCGGAAAGCGGAAGGGAAGATCCTGCCGTGGAATTTCGACCGGATGGTGGATCTGGATGCCAGCGAAAGAGGTTTTATCGAAAGGATGACAAACAGCTGTACCTATCTTCCGGGGGAGGAGGTCCTGCCGGCCAATTCGCTGCTTTACAGTCGCTTTATGGTATTAAATGAGCTGAATAACCTCAAAGTCAATGACCGCAGGATACCGGCAGAAGCGAAGCAGGGGATATTCCGCGACCTCTTTGAAAACAGCCTGCGTGTGACTCCGAAGAAGATCAAAGACTATCTCATCCGGTGCGGCTATATGGAAAAAACGGATACCATGTCCGGTCTGGATGAAACGGTTAAATCCGGGCTGAAGCCCTACCATATCTTCAAAAGGCTGCTGGACGGCGGGGTGTTGACGGAGACCGACGTTGAGGAGATCATTAAGCATGCGGCATATTCCGAGGATAAACCGCGGATGCGCCGGTGGCTCACGGAATGCTATCCGCAGCTGAATGAGGAGGATATCGCACACATACTGCGTCAAAACCTAAAGGAGTTCGGAAGACTTTCCCGAAAGCTCCTAACGGGGGTTTACGGGACGGAAAAGAATTCGGACGGAGAGGCATTTACCATTATGGAAATGCTGTGGAATACCAACGAAAACCTGATGCAGCTTCTCTCCGACCGGTACACCTTTGCCGAGCAGATCAAGCAGATCAGCGAAGAATACTATGCGGCCAGCCCGCAGTCGCTCAATGATTGGCTCTCTGCCATGTATGTTTCCAATGCAGTAAAAAGGCCCATTTTCCGCACGGCGGATATTGTGCAGGAAGTGGTGAAGACAATGGGAGAGCCGCCGGCTAAAATCTTTGTGGAAATGGCGCGGGGAGGAACGCCGGAGCAAAAAGGAAAGCGAACCAAAACAAGAAAAAATCAGCTGCTGGAGCTCTACAAGCAGATCAAAAGCGAGGACACACGCCACTTGACAGAGAAGCTGGAGGAAATGGGCGTCATGGCGGATAACCGCCTGCAAAGTGACCGGCTGTTCCTGTACTATCTCCAGCTGGGGAAGTGCGCCTATACAGGCCAACCAATCGATCTGGGTCACCTGACGGACGGTACCTACAATCTGGATCATATCTACCCGCAGTGTTATGTAAAAGATGACAGCATCATGAATAACCTTGTGCTGGTCAAATCCGAGCTGAATGGGAGAAAGAGCGACAGCTACCCCCTGCCGGAGGAGATCCGCAATGCGATGAGACCATACTGGCAGCATCTGAAAGAAACCGGCCTGATGACCGAGGAAAAGTACCGCCGCCTGACAAGGCAGACGCCGTTTACCGATGATGAAAAGCAGGGTTTTATCAATCGCCAACTGGTAGAAACGCGCCAATCCACCAAGGCGGTCACGGCGCTGCTGCAGGAATGGTATCCCACGGCGGAGGTCGTTTACGTGAAGGCGGGAATGGTCTCGGAATTCCGGCAGGAGTTTGACCTGCTGAAATGCCGGACCGTCAATGACCTGCACCATGCAAAGGACGCCTACCTGAATATTGTCGTAGGAAATGTGTACCATGAACGCTTTACAAAGAAATGGTTCTCCCTTGACAGCACCTACAATGTCCAGGTCAAAAAGATCTTCCGAAAGCAGCAAAAGCACGGTGAAACCTGCTACTGGAACGGGGAGCAAGATATTGCGCGCGTAAAAAAGACCATGGCGAAAAACGCCGTGCATCTCACCCGTTATGCTTTCTGCCGGAGGGGCGGACTGTTTGACCGGCAGCCGGTAAAGAAGGGCGAAAACCTGATTCCGCTGAAGAATGGCCTGCCGACAGAAAAATACGGCGGTTATAATAAGCCAACGGCCTCGTTCTTCGTGCTGGCGCGGTATGAGGCCAAAGGAAAGCGTGAACTCATGATCGTCCCGGTGAACCTGATTGACGCCAACCGTTTTATGAAAGATGTGGAATTTGCAGCGGCCTACACAGCGGGGATGATCGAACATATCACGGGCAAGGTGCCTGAAAACCCGGAATTGCTGCTGAACGGAAGGCCGCTGAAGATCAACACGGTATTTTCGCTGGATGGAACCACGGTGACACTTTCCGGGAAAAGCAGTGGCGGCAGCAGAGTTTTGCTATCTATACTTGGCGCTCTCATGCTGGGGAAGGAAAGTGAAAATTATGTAAAAGCAATGGAGTCCTTCTTGAAAAAGCGAACAACAAACCCCGCTCTGCTGCCGGATGAGAACCACGATAAGCTATCCAAGGAGGGAAACCTTGCGCTGTACGATCAGCTGATCGAAAAGCTGGGAAAAAATCCGTACTGTAATCTGCCGGGGAATCAACGGGATACATTAGTAAAGGGCAGAGAAAAGTTTATTCAGGCGGAAGTAATAGAGCAGCTCAACTGCTTATATGGCCTAATGAACCTATTAAATGCAAAGTGCAATACCTGCGATCTTTCTTTGGTCGGCGGAGCGCCCAAAGCAGGGACGATAATATTAAGCAGCAGCCTCTCCAACTGGAGGAAGAAATACCATGACGTCCGCATCATTGATCGGTCGGCTGCCGGGTTATTTGAAAACAGCAGCGAAAACCTGCTGGAGCTGTTATGAGCTGGCGAACGGTGGTGATCTCCAGCCGATGCAAGCTGGATTTGAAGATGGGTTATATGGTCGTGCGTGGGGAAGAGGTCAGCCGGGTCTACCTGGATGAGATCGCAATTCTGCTGATCGAAAATCCGGCAGTTGCCATGACCGGCTGCCTGCTTTCCGAACTGGTCGAGCGCAAGATTAAGGTCATTTTCTGCGACAGCAAGCGCACCCCGCAGGCGGAGCTGGCACCCTACTACGGGTGCCATGATACCGCCCGCAAAATCCGTATGCAGATGGCATGGGCAGAGCCGATTATGGGTGCTGTGTGGGGAGAAATCGTAGCGGAAAAGATCCGTAACCAGTCGGTGTTTTTGCGGGAGCTATCCCACGATAGGGAGGCGGAAATGCTGGAGGGCTATGTGAAGCAGATCGAATTTCAAGACGCCACCAACCGCGAAGGCCATGCCGCAAAGGTGTATTTCAATGCGCTGTTCGGCAAGGAGTTCACCCGCCCGGCGGAAAACCCAATCAATGCGGCGCTGGACTATGGCTATGCCATCCTGCTTTCTGCCTTTAACCGTGAGGTTGCGGCCAATGGGTATCTGACTCAACTGGGACTGCACCACGGCAATGTTTTTAACCGCTTTAATTTGAGCAGCGACCTGATGGAACCGTTCCGCATCCTGATCGATCGTGCGGTTTACGAGGCTATGCCAAAGGCGTTCGAAAAGGACACAAAGCGCAGGCTGCTTGGCGTGATGCACGAACGGGTTCAAATCGGAGAAAGCGACCAGACCGTTTTGAACGCCGTTTCCATTTACACCAGAAGCGTGCTGGAAGCGCTGGGCAGCGGGGACCTGTCCGGCATAAAGTTTTGGCACTATGAGTTATAGATTTATGAGAATGCTGGTGTTTTTTGATCTGCCGACAGAAACCTCCTCGGACCGGCGGAACTACCGTCGGTTCCGGCGGTTCCTTGTCAAAAACGGTTTTTTGATGATGCAGGAGTCGGTGTACTGCAAGCTGCTGGTAAACAGCACGGCACAGGGCACCATGGCGGAGAACATCCGCAAAAATAAGCCGCCCAAAGGCATGGTGCAGATGCTGACGGTGACGGAAAAGCAGTTTGCCAAAATGGAGTATGTGGTGGGAGAGTGGTCCTGCGATATTGTGGACAGCGATGAAAGGTTGATTGAATTATGATACTGTGTCACCCCCGGATAGAAACGCTGATCGATTTTTCGGGGCAAGGGGTTCCCGCCATGGTAATAGAAAACCCTGCATTTTACCGTGCCCTGATGATGGACCTGTATGCCCAGAAAAACGGGGAGGAGGGACAGTTCGTTTTATCGGAAAACGAAAAGATCCTTTCGATAAGCAGCTCGGTAGAATTGATCGATAACTGCCTGCAATTCAATCTGAATACGAAGTCGCTGCTGAACAGAATAGCAGCGGCAATGGAGCAGATGGCGGCCAGCGAGGATTTCTTCTTAAAAACCTCGGATATCTTGCAGCGGTTGGAGCAGTACATAGAGGAAATGGCATTTGCCTTCGATTGCGATATTGTATGTGAACGGTGTACGCCGGCCGGGGTCATCAAGGCAATGGGGATTGCCCTGCGTGATGAGTACGAGAACCCCTTGGAACGGTTGGTGGATTATATGGAACTGGTCCGGGAATTCGATAGGGACAAGCTGTTTGTACTGGTCAATCTGCGCAGCTTTTTCGATGACCACGATGTGGAGCGCTTCTTAAAAACGATAGAGGAGCATGGGTACCGTGTCCTGTTAATGGACGGCACAGAGCGAAAAAGGCTCCCGATGGAACGCCGCATTACTATTGACATTGACCTGTGCGAATTCTAAAATAGAAGTAGAAATTACGCGGTATCAAATTTCCCTCCGGCGGCCCGTAACCGCTTTTTCTGCGTGTTGACGCAGAAGTGGAGGCGAATTTGAGATTTGAGGTTTGAGAGTAGTGTAATTTCGTAGAGGTACAAAACGCCGCTCTGCGGCGCAAAAGTCCCGGTCGGGTTTGAGAGTAGTGTAATTTCGTAGAGGTACAAAACACGACTGGAGGCTGAAATGAACAAAGTAATGTTTGAGAGTAGTGTAATTTCGTAGAGGTACAAAACTCTTACTTTAACATCGACGAATTCCGGCGAGTTTGAGAGTAGTGTAATTTCGTAGAGGTACAAAACGATACGACCCGACGCAAGGACAAAGACGACGTTTGAGAGTAGTGTAATTTCGTAGAGGTACAAAACCAAAATGAAAGAAAGCGCCGAAAAATCGTTGTTTGAGAGTAGTGTAATTTCGTAGAGGTACAAAACCATTGACTCCGACAAAAGCAACGCGGCTCGGTTTGAGAGTAGTGTAATTTCGTAGAGGTACAAAACACGTAGAATATGACAGTTGTGCATACGTAGGTTTGAGAGTAGTGTAATTTCGTAGAGGTACAAAACTACCCCGTGGCCGTATCTACTACCACCACCGTTTGAGAGTAGTGTAATTTCGTAGAGGTACAAAACATCTGATTTTGCTCGAGATACTGGATCACCGTTTGAGAGTAGTGTAATTTCGTAGAGGTACAAAACTCGTGGTCTTCTGCAAGCAGCTGGAGAATAGTTTGAGAGTAATGTAATTTCGTAGAGGTACAAAACTCGTATCAAATATTATTAAACAATATCGGAGTTTGAGAGTAGTGTAATTTCGTAGAGGTACAAAACAAAGCCTACGATCTGACTGTAGAACCAGTCGTTTGAGAGCAGTGTAATTTCGTAAAGGTACAAAACAGGAACGGGCACAGGCTTCGGAGATGCAGAGCTTGAGAGTAGTGTAATTCCATAAAGGCAACAAGCGCTATCAAAATACATCTCGGCAAAACCGGCGTTTGTGTGACACTGCACTAAAAAGGAAGCAGGAAATGAAAATACCGGATCCTGAAATATATTTTGGAAAAACCTTGCGTATTCTTGATACGGATGGAGGTATTACAGAAGGCGATTTCCTGGGCTTCAATTATGACTACGACGATAATGGAAAGATGTTTTTAGAATTTGATGTTGATTCGCCATCAGGTATTGGCATCAGTTTTACAGAAGATGAAATAGAAAGCATAGTGATTTTATAACCTGATCCATTAGTGACGGACTAGAATAGGCTGCTTGGGGCGGTGGATTACCCGCACTGTAAGATAAGAGGACTATCTTTTGATAGCCCCCTTTTTTATTTTGGGATAGGCTGCGGAAGCCTGCCCGCTAACCAGCCTTAACACACCACCCCGCTGGCGTTAACATGATATTTGCTAAAAACTGTAGTTTTTGCTGAAAACGGGGCGGTTTTTGTTTGATTTGTCAAATTATACGGCTGTTTTTCGGCGATTTTTCGGGCAAAAAGGGGTGACAAGCCGTTAATATTGTGTTAATATATAGCCACAGGGTCAGACGACCCAAACACTGTTTAGAGAAATTTGAGGAGGAAATTCACCATGGCTACCACTATTATCGCTATCGTTGCTGCTGTTGTTATGCTGGCTCTCAACCTGATCCGTGACTACGGCAAAAAGGGCTGATTTTACAGCATTTTTTGATTGCACAAGGGTGAAGGAAGCAGGGGCAGTCCCTGCTTCTTTTGCGTGTGCGGGCCTTTTCGGGGCGCATCTTTATGTGGATTTTACACCCGGTTCATAATTTGTGCTTTATTTCGGCCGCCGCCGGTGTTATGATACCGTTGACCGGGCGAAATGCAACTCCGAGCAGTAGGGAGGTTTTTTCGATGGAAGTAAGAATTTACATCATCGCCATTGTGGCCGCGATCATTCTGCTGGCCGTCAATCTCATCCGGGATATCGGCCGGAACGACTGAAAGCAGGCTGGGCCGCAGCAGCAAAGCGGGGGACAAAGCACCCCTGCTTTTTCATATTTTATGGTAAAATGACGAACGCCGGGTCGGGCAAAATCAATGCAAAAAAGCAAAAAGGGGGCGGTTTTGCCCGCCAAGCGATGATTTTTCGGGGCAAAACCATAAGCAAATCTTATAACTTACAGCATAGCCATAAGTGCTGCTTCTGCTTTTCCGCCCGATTTTCCCCGTATTTCGCCGCCGGGAAAACTTTTTTTATTTTGCACATTTCCATCAACTACGGCTTTTATTTTACTGCAAAGTGTGCTATACTATCCTTGGCTTACAGCGTCACGGCGCTGTCAAATCAAGAGAAAACAAGAGGACCGTTGAATGAAGAAACTCATTGTGAACGGCGCGGAACAGCTCTGCGGAGAGGTTGCCGCCGGCGGCGCAAAAAACGCCGCTGTTGCCATAATTCCCGCTACCGTACTGGCCAGAGGCCGCTGCGCCCTGGAAAATATTCCTGAAATCCACGATACCGAGCTGCTATTTGAAATGCTGCGGGCGATGGGTGCTACCGTTGAAAAAACGGGGCGCACCTCGGCCGTTATCGATACCTCCGCCTTAAACAGCGCCACCGTCCCGTACGAGCTTTCCAAGCATATGCGGGCCAGCTACTATTTTATCGGGTCGCTGCTGGGGCGGTTCGGGCAGGCCTGTGTTTCCATGCCCGGCGGGTGCAATTTCGGCGTGCGGCCCATCGACCAGCACATCAAGGGCTTTGAGCTGCTGGGCGCCGAGATCCGCATTGAAAACGGGCTGATTTACGCCGATGCCGAGAAAATGCAGGGCGCGCATATCTATTTTGACCAGGTTTCGGTGGGTGCGACCATCAATGTGATGCTGGCGGCGGTAAAGGCCGAGGGCATGACTGTACTGGAGAATGTCGCCAAGGAACCGCATATCGTAGACCTCGCGAACTTCCTCAATTCCATGGGGGCGGATATCCGGGGCGCCGGCACCGACGTGATAAAGATCCGGGGCGTGGATGTTCTGCACGGCACCGATTACAGCATCATCCCCGACCAGATAGAGGCCGGGACCTATATGGCCGCTGCCGCTGCGGTGGGCGGCGACGTGCTGGTGAAAAATGTCATCCCCAAGCACCTGGAGCCGATTACCGCCAAGCTGCGGGAGGCCGGCGCCGTCATCACCGAGGGGGACGACTGGGTGCGGGTGGTACGCACCGGGACACTGCACCGCATCAACCTGAAAACAATGCCGCATCCCGGCTTCCCCACCGATATGCAGCCGCAGATCGCGGCCATGCTGACCTGCGCCGAGGGGACGAGCATCATCACCGAGGGCGTATGGGATAACCGCTTCCGCTATACCGAACAGCTGGTGCGCATGGGCGCCCGTATCACCGTGGACGGCAAGGTGGCCGTCATTGAGGGGGTAAAGGGCTTGCAGGGCGCACCGGTCAAGGCGTGCGATCTGCGCGGCGGCGCGGCAGTGATCATCGCCGGGCTGATGGCCAAGGGCACCACCGAGATCGAGGAGACCCAGCACATTGAGCGCGGGTACGAGAACGTGGTGGAGAAGTTTGCCGGGCTGGGCGCAGACCTGCACTACATCACCCTGCCGGATGAAATGATGGCGCGGCAGGCATAAACGAGAACCGGATAGCCGGGCCGGAGTGATCTTCTGCTCCGGCTCTGCTTTTTATGGGGCGGCCAAGGATGGGAAAGGCGGCCCCTTTGGGAAAGGCAGGAGCCGAGGGGGCCCGCAGGGGCGCAGCCCCTTTCGGCGGAGCCGAAAGCCACGCGCGAAGCG
>ERZ827423.2765-NODE-2765-length-13210-cov-15.662334_pt1 | contig 13210 bp, 6 predicted proteins | sample MGYA00519775_ERZ827423 | MGnify/ENA primary metagenome ERZ827423 (study PRJEB31778, sample SAMEA3449296) | human gut metagenome | biome: human gut; feature: human-associated habitat; material: faeces | place: United Kingdom | collected 2010/2012 ...
AGATCGATGAAGCGACGAAGACATTGCGTGAAGCGAGACTGAGCGCGAGAACGAAAGCGGACAAGAGCGCGCTGCGTGAGCTGATCGCGTATGCGAACAGCCTTGATCTGAGTGTATATTCCGACATCAACGGACTGAGAAGAGCACTGATCGATGCCGGAAATGTGATGAACGAGGAAGAAGCGACGCAGGATGAAGTCAACGCCGCAGTAGAAGCACTGCAGGCAGAGCTGAACGCGCTGACGCCGAAAGCAGAAAGCAGCACGAACGCCGATACGACGAATACCGCCGCAGCGGCACAGACCGGACTGTTTGCCGGTGTGCTGGCCGCAGCTGCAGGCGCACTGCTCGCAGTAAGACGCAGAAAGAACCAGGAGTGATCCATTCAGATCATCTCCCGTGAGCGAACTGCATGGGACATGGCCCGGAAGGCATTGCCTTCCGGGTCTTTGTCATGCTGTGAACCCTCGGCTTGACACAGTATAACCAATGCGGACTTCTGTCTGTCAGCTTACAGCCTTACAATGAGGGCAGGAGGATTGAGAGACATGAATGTTTTGCTGGTGAATGGCAGTCCCCATGAACAGGGATGCACAGATACGGCGCTGCAGGAGGCAGGCCGCATGCTTGAACAGGCAGGGATCCGCACGACGCGCTTTTGGATCGGCAGCGAGCCGCTGGCTGGCTGCAGCGGGTGCGGATATTGCGCCAGGGCAGGAAAGTGTTGTCACGACGACCGAGTGAATGTGTTTCTCGATGCGGCAAAGGATGCGGATGGATTCATCTTCGGCGCACCGGTCCATTTCGCTTCCGCGTCCGCATCCATGATCGCTTTCCTGGACCGTTCCTTTTACGCTGATCACTGTGCCGGTCTGAACCGCTTTGCCTTCAAGCCGGGCGCAGCCATCGTCTCCGCACGGCGGGCAGGGACGAGCGCCGCGCTGGATGAACTGAACAAATACTTGTTATATGCACAGATGCCGATCGTCTCTTCACGATATTGGAACATGGTGCACGGGCATACGCCTGCGCAGGTGCGCCAGGATGAAGAGGACATGCAGATCATGCGGGTGCTCGGCCGCAACATGGCCTGGATGCTGAACAGCCTGAAGATCGCCGCGGATGCAGGACTGCCGCTGCCTGAACAAGAGAAGCGCATCAGCACCAACTATATCCGCTGAAGGAGGGCATCTGGATGCAAAACGTATGGATGATCACCGGTGCTTCCGGCGGACTGGGCAAAGGCATCGCGGAAGCGGCCTTGCGCCGCGGGGATGCCGTCGCGCTGACCTCACGATCACCAGAAAAGCTGAATGCGATGGTTGCGGAATTTCCTAAGCAGGCCATGGGCGTAAAGCTGGAGCAGGATCGGATCGGAAGCATGGAAAAAGCACTGCACCAAGTCTATGCGCGTTTTGGCCGCATCGATATGCTCGTCAATAATGCAGGCCATGGTTATCGCGCGGCCATCGAGGAAAGTGAGCCGACACAAGTGCGGGAATTGTTTGAGACCGATTTCTTTGCGCCGATGTGTCTGATCCAGCTGGCGCTGCCGGGAATGCGGGCGCGCCACAGCGGCATGATCATCAATGTATCTTCGATCGGGGCGGTACGCGGTGCCTTAGGCAATGGCTATTATTCCGCAGCTAAAGGCGCGCTGGAACTGGCCAGTGAGGCATTGGCCAAAGAAACAGCACATTTAGGCATACGCGTCATGCTCGTGGAGCCTGGCGCTTTCCGCACGGCATTTTATGACAGCGAACTGAAAGAGAGCGAGATGCGGATTCTTGATTATGATGCGCTGGCGCAGCATTATCGAAAGCAGACAGTGCGGCATGATCAGCTTGGTGATCCGGCCAAAGGCGGAGCGATCATCGTCGATACAGCACTGCGCCAAGATGCGCCGCTGCGGCTGATATTGGGCAGCGACGCACTGCAGGCGGCGCAGATGACGCTGCAAGGACGCCTGGATGAATTGCGGACGTGGCAGGAAATAAGCAAGAGGAGTGACCATGAAGATCATATCCAATGAGATATGGTCTATTTTTGCCGGAAAACCGCCTGATCTTGCCACTTGTCCAGAATTTCTTCACATCTGTGTCACACATCTGTCAAAATGAGAGAAGAGGATGAAAAAGGTGAACAGGGATAGGAAAAGAATGATATTTTTCTGATTCGGAGGTGGGAAAATGCTGAGAAAAATATCAAAGATCATTTTATCTGCGCTCATGGCGCTTTCTGTTATTTCATGGAGCGGCATCAGCGCATCCGCGCAGGAAGAGAACCTGGCGCTGAATCGCCCGGTCACGGTCAGCGGTGTCGAAGGCGGCGTTCAGGATGATGGGACGCTGACGTATCCGCAGTTTGACCCGGCCAACCTTACCGATGGCAATGCGTCCACACGCTGGAGCAGCGATGAGGCGCTGACCTCTATCGACCTGGAGGATAATCCGGATCAGAATGTCTGGGCCATGGTGGATCTGGGCGAGGAAAAAGAAATCGGCACGGTCGTCATGAAATGGCAGAATGCCAATTCCCGAGACTACGATGTGCAAGTCAGCAGCGATGCTCAGCAATGGACCGTGCTGCATCATTATGTCGATCCGGACAACGATGGCAGAGACTACACCGAGACGCTTGAGCTGGCTGCACCGATCAGTGCGCGTTATGTGCGGATCTATGCGCGGCTGGGCACCATCATCGCCTCGATCGACAATATGCAGTGTCCGACCATATCGCTGTATGAGCTGGAAGTCTATCCGTATTCGGACGAAGTGACGCTGGAGGATGTGCTCGCCCAGGCGCTGGAACAGCCGGTGCAGGCAGAAGGGGACGATCTGGTGCTGCCGCAAGTGCCGCAAGGCTATACGATCCGTTTGTATGCCACGAGCAATCCTGCAGTAGTGAGCGAAGCAGGCAAGATCATCACACCGCTGGAAGACATGAATGTCAACTTGTTTTATGAAATCAGCGACGCTGAGGGCAATGTATTGCAAGGGGATGATCCCAAGAAAGTGACGATCGCCGGACAATATGCCCCGCAGGAAAGCATAAACGAGAAACCAGATGTGATCCCTGAACTGCGGGAGTGGAAGGGCGATACGGGCAGCTTTGTCTTCAACGGTCGGATCGTGATCGAAGACGCGCAGCTGCAGCAGACAGCCGAACAGATCGCGATGTATCTGAAGGAAATGTCTGATCTGGATTGTGTGATCACCCAGGATGACCCGCAGACAGGCGATATCGTTCTGCGTCTGGATGAAAGCAGCGTGCTGGGAGAAGAAGGCTATGCCATGGATATCGGCGATATCCTCACGGTCAGCGCCCTGAGCGAAAAGGGCATCCTGTATGGCGGAACGAGCATCTCGCAGATCCTCTCACAGGATGAAGGACATGATGAGATCCCGAAGGGACAAGTGCGGGATTATCCGCAGTATGCGGTGCGTGCGGTCATGCTCGATGTAGCCAGACAATATATCCCGCTCGATTATCTGAGCGAGCTGACACGCTATGCCGGCTATTTCAAGCTGAGCGAATTCCGCAATCACATCAATGATAATGGCGGCGAACAGACAGTGGCGTTCCGGGTGGAAAGCAAAGTGTATCCGCAGCTGAATGAAGGGCTGCCAAAAGATCAGGTCTACTCTCAGGAAGCCTATAAAGCGTATCAGAAAGACGCGGAAAAATATGGCGTGGATGTCGTGACCGAGATCGATACGCCGGCGCACGCGGGCGCTTTTGCCAATATCGATGAATCGCTGCTCATGGATGGCTATCATTTTGATTTGCGCACCGAGGAAGCGTATCAGAATGCCGTGGGCGTCATGAAGAATGTCTTTGATGAATTCCTCGATGGCGAAGATCCGGTATTCCAGAACGGCAAGTTCCATATTGGCACAGATGAGTATGACAAGTCATATTCAGAAGTCGTGCGCCGCTATATGAACGAGCTGATCGAATATGTCAATGGCAAAGGCTATGAGACACGCTTCTGGGCGTCTTTGGGCACCAATGGCTTTGCTGGGGAGACACCGGTCAGCACCGATGTCATCGCGCATATGTGGAGCCACAGCTGGGCCAGCTTTGATGAGATGAAGGACGCAGGCTATCGTTTCATCAATAACGCGGACGGCATCCTGTACATCGTGCCATGGGCCGGTTATTATAACAATTATCTCAATATCGCGAGCCTGTATGACACTTGGGAATATTCCAACCTCAATGGCGGACATTATTTGCAGACCGGTCATCCGCAGCTGCTGGGCGGAGAAGCAGCGCTGTGGTATGACATGAAAGTAGGCGCCAGCGAATTTGATATCTTTGACCGTCAGCGCGATCAGGTCATGCTCATGGCTGAAAAAGGCTGGTATGGCGAAGACGATGACGAGACGAGCGATGAGTTCATGGAACGCGTGGAAGCATTAGGCACGCATGCGCCGAATGCCAATCCAGGCCGTTATGTGGAAAGTGAGTCCTCGCTGGTGGCTTCTTATGATTTTGATGATATCGCGGATGGTATCGCAGAAGATGCCAGCGGCAACGGCTATGACGCAGAAGTGCATGATCTGTATGCGAAAGACGATGCGCTGCGGCTGAAAGGAGAAGGATATCTCTCACTGCCATTTGATACGCTTGGCTATCCGTATACTTTGCAATGTGATATCACCATCGATTCCGCGACCGGAGAAAACGCACTGTTATTCTCAGGCAAAGACGGTAAGTTCTATTACAATTATGATGGCACAGGTCATTTCGGCTATGAACGCAAAGGCTATGCTTACCTCATCGATGCGGATATTCCGCTCGGCGTGACCTTTGCCATGACGATCGTCTGCGATGAGACCAACACTTCGCTGTACATCAACGGCATGTTTGTCGGCAGCGGTGAGTATTATCAGGTCAGCGGCGCGTCCAGCCAAGGTTCCTCTACCTTTGTGATGCCGACCGAGCAGATCGGAGAAGGCATCTATGGCACCATGGATGATCTGAAGCTCTACAACTATGCCATGAGCGCCGCGCAGGTAGCGGGCGCTTCAGAGAGCGAAGACAGCGGCAACATCGCCCTGCATAAAAACGTGGAAGTCAGCGGCGTCGAAGGCGGATATAACGAAGACGGCACATTGGTCTATCCGCAGTTTGATCCGGCCAACGCGACCGATGGCAGTGAGTCCACCAGGATCTCGCTGAACACCGATGATGACGCATGGGTCAGCGTAGATCTGGAAAAGCCTTATCTGCTGGACCGTGTGATCATCCGCTTCAATGAGCTTCCCAACGCATATGCCATTCAGGTCAGCGAAGACGGGCAGTCCTGGACCCAGGTCGCGGAATATCGTGATCTCAATGGCGGCACCAAACAGACCGTGACCGTGCATTTTGATTACCTGGTCAAGGCGCGTTATGTGAAATATCAGCAGCTGGAGCGCTTTACTTATGGGCCGACCGGCGGCAGGTACTCTGGCAACTTTACTGAACTTGAGGTGTATGGCTATGACACCGAGCGCTTCATGCAGTTCATCGCGGAAGCGCAAGAGCGGCTGAGCAGCTGTGATGATGGCAGCGCCTTTGCACAGTCTGTCTATACAGATCTGCAGACATTGGAGGCGATGCTGGAGACCGGACCGGTCAGCACTATGAATCAGCTGGCCAATATGATCTCTGACAAGCTGACGATGCTGGAAAATGACAGCGCGCCGCAAGCCGTTCCGGATAAGTCCGCGTTGCAGGCATTGCTGGGAGAAACGCTCAATGAAAATGAGTATTCTGAACAAAGCTGGAACAAATATGCACAGGCCTTGGACTATGGCAGCACGATCTATTATCATGCCGGCGCGGATCAAGCGCTTGTCGACTATGCATGCGCACGCATCGACGAAGCCAAGGCCGGATTGAGCATGCGCAACTATATCACCATTTCCAGCAACAAGAGCGTCTATCAGGATCATGCGTTATCCAGGCTGATCGATGGCGACACATCTTCACTGACCTGGCTGCAAAACAACCAGGCACAAGGAGACTACATTCAGTTCAGCTTCCGGGAACCGTTAGCTCTTTCGCAGATCGACATTTATTCTGTCAATGCCGGCTCAGATATCCTGCATCATGGCAGAGTGGAGATCTCCGCAGATGGCAATAGCTGGCAGAGCATCGCGGAAATCGGTGAAAATGAACATGAGGTCGTTACACTGGAAGAAACGCCGGTCATGGCAGTGCGGATCACCGTCACCCAGGCGGCCGAATACTGGTGGAAGATCACGGAAGTCATGTTCAACGAAGCACAGATCCAGGATAAGGCAGTATTGGAAGAAGAGCTGAACAAACAAGTGGATCTCAGCCTTTACGGCGAAGCGAGCGTACAGGCATATGAAGCGGCTCGGGCACAGGCTGAAGCGGTATTCGCTGATGAACAGGCGACGCAGCCGCAGATCGACACAGCTGCCGCCCAGCTTGTCGCCGCGCGTGAAGCGCTGGAAAAGAAGCTCGACAAGAGCGCGCTGGGCAGCTTGTTAGGGACGAAGCTTGAGGCCGACGCCTACACGCCATCCAGCTATGCGGAATATGAAGAAGCATATCTCAATGCGCAGGATGTCTATGATGATGCGAATGCGATCCAGAATGAAGTCGATCAGGCCGCATGGAAGCTGCAGGAAGCCGTAAGCAGACTGGTCATCGCCGATTTCAAGGATGAGCTGAATGATCTGATCGCGCAGGCGTCAGCATGGAATGAGGATGAATACACGGCAAACAGCTGGACGCCATTTATGGAAGCGCTGGATCAGGCAAAAGAGACCGCTGCCGATGAGCAGGCGACAAAGGCCGACGCGGATGAGGCCGCAGCGGCATTGCGTGCCGCGATGGATGCTTTGCAGAAAAAGGCAAGCGAGGCCGCCATGGCCGCATTGCAAGATATCGTCGATCAGGCAGAAGAGTTGCAGAACGATGAGCTGAACGATCTGATCGCCAATGCCAATGCATTGCTCGCTGATTCGGATAATGCTTCCGCGACCGCACTCATCAGCGCATTGCTCGACCTGAGCGAAGCGATGCAGGCACTGAATGTCGGTGAAAGCACAGATGCGCTGAAAGCAGACCTGGAAGCAACGATCCAGTTCATCAATGCCAATATCCTGCCGAATGTGGACAATGTCCGCCCAGGCAAAGTACAGGCATTGAAAGATGCCATCACCGCTGCGCAAGATGTGCTTGATAATGAAGAAGCAACTGCCGATCAGCTGAAACAAGCAAACCGAACACTCACTAAGGCAGCACAGGAACTGTGGCAGATCGTTTCAAAGAATGAGCTGAACGCGATGATCACGGCCGCAAACGGATATGCGGAAGGCAGTTATACCGCAGAAAGCATCGCGGCATTGCAGGATGCGATCACCGCGGCACAAAGCGTGGCAGACAATGACGACGCCACGACGGCAGAAGTCACAGAAGCCATCACGAGCCTGGCTGATGCGATCGCCAGCCTGGAAAAGATCGTGCTGGATACCAGCGCATTGGCACACGAGATCGAACTGGCAGAAGCGATTCTGGCCAACATCGATGATTATGTGCCAGGCACGGTAGAAGGCTTACAGGAAAAAGTTGATGCGGCAAAGACCGCGCTTGACGCGATGACGCAAGAAGAGATCGATGCAGCGACCCAGACCTTGAGAGAAGCGCGTCTGCGTGCAAGGACCAAGGCCGATAAGAGCGCGCTCGATGAGCTGATCGAGACCGCCAATGCGATGACTCTTGGCGGCTACGGCAGAGCGCAAGTGCTGGCATTCCGACAGGCACTTGTCCAGGCCCAGCAGATCTCCATAAAGGAAGACGCGACCCAGGAAGAAGTGAATGAAGTGACAGAAACACTGAGCACCGCGATGCGCGAGATGCTGGAAAGCGCGGTATCTGCAGGAACAGACAGTGAAGCAGCCAAGACCATGGCTGAACTGCAGACCGACGCATTCGTCCTGCTTCTGATGACCTCCGCACTTATGGCATGGATGTTAAAGCGAAGAAATGTCCGTTCATGAGTTGACCATAAAAGCTCTGCGCACTCAGCCAGAGCTTTTTTCTTCGGGCAAATATGTCAGAAACGACAAAAAAAGTGTACGCAAAGGTGTATCTTCCCGCACAGCCTTCATAAGACGAAGAGGAGGCAAAATGAAGAAAAAGTATCCAGGAGTGAGCGCGGAGCATATCAGATGCACGCCCGAGGATATCGTCCATCTTCCTGATATGAATGAAGATGAGATTAAACAGCTTCTGCGCCAGAGCGTGCCAGCTCTCCAATAAGACCGGCCAATACATGAGCGATCATGCAGATACGATAATACAGAAACAGTACAGAAAGGGGTTTTTGAGTATGAGAGAGTATGTAAGACCAATGATGATGAGTGAAGCATTTGCGTCCAATGAGTATATTGCGGCATGTTATACATTGGTATGTGCGATTCCGGGAAGTTCGGCAACGGAAATAGGAGATGGTACTGCTACAAGGTATTTTAATGGAGCAGATGGATTCGATCGGTATCGATACACAATGTGGGATGGGAACAGAGTATATGCGGATGGCCTTGCTCACGGAAACTGCGGCAATGAGTCTACTTCATATGATGTCGATCATAGTATTGGCTATGAACATAACAATGATGGCACGGTGAAGAATGCAGTAATATCAAATGCACATATTGGAACACAAAGCGGTAATAGCAATATGTATTATGCACATTGGCAATCTGATAATGGTACGCTTTACACCCATTATGGGTTTGCCATCATGGATGCAAATCCTAACCATTCCTGATCAAACAACGATGCTGTTGCTTGCTCGAAGATCGAGCAGGTGACAGTTTTTTTGTTTTGGTTGTATTTGAGAAATCATATATGTGTATACGATGTTTTGATATGTCTGTTTTTCTTAAAAAATCGTATCGGAAGCTCAACTGTGAAGGTTAGGTGAAATCGGCCGAAAGCGCTTGATTCCCTGCATGGTTAGACCTATCATACAAGTGGTTGATGGCGGATGCCATCGACAGGAAAGTGAGGAGATCGAAATGAAGCAGAAGAGCTTTGCCCATTTGGGCAGGAAACTGTGCGCGGCGTTCATGGCATGTGCCATGGTGCTGAGCAGCTTCTCTGTTTCAGCGCAGGCTGAGGAAACGAGCACGACATCCATGCCTACGGTGAAAAGCTATGAGAAGACTTCAGGAAGCTTTGTGACTGCGGAACAGTCACGGATCTACTATGTGAGCGATGCGGCGCCGGAAGGCGACATTGCGGATACCTTGAAGCTGGCAGCAAGCGAGAGCGCTGCGCAAGGCATCCATTCCGGAAATGTCATGGATATCGTCTATGGCCCGCAGGAAAATGTGAGAGACGGCGATATCGTGATCCGTCTCGGCGATGTGGCCAATGATGGCGCGGATGCGCAGCAGGCCTATGAGATGGATATCACGGAAGACAACATCGTCATCACGGCGGAAGGCGCTGCCGGAATCAAGTATGCGATGAATGTCTATGCGCAGAACATGGGAACCATGGAATGCGGTACGATTCAGGATTATCCGGATGTCAAGGAGCGCAGCATCTATCTGGACTGCGGACGGCGGTTCTATAATGTGGACACATTGGAAGCGATGATCAAGGACATGTCCTGGAACAAGATGAATACGCTTTATCTTGATTTTTCCAACAACAAAGGCTTCCGTTTTGCGCTGGATGACATGACGCTGACTTGGGCGGATGGAACGATGAGCGATGATCTGAGCGACGTCGTTTCTGAGCGGACATTGACGCAGAGCGATATGGATGAGATCATTGCCCTGGCTGACCTTTATGGGGTAACGATCGTTCCGACATTGAACTCTCCAGGACACATGGATACGATCTTGGCACAGTATCCGCAATATCAGGTATCTGCCAGCACGATCAATCTGGATGATGCGGAGGCAAGATCATTTGCGGTCAGCCTGGTGCAGAAGTATGCGGATTACTTTGCCAGCAGAGGATGCACGATCTTTAACATCTCTGCCGATGAGGCGACTGGCTATGACACCAACTCACAGACGTATGTGGATTATGTCAATGATCTGAATGCGATGCTCAAGGACATGGGCTATCAGGTGCGCATGTTCAATGACGGCATCAAGACAGGGGATGCCGCGCTGATCGATTCGGATATCCAGGTGCTGTATTGGGATCCGAGCACGGCGAACGCCAATGTGTATGAGCTGCTGAGCAGCGGACACGACTTGATCAACATTGCGGCGGATTATATGTACTATGCGTATAATAACGGTTCGTTCATCTGTTCTGCAAACAACATCTATGATGGAACGTATGTGCGTGAGACGCATAATCAGAGCGATGAGATCGCGCAGCACAATCAGGGATGGAATCCGGGCAAGTTCTCCAAGATGGGCGTCAAGCAACAGATGTCGTTCATCAATGGCGAGTTTGTCTATCCGCAGATGGGCGAGATGGATGGCAAGATCATCGGCGCCTCTTATGCGATCTGGTCAGACAATGCGACAGACAGTGTGACAGATCAAGAAATCATCGAAGATGTCTATTATCAGGTACGTGTCACGGCAGAGCGTTCATGGCGCGTCAATACAGATTCTATCCAGGATCCGCTGTATGATGACGGCGTAGGTTATGATGTCGAACAAGGCTCAGATATCAGTTATGAAGAGTTCATGAATACGCAGCTTTCATTGAGCATGGCGCCGGGCGGACTGAACAGCGATGGCACCGTGGATTCAGCGCATGCTCAGCTGCCTGAGGCTGGCGAGATCACGGCTGCTGAGCCGGAAGGTCAGGATCAGGCAAGCGAAGCAGCGATCGCCGCACTGCAGAACATGGTCGAGAAGGCCAATGCGCTGGGATCTGATGATGCGGCGCTGCAGACAGCGATCACGGCTGCACAGGCCGTGCTGGATAAAGACGCGCCGACTTCTACGGAGGTCGTGACCGCTCTGCTCAACCTGAGCGAAGCGATGCAGGCGTTGAATACCGATGAAAGCACAGACGCCCTGAGAGCAGATGTACAAGCGACGATCGAATTCATCAATGAAAATATCTTGACCAATGTGGACGGCATTCGTCCGGGCAAGGTGCAGGCGCTGAAAGATGCGGTCGCCGCAGCGGAAGATCTGCTCGCCAATGCAGATGCAAGCGCAGATGAGCTGAAGGCAGCGAATGAAGCGATGACCAAAGCAGCACAGGAGCTGTGGGAGATCGTCTCCAAGGCAGAGCTGAACGCATTGATCGAGGCCGCTAACGGATACCTCGATGGGGAATATACGGCAGAAAGCCTGGAAGCCCTGCAGACAGCGATCACGGCTGCACAGGCAGTGGCAGACAATGACGATGCCACGACATCAGAAGTCACCGAGGCCATCACGAACCTGAGCGATGCGATCGCGGGACTGGTCGAAGAAGCAGGCGTAGATAAGAGCGCCCTCGCGCATGAGATCGAACTGGTCAATGAGATGATCGCCAATCTCGATGACTATGTACCGAGCAGCGTAGAAGGCTTGGCAGACAAGCTGTCTTCTGCACAGCAGGTCTATGATGATGCGAACGCGACCCAGGAAGAGGTCGATGCCGCAACGCAGGCACTGCGTGAAGCGCGCCTGAACGCGAGAACGAAGGCCGATGTGAGCGCATTGGAGGAGATCATCGCCTATGCGAACAGCCTTGATCTGAGCGGTTACAGCCGCGCGTCGGTCGCAGCGCTGAATCAAGCGATCGCACAGAACAAGCTGATGCTCAACGATCCGGAAGTATCTCAAGATACGGTGGACGCTGCGGTCACTGAGATCCAGAACGCCATCGACGCGCTTGAGCCGGCCAGCAGCGCTTCCGTGGATGGCGCAGGAACGGCGGCATCTTCAGGCACTTCGTCCTCAGTGACGAATACCGCAGCGCAGGCACAAACCGGATTATTCATCGGTGTGCTGGCAGTGGCCGCCTGCGGCGTCCTCCTGATGGTGATCAAAAAACGCCGCAACAAAGCGTGACGCATAGCGCATAAAGAGAAATGAAGCACAGATCGGACTCTCGTACAGCGGATCCATCTGTGTTTTTTTCTTCGTTCAGCGTGATTTTTATGTTAACGTTAAGGGAAAATGTCACCTATTGTGAAAAGGTGAACAAGCAATGATGAAGTAACTTACTTTTCAGCACAAAAATCATTCAGTATTTCATACAAGTCTTTCTGATTGTTCGCGATACTTGATGATCTTTTTCTTCTATCTCTGACCACCGTAACAGGATACTTTTTCCCATATCGAAGAACATACATTTGATTCGTGAACACATTAACACGGATACTGACCGGTGTATCATTGATGATATGCATGATCTCGCCATTTTCATCGATCAGGCTATAGTAGATGCCATTTATGCTGAACGAATCGTTCTTGATGCGTCTTTCATAGCGAAGCGTAAAGATGGAGTCTATATCATAGCCATCTAAAGGTACAAAGGCATCATGAGGGTCTTTAGGGAGAAATGCGAACTTGCGCCGGATGTATGGCAGATAGAAGGCAGTGAACCATCTGTTGAGGGTGTCATAGTCATGGATACCAAAACGGATGATGTCATTGGGCAGCCTTCTTTGTACGGTGCCGTTGTATCTTTCTATGCGTCCTTTTGCCTGCGGTGTATTAGCGAAGATCATCTCTATTCCCAGATCAGCCATCATTTGGCCAAACTGAGTAAGATTCCCTTCTTTGGAAGAGCGGAAGATAGTATGCTTATCAGAGTAAAGAGACATGGGGATCCCGTATTTTGTTAATATGTCATACATGACATAGCAGTATCCGAGCTGTCGTTCAGTAGGCATGAAACAGCCGGCTAGAGGTTCAGTAGTGGCATCATCAACGGCAAGATGTAAGGTCCACATCTCACCGTTACCGATCCAGTCAAAAGGAGTACCATCAATCTGAAGCAGCATACCTCTTTGAGGTGCAGGTTCTCTCAAAGGATGCGGGGCCCTGCCGTCTCGTCTCAGAGGTTTTCTGCTTTCTGGAGATTTCCAACCCTGCTGGATAAAAAGAGATCTGAACCAGCTGAGGCTGCGCGGTCTCAAATGATAGCGGGCGACGATATCCGATTTGGCGGGATCATTTAAAACATCTTCAAAGAAAATGTCGCGAAACTGTGCTATCGTAATAGAAGGATATGGCTTTTTCAGGTCAATAAGAAACTG
>ERZ827423.2767-NODE-2767-length-13207-cov-4.122339_pt1 | contig 13207 bp, 9 predicted proteins | sample MGYA00519775_ERZ827423 | MGnify/ENA primary metagenome ERZ827423 (study PRJEB31778, sample SAMEA3449296) | human gut metagenome | biome: human gut; feature: human-associated habitat; material: faeces | place: United Kingdom | collected 2010/2012 ...
ATCATCTTCATCACCGAGCAGGCCTACGCGCAGGTGCCGGAGATCATCGACGCATACAAGGAGCAGCCCATCCCGGCAATCATCCCGATTCCCGGCAAGGACGGCAGCCTTGGCATCGGCATCCGGAATGTCAAGAAAAACGTCGAGCGAGCTGTGGGCGCAGATATTCTGTTTAACGAAGACTAAGTTTTCAATAGAGCCTTTCCCCGCAACACCATCCGGGAAAAGGCAGGGCTGTTTTTGTTCCGCGGCAGCTATCCCGCTGCGGAAAACTGATTTTAAAGTAGGTGAAAATATTGAGCCAAGGCAAAATTGTAAAGGTTGCCGGTCCGCTGATCGTTGCCGAAAACATGCGTGACGCCAATATGTCCGACGTTGTGCGCGTAGGCAAACAGAGGCTCATCGGTGAAATCATCGAAATGAGAGAGGACAAGGCATCCATTCAGGTATACGAGGAGACCGCAGGCATCGGTCCTGGCGACATGGTCGAGTCCACCGGCGCTCCTCTGTCCGTCGAGCTGGCTCCCGGCGTGCTGACCAGCATCTTCGACGGCATCCAGCGTCCGCTGACCAAGATCAGGGAAATTGCCGGAAGCAATATCACCAGAGGCATCGAAGTGACCTCTCTGGACCACGAAAAGAAATGGGACTTTGTCCCGACCGCCAAGGTCGGCGACCAGGTTGTGATGGGCGACGTGCTGGGCACCGTTCAGGAGACCGCGGTTGTCACCCACAGGATCATGGTGCCCAAGGGCGCCGAGGGTGAGATTGTCGAGCTCTATTCCGGCAGCTACAACATCACCGAGACCATCGCCAAGATTAAGGATAAAGACGGCAACATCCACGACGTCTGCATGCTGCAGAGATGGCCTGTCCGTGTACAGCGCCCCTACAAGCAGAAGCTGTCGCCTGATTTCCCGATGATCACCGGACAGCGCGTCATCGACACCCTGTTCCCCATCGCCAAAGGCGGCGTTGCGGCCGTACCGGGACCTTTCGGCTCCGGCAAAACCGTAGTACAGCACCAGCTGGCAAAATGGGCGGAAGCGGATATCGTAGTCTATATCGGCTGCGGCGAGCGCGGCAACGAAATGACCGACGTTCTTATGGAGTTCCCCGAGCTGAAAGACCCGCGCAACGGCGAACCGCTGATGAAGCGTACCGTGCTTATCGCGAACACCTCCGATATGCCCGTTGCCGCGCGTGAAGCCTCTATCTACACCGGTATCACCATCGCCGAGTATTTCCGTGACATGGGCTATGACGTCGCCGTTCTGGCTGACTCAACCTCCCGCTGGGCAGAGGCTCTGCGTGAAATGTCCGGCCGTCTCGAAGAAATGCCCGGTGAAGAAGGCTATCCCGCCTACCTCGCCTCCCGTCTGGCTCAGTTCTATGAGCGCGCCGGTGTCGTCGAGTGCATGGGCGCGGACGAGCGTCAGGGCTCCGTCACCGCTATCGGCGCTGTTTCACCTCCGGGCGGCGATATTTCCGAGCCTGTCTCTCAGGCGACCATGCGTATAGTCAAGGTCTTCTGGGCGCTCGACTCCAGCCTTGCCTATGCAAGACACTTCCCCGCCATCAACTGGCTGACCTCCTACTCCCTGTATGTTGACACTCTCCGCCCGTGGTACACCGAGCAGTTCGGCGAGGCCTACATGCAGAACCGCGAGAAGGCCATGCACATCCTTCAGGAGGAGAGCGAGCTTCAGGAGATCGTCCGCCTCGTCGGACAGGACGCCCTGTCCCCGGCTGACCGTCTCACCATGGAGACCGCGAAGATGATTCGCGAGGACTTCCTCCAGCAGAACGCCTTCGTCGACGAGGACGCTTACTCCTCCTACGCAAAGCAGTTCCGCCTGCTGGATATGATCCTCAGCTATGATACTCTCTGCCGCAATGCGCTGACGCTCGGCGCTGACATGAACAGCCTGTTCGTCATCGCCGTGCGCGAGAAGATAGGCCGTGCAAAGATGGCCAACCAGGATACCTTTGAGGAGGATTACGCGGCGATTGCGGCCGAAATGAAGGCCGAGATAGACGCAGTTGTTGCCGGAGGTGAGGAAGCATGATCAAAGAATATAAGACTATAAGAGAGATCGCCAGCCCACTGATGGTGGTCGACGGCGTTGAAGGCGTCACCTATGACGAGCTTGGCGAGCTCGAGCTTCCCAACGGCGAAGTCCGCCGCTGCAAGGTCCTCGAGGTCGAGGGCAACAAGGCTGTTGTGCAGCTGTTCGAGTCCGCGCAGGGTATCAACCTTGCCGAGACCAAGGTTCGCTTCCTCGGTCATCCGCAGCAGCTCGCCGTCAGCGAGGACATGCTCGGCCGTGTCTTCAACGGCATGGGTCAGCCCATCGACGGCGGCCCCGCCATTCTTGCCGAGGCGCACATGGACATAAACGGCCTGCCGATGAACCCGGCATCCCGTGCCTACCCCGCAGAGTTTATCCAGACCGGCGTCTCCACGATCGACGGTCTGAACACCCTCGTCCGCGGCCAGAAGCTGCCGATATTCTCCGGCTCCGGTCTGCCGCATGCGGCTCTCGCCGCGCAGATTGCGCGTCAGGCAAAGGTTCTTGGCGATAACGAGACCTTCGCTGTCGTCTTCGCCGCAATAGGCATCACCTTTGAAGAGTCCGAGTACTTCATCGAGGACTTCCGCCGCACCGGCGCTATCGACCGTACCGTCGTCTTCTCGAATCTCGCGAACGACCCCGCCGTCGAGCGTATCGCCACTCCGCGTATGGCGCTGACCGCGGCTGAATATCTCGCCTTCGAGAAGGACATGCAGGTGCTCGTCATCCTCACCGATATCACCAACTACGCCGAGGCTCTGCGTGAGGTCTCCGCGGCAAAGAAGGAAGTCCCGGGCCGCCGCGGCTACCCCGGCTACCTGTACACCGACCTTGCCACCATGTATGAGCGCGCAGGCCGCCGTCAGGGCAAGAAGGGCTCTATCACCATGATCCCGATCCTCACCATGCCCGAGGATGACAAGACCCACCCCATCCCCGACCTTACCGGCTACATCACCGAAGGCCAGATCATCCTCAGCCGTGAGCTGCACCGCAAGGGCATCGTGCCCCCGGTCGATGTTCTGCCGTCCCTGAGCCGTCTGAAGGATAAGGGCATCGGCGTCGGCAAGACCCGTGAGGATCACGCCGGCACGATGAACCAGCTCTTCGCCGCGTACTCCCGCGGCAAGGACGCCAAGGAGCTTATGACCATACTCGGCGAAGCCGCTCTGTCGGACGACGATAAGCTCTTCGCAAAGTTTGCCGATGAGTTTGAAAAGCGCTATGTCAGCCAGGGCAACACCACCAACCGCAGCATCGAGGAGACCCTCGACCTCGGCTGGGAGCTGCTGAGCCTGCTGCCGCGCCGTGAACTCAAGCGTGTCAAGCCCGAGATGATCGACAAGTACATGCCCAAAAAGTAAGACCCCATATAACACAAATTAACTGAATTACGGAGGTGATACTTTTTGGCAGGTAAGACGATAACCCCGACCAGAATGGTGCTCAACCAGCTCAAGGGCAGGCTCAAGACCGCGCGCCGCGGCCATAAGCTGCTCAAGGACAAGCGGGATGAGCTGATGCGCCAGTTCATGGATGTGGTCAAGCTCAATAAGCAGCTGCGTACCCGCGTCGAGGAAGGGCTGACCGGAGCCTTCGCGTCCCTTCAGGTCGCAAGCTCCATCATGTCCCCGGAGATGCTGGAGCAGGCGCTGCTCTATCCGCGCCAGAGCGTCGAGCTCGGCATGGATTTCAAGAACATCATGAGCGTCAACGTCCCGGTGTACAGCTTCCATACCAAGAATAACGATCCCTCTGAGGTTTATCCCTACGGCTTTGCCCAGACCTCCGGCGAGTTGGACGACGCGCTGGAAAAGATGGCCAAGGTGTTCGAGGATATGCTGGAGCTGGCTCAGGTCGAAAAGACCATGCAGTTGCTCGCAGAGGAGATAGAAAAGACCCGCCGCCGCGTCAACGCCTTGGAGTACGTCATGATCCCCGAGCTTGAGGAGAACATCAAATACATCTCCATGAAGCTTGAGGAGAACGAGAACTCCACCAAGGTCAGGCTGCTCAAGGTCAAGGAAATGGTGCTTCAGGACGCCCACAAATTCAAATAAGCAAGACCGAAACAACACCCCCGCCGTCAGATGACGGCGGGGGTGTTTATGCTGATAAAACGAGCCCGGATAACTGCAACCGTTATCCGGGCTCTGACTAAGGGCGGCAGTATGGGTACCGCCTCTAGTTTCTTATACGGTCATGCCGAGAACCTTGGGCAGAGCAATACTGAGCTGCGGTATATACGCAACGACGAGCGTTATCATAAACATCATAACGATGTACGGGATCAATTTCCGCACGACCGCTCCCATGTTGCGCTCATCGGCCAGCTGGTTGGAGATATACAGCGTACCGGCGAAGGGCGGGGTGACCATGCCGACGGCAATGTTCATTATCATAAATGCGCCTACATGTACCGAGCTGAGCCCCAGCGCCTGAGTTATCGGGATGATTATCGGGCAGGTAAGGAGTATGATGGAGGTCGGATCAATGATGCAGCCGAGAACGAACAGGAGCAGGTTCACGACCGTAAGTATCGCGAACTTGTTGCTCAGGCCTGCCAGTACTGCTTTCGATACTGCCGCGGCAAGACCGCTGCTCGAAACGAACCATGCCATGGCCGTGGCGCAGCATACTATCGTAAGCATTGAGCTTACACGCACGCTGATCTCACAGACGCTTTTCCATATCTGCTTGAAGCTCAGATTGCGGTAAATGACGCAGCCGACGATGATCGCGTAAATGCAGGATACAGCCGCGGCTTCCGTCGGGGTAAAAATGCCGCCGTAAATGCCGCCGAGTATCAGGATGGGCATGCCCAGTGCAAAGATCGCCTGAAAGAAGGTTGACGCAAACTCCTTGAATGTCAGCTTAACGCTTGCACGCTTTTCCACATGTCCGTAGCGTATCCCGTGCATTACGCAGAAGCTCACTGCCAGCAGGAAGCCGGGCACGATACCGGCCATGAACAGCGAACCGACGGAGACCGACGCTGTCGTCGCAAAGACGACCATCGGAATGCTCGGCGGAATGATGATGCCCAGCGACGCGGAGGATGCGTTTATCGCCGCCGCATCTGAGGACTCATAGCCGGCGTCCTTCATCGGCTCTATCATGATACCGCCGATCGCCGCCGCCGTTGCGGGCGCGGAACCGGAGATAGCTCCAAAGAACGCTGAGGATATCGTGGTTATGCACGCCGAGGCAGCCGGAAGCTTCCTGAAGCACATCCGCATGAAGCGTACCAGCCGTTCGGAAATTCCGCTTACTTCCATGAGCTCGCCCGAAAGGGTGAACAGCGGCAGAGCAAGCAGCGGAAAGCTGTCAAGCGAGGTGAACATTTTCTGGGTTATGGCGGGAAGCGCGTTTATATCACCTGCCGTGAGCATGCTGAGTATCGTTGCCAGACCGACAGCCACAGCGATCGGCGTTCCGAATATCAGGAAGAAGATCAGAGTAAGGATAAGTACAAGGCCGAAAGACATTTATTTATCCCCCCCTCTGAGCTTGACATTGATTTCGGAGATCTGCGTATAGAAGAGCGCGATGTAATGGGCTATCAGCAGCAGACAGCCAAGCGGGACGCAGCTGTACATGATCCACATAGGTATTTTCAGGGAAGGACTGGTCTGGCCTATATTGATTTGATGGGCCATCATCCTGCCGCCGTACACCACGCAGAATATGCAGAACGCGCATACAAGAAGGAGCCGTATCAGCGCGAACACCTTCTGCCATTTGAGCGGCAGCTTTTCGCTCACAACGTCAATGCTGAACATCTGACCGCGCTGCGCACTCAGCCCCGCCACGATAAATACCGACCAGATCATACAGTATCTGGACGCCTCGTCGCTCCATGCCATGTTGTACAGCCCCGTGTAGCGTCCGAAAGTGGCAAAGAATACCAGACCCATCATCAGAAGCAGCAGTGCGCCGCCGATCCCTTTTTCGATTTTACACACCCATTTGCCGAAAGTTTTCATGGGGCATTCCTCTCTTGTGCTTTACTGCCCGCGCAGAGCGTTGACAAAGTCCATGTCGATCTGATCCTTGTAATTATCGACTACGAAGCTGCAGGCTTCTGCCCACTCGTCCATGTCGATATCGGTGACGGTTCCGCCGTTTTCGATCCATGCCGCGTAGTCCTTCTCCTCGAGGTCCTGAACGAGCTGGCGCTCATAGTCGCGCGCCTCTGCATCGGCTTCAACGATCCACTGCTGATACTCTGCGGGCAGACTGTCGAAGAAGGCACGGTTTATCATGCTGACGGTAGCGCTGTAGACATGGTGGGTCTTGGTGCAGTTGGGGTCTGCCTCATAGAAGGAGCCTGCGACGGTAACGCCGATGGGGTTATCGTGGCCGTCAATGGTGCCCTGCTGGAGAGAAGTAAAGACCTCGCCGATGGACATCGGGGTCGCATATGCGCCGAGACCGTTGAACAGGGAGATGAATACGTCGTTTTCCATGACTCTGATCTTGAGGCCCTTAAGATCCTCGGGATGCTCGATTATCTTCTTTGCGTTGTACAGATCGCGGTAGCCGAGCTCCCAGAAGCTCATCGCGTAAATACCGGTGGATTCGAGGGTGTCGAGTACTTCACGTCCCATTTCGCCGTCCAGCACGTTGTATGCGGTCTGGCGGTCGGTCACGACGTAGGGCAGGTCAAGCGGCAGGAAGCTTGCGGAGAAGTTTGCTATCGGGCCGGTTGCGATGTTGCACATCTCGAAGGTGCCGAGGCCGACGCCCTCTATCGTTTCGCGGTCGCCGCCGAGGACGCTGCCTGCGCACAGCTCGACCTGGATGAGACCGCCGCTCTTTTCGTCAAGCAGCTTCCCAAAATACTCAACGCCCTGACCCAGTGCGGAATCAGCAGCGGCACCGATGCCGACGCGCAGCTTCACGGTTTTGGCCTGAGTGGCGTCGCTGGCCGCGGCGGAAGCGTCGCTTCCGGAGGAAGCAGCCGTGCCGGAGCTGCCGCAGCCGGCGAGCATGCCGACTGCCATAACGAGTGCAAGAATAAGGCAAAGTACTTTATTGAAATTTTTCATATTTTCTCCTTTCAGTCATTTATCACGGTGTCGCCAAACTTCCGTCTGTATAGCGGAACTGCGTCCACTGTATTATTTCGTCCTTGGCCGGATACTTCTTGGCCTTCTCTTCGTCGAACTCCACGCCGAATCCCGGTGCGGAATTGACATATGCATAGCCGTTTTTGACCTCCGGTATGCCGGGAAAGACCTCGCGCACGTTTTCACCGAAGCCGCTCCACTCCTGAATGCCGAAGTTGGTGCAGGCAAGATCCATGTGCATCTGCGCCGTATGGCCGACCGGGTTCATGTCTGTCGGCGCGTGCCATGCGGTGCGCACGCCGAATATTTCGCTGAAATGCGCGATTTTTATCGCGGGGGTGAAGCCGCCGATCATGCTTGGGTGTATCCTGATGAAATCAATGAGACGCTCAGATATCAGTGTTTTCCACTCCAGCGGATTCGTGCACAGCTCACCGTGAGAGACAGGTGTTGTGCATACGGCTTTTACATTTTTGTAATACTCGTACTGATCCGGGGCAAAAAGGTCCTCAAGGAAGAACAGTCTGTAAGGCTCCAGAGCCTTAGCCAGAGCGATCGCGTCACCGGCAGGCACACGCTCATGCACGTCATGCACAAGCTCCGGAGCATATCCGAAGCGGGAGCGCGCCTCGTCGAACATTGCGACGGTCTCCTCAACGTAAGCCTTGGGGTCCTGATAGAAGCCTTCCTTTGCGCCTATTGGCTGCCAAGGCCTCTGGTTCTGCGAAAAACCTTTCATCGGGAAATACTGGAGGCGGATATTATGGTATCCTTCCTCGAGCCGCTTCTGCGCCTCGTCAAGTATTTCCTCTCTGCTCTCACCGTTGGCGTATGCATAGAGCGCGACGCCCTCTCTGCACTTGCCCCCGATAAGCTGGTATACGGGCATGTTGGCTTCCTTGCCCTTTATGTCCCACAGAGCCATATCCACGCCGCTGACGGCGTTGTTCCCGATAGGACCGTTGCGCCAGTAGCCGTTGTTGTGCATCAGGTTCCACAGCTCCTGTATCTCCGATGCATCCCTTCCGACTACCAGCGGCTTTACGTATTCCTCAATGGCGGTGACAACAGCCTTGCAGCGCTGCGTATATGTCGCGCAGCCGTAGCCGTAAAGTCCCGGCTGGTCTGTGTCCACGCGGACGACTACGAGGTTTATGCCGTCCGGGCAGGTTATAAATGTTCTGACATTAGTTATTTTTGCCAAATTCTGCCCTCCCTTCAACAAAATTATAAATTAACGTATCGGCCGAAATACGATTAATTAACGTCGTTCATATACTGCCTCTGAAAGAAGTAGTCAATGCGCTCCTTATTGCGCTGCAGGAACTTGTCCTGCTCTGCTATTGCCTCGCCGGACTGGTTGCTCAGCAGCCCGTTCAGCAGGTGCCGGTGATTCTCGATACAGTCCGTGAAATGATTGTGCATCTTCTCCTCGTCCGGATAATCGCGCATCATCAGCTTGTTTGTTTCGAGCAGCACCTTATAATATTCGTCGTGGAATATTCTCATTATCTGTATAAATATGGAATTTCCGCTGCATATGATGATCGACAAGTGAAACATCAGGTCGTATTTTGTCAGTTCAACATAGTCGAGCTTTGCCGCGGCTGCCTCCATTCCGTGAAAGGCTGCCTTCACGTCGCTGAAGTCATGCTCCTCACCGCTGTCGATTATTGCCCTTACCGCGCTGTTTTCTATCGCGCTGCGCAGCTCGATCATGTCCCGGTATTCCTTGGCGCTGATGTCCATTGTGTCAGTGAAACCGGAATGGTCGAACAGTTCGTTGTTGTCGCAGATGTAGGTGCCCTTGCCGTGTACGGTCTCTACAAGACCTATGGATCTGAGCCGCTGTATCGCCGCGCGGATGGTCGATCTGCTTACGTTGAATATCCCGCACAGCTCGGCTTCGGTCGGGAGCTTATCCCCGCTTTTCCAAGCCCCGGACTTTATATTGTCAAGCAGCTGCTTGTAGACAATATCGTCCCGTCGTTCCGTCGCAATTGGTTGCATAATTGCTTCTCTCCTTATCAGTTGTTTTCCCATACAAAACAATTTCTGATCATTCATGACATACTGCCGCATGCCGAAAAGGTATGTTGACTGTTGTCAGACAACTATATATTAACGATCTTTTTCGTTTTGTCAATGCATTTTTACAGGGGATGCGTCGTTTTTGGTAAGTTGTCTAATTTGCCACGCATATTTTTGTGGATAATTTCCGATAGTGCCGCCGTCAGACGCAAAAACAGAGAGGAGCAGAACTGGTCTGCTCCTCTCTGTTTTTGCGGTTGAACCGAACATGTATTTATCCGGTCTGCGGCTGCGGCGTTTCCCCTCAGCCGCGGCGCTTCTTATAGATAACTGCCGCCGCGCCTGCGCATGCGAGGGACGCCGCCATCACGGCTATCCACAGGCCGAGGTTCGACTCATCGCCGGTTTTCGGCGAGCCCTTGCCGCTCGTCACGGTGACGGAGACGCTGTCATTAAGCTTCTGGCCGCTGAGATCATAGATTAGACCGGCTGCCGCAGCTTCGGTGACAGAGGCCGTGTTCTCTATCACCGTCCCGGCAGCGAGCGCATACTTGAGCTTCACGGTCAGCGTGAGGGTCACGGACTTGCCGTTTGCAAGGCTCGCGACCGTCCATGTGCCGGTTCCGGTGTTGTAATCACCTGTGCTGTCAGAATAGCGTAGTCTGGAATCGAGCTTATCTGCCACGATGATATCGCTCAGGTCGACGCCGGTGTTGTTCGTCACGGTGACGGTGTACTTCACGACAGAGCCGGGAGTCGCGCTGGTCTTATCCGCGGTCTTCGTGATGGTGAGCTTGCTCCAATCGGGCTGGGTATATGTGTTCTCGATCTTCAGCAGGATGGGCTGACGGACGTCGGTCGTTGGCACGGGGAGCGTGAATTTGAAAGTGCTGCTTCCAAGCGCGCAGAGATAACCGGGAACGTCATATCCCGACTGGGTGAAGCTGAAGGTCAGCTCTGTACCGGCCTGGAGGGTGACATTCTTTGCGGAAAACTCGAGGTACGGTACGCCGTTCTCAGTTCCTGGGGTGAGAGCAAGCGGGCCTTGGAAGGCGATCGCATCCTCCGGTGCGCTGACGCAGTTCAGTTTATAGCCGAAGCTGTCGGGCAGCTTCGCCAGACCCTTGAAGTAGGTGCGCACCGTCAGGGACGGATAGGTGTAAAGATTTTCCTTGACGTAGCTGAGCGTTATTTCAGCATTGATACCGGCGATCGCGTCTTGGGCAGTGACCTTGATCGGATCGGTCTCCGTTGTCAGTGTGCAGATATAGCCGGGAATGTCGTAGTCCGACTGCGTGAAGCTCAGGGAGTATTCCTGACCGAGGATCACATCCGCTGTGGTGGTGAACGTGCGGGAGATTTGCCCCGATGCGTCTTTCACTGCTGTGCCGAGCGCGATGTTTCCCTTGAGATCGCCCTTGGGGAAAATATTGCTGTCCGCGCCGGTGAGCGTATAATTTGCGGGAACCTGAGAGACGTCTTTAAGCCCGTTAAAGATGACTTTGACGTTGACCGGGACGGGGGTATAAACAGTCGTCTTTGCGGAAGCTTCTTTGGTGGTGGTGATATCGACGGTGTCAGTGCCGCGCACTGCTTTGGTAATTTTTGCAAGGCTGTTGATTTCACCGGAAGCATCGGCATTGACCTTTGCCGTTACGGTATATTTGGCGGCTGCGCCTTTCTTAAGGCCGGTGACCTTGGCGGTCACGGTGCCGAGCTGCGAATCATGCGAGAGCGTTCCGGTCGCCCCGTCGACCAGTGTACTGCCGGTATATGCAAGCGTACCGGGCAGGAAATCTTCAACGTATACCTCGTCTAGATCGGTATCAGTGTTGTTGGTGACTTCTACGGTATAGGTGAGCGTATCACCGGGTTTTGCCGTGGACTTGTCAACGGTCTTCTCTATGGTGAGATTCTTCAATGAGTATACTTCAGCATAAGCTGTGCCGAAGTTTCCGGAAGTGATATCATTGCCTATTCTTACTTCGTATATATCTGCTTTATTCGTGGCAGTTGTAGCCGTCTTATAGTATGAGAATTTTGCGTTTACGTTATAAGAGGCAGAAGTGCCGTCCGGAAGTCCTTTCTCACCGATAAGATTAGCTGACAAAATGGCTGTGGACGAATTGGTATTCAAATGCCACGAGCCCTCAACAGCGCGGTTCCCAAGCCTTTCAACACCGGTAGGCAAACCGTTGCTGACGCGTACTATCTTCAAATGTTTTCCGGTGTTATTGGTAATCTCTACGGTATAAGTAAATTCCTGATTGATATCCGCAATGGACGTGTTAGGGGTCACGCTGATGGTAAGCCCCGGCAAGTCCGAGCCCGGAGCGCGTTCTATGCTTGTCGTAGCCGTCGCGCTGTTGCCGGCACCTTCAGGCATTGTTCCGTATGTGCTGTTTGCCGCAGTAGCCTCGGTAATTTCTGCCTTGTTCACAGCAGTTCCGGAAGCATTGCTGGTCAATGTTGCCTCCACGGAAAAGAATGCGACGTCGTCCGCTTTAAGACCGGTTTGAAGCTTGGCCTCTATGCTGTCCGAGCGAGTGGTATATTTCCATTTAACATTGCTGCCTGTGCCGGAGAATCCCTGAATACACGATGGGAATGTATCCTCAACGCATATATATGACAAATCGCAGCCTGTGTTATTGGTGACCGTTATGGTATAGTTAAGCGTCTCGCCGGGAAGTGCTGTGTCCTTGTCGACCTTCTTTTCGATCGTGAGCTTCGACCAGTCGATTCCCGATAAGGTCGCTGTTGCGCTGGCAGTGGGAGAACCAACAAGTCCTGAATTTTCGTAATCTGCGGAGACTATTTTCGCGGTGTTAATAGCGGTAGTAACACTGCCGGTTTCGAACTTTGCCGTAATATTAAAGGAAGCTTCTGAACCTGCCGTGAGCGTATCGTTGAAAGAAACACCTTTAACGGAAGGATTTCTAGATAAAGCAAAAGTCCAATCATCAGATGTTCCGGGCTCAGCAGAAACATTCGCGGGCAGAGTATCTTCGACAATCACGTTCCTCAAATCAAAGCCGGTGCCGTTTGTAACGGTCACAGTATATGTGAACGGTTCGTTGAGCTTCGGGTTGGCAGGGGCAACGGACATGCTTATGGTCAGACCCGCCCAGTAAGGGGTTTTAGGAGTCGGTTCCCACTGGGCGTAGAGGGTCGCGTTTTCTGTAAGCGTTGTATTCGGTGCAATATTAGTGCCGCTGCCGTCTGCCGCGGTGTTCCACGTGACAAAGAGCCAGCCGTTAGGCGCATGGAATGTTACGCTGCTGCGCACAGTGTGCGTCTCGCCAATGGTGACGGTATCGATGATATCTTCGGGGACAGTTCCGCCTGTATAGTCAGCTTTATAGTTCGCTTTATATGTAACCGTGAACTGCTCGTCAGACTGCACCTCTACCTCGGTCTCTGCCTCGAGGGCCGCGATCTGTGCATTCGTGTCCTCAGCCTCGCCCATGGGGGGGTTCTCAGTATCGCCTATGGGCGCGTCCTTGGCCTCGTCTCCGGGTTCACCTTTAGGCGCATCCTTGGATTCGTCCTTAACGGTGTCTCCGGACTTCTCATCTGTCTTGGTCGCGTCGGTCTTACCGTCAGCCTTGGGAGTGTCCCCGGTCTTTTCCTCGACCTTGGGAACATCCTCTGTCTTTGCCGGCTCCTCAGTCTGCGCGGCCGCTGTCTGGTCGCCCTCCGCGAAAGCGGCGAAGGGCAGCATGCTCACGAGCATCGCGAGCAGCAGCAAAACGGACAGAAGCGTCTTCCATGAATTCTTCTTCATATCGTCCGGCTCCTTTCAAAAGAGACTATTTTACTTATATAGTATATCTGGTAACAGTCTCAAATACAAGGAAGATCAGGAAACAATTAGTTACAATATGGTACACATGCCACAGCAGTGTATATGGTTTATCATTAAAATGCTATGCAGCGTGGCACCCGACCTTGGCTCTCCCTCCGTGAGAGCTCAGCTTGTCAAAAAAGTCCTTACAGGACTTTTTTGACCGCGCTTTCCGCCGAGCA
>ERZ827423.2772-NODE-2772-length-13179-cov-4.052042_pt1 | contig 13179 bp, 17 predicted proteins | sample MGYA00519775_ERZ827423 | MGnify/ENA primary metagenome ERZ827423 (study PRJEB31778, sample SAMEA3449296) | human gut metagenome | biome: human gut; feature: human-associated habitat; material: faeces | place: United Kingdom | collected 2010/2012 ...
TGCTATATTTTCTGTATTGTAAGAAAGTATCATTGAAATAGATACTATTAATAATGTTATAGTTATACATGAGATTGAAGCTATACTAAGTGAAAAGTTTCTAAATACACTTTTAAATGCATCTCTTATACTTCTTCCTATTATTCTAAGCGTTTTCATGTGAATATGTTCCTTTCTCATAATCATATTTTAATTTACCAGCCTCAATAACTATAACTCTTTTTTTCATTCTATCAACCATTTCTTTATCATGAGTAGCCATTATAATAGTAGTACCCATATTATTAATTTCTTCTAGAACTTTCATTATTTCCCAACTTGTTTCTGGATCTAAGTTCCCAGTCGGTTCATCGCAAAGCAATAACTTTGGACCATTTACTATAGCTCTTGCAATTGCTACTCTTTGCTGTTCTCCTCCTGATAATTGATCCGGATAATTTTTTGCTTTATTTTTAAGCCCAACTAACTCAAGAGACTTTAACGTCTTTTTCCTTATTTCACTGTTTGGCATACCAAGTATTTCAAGTGCAAAAGCAACATTTTCATATACTGTTAACTTAGGTAATAATTTAAAATCTTGAAATACTATACCTAACTTTCTTCTTAATTTATATACCTTTCTATTTCTTAATTTCGCAACATCTATTCCACCTATTAATATACTTCCTTTTGTAGGTTTTTCTTCTCTATAAAGCATTTTTATAAGCGTTGATTTACCACTACCAGAAGCCCCTATTACAAATACAAAATCTCCTTTTTTCACTTTTAAATCAAGATCATATATTGCAGTTACACCAGTTTTGTATTTTTTTTCTAAATCTGTAACTCTAATTAACTCCATACTTCACCTTCCCATGATACATATGATAAGAATCCGTTATTAAGAAAAATGCATCTTTATCTATTTCCGTTACTTTTCTTTCTAATTTTAAATAATCTTTTGTAGGTATTACACACATTAATATATGATTTTTATTATCTGTATATCCGCCTACTGCATCAAGTTCTGTAACTCCTGATGCTAATTCTTTAATTATACAACTTCTTACTTCATCCGGTTTCTGTGTCATTATGTAAAACATTTTTTCTTTTGATATTCCAAGTATTACTCTATCTGTTATCTTACTTGAAATATATAATATAATTATAGCATATAAAACACTTTCTAAACCAAAAATTATTCCCCCAAGTAATACAACTACTCCATCGAATATGAATACAGCAGTTCCCATAGGTATTTTCATTTTTTCATTTATAATTTTTTTAATTACATCTGTACCGCCAGTTAAATATCCATTTTTATAAACTAATCCATTCCCTACGCCTAAAAGAACAGCAGAAACTAAATACATAAGTAATTTATTACTATAATCAAGCACTATGTAACTTGTCACATTATCAAGTAATCCAACTAATAACGGATATACAATAGATCCTAATAGTACTTATTTCGCATCTCTTTTATTAAATTTAATTGTTTTTGTTTCATCTACTCCAAAAACAATTAAATTTAATAAAAGAGATGCGAAATAAAATATTTTTATAAATAAAGTTGTATTAATACCAAATACTTCATTTATTATTATTGCAAGACCATTTGTACCACCCACTGCTACTTTAAGTGGATTTATAAATAAATTGAATGCAAGTGCAATAATAAACATACCTACAATTAATTCAAAATATTTACGAATCTTATGCACCACCTCTTACCTCGTAAGCATCTGTTATAACAAAGAAAGCTTCACCATCTATTTTGCTTATCCCTTCTTTTAATTTATAATATTCTCTTGTAGGTATTACGCACATTAACATTTTTTCTCTTTCTTTTGTATATCCTCCTTTTACTGGAAATATTGTAACTCCATGATTTAGAGTGTTCATTATATAATCTTTAACTTTATCTTCTTCACTCGTTATTATATAAAATGCCTTACTTTTTGATATTCCAAGCATTATTTTATCAGTTATTACACTTAATATATAAAGTACTATTAAAGCATAAAGCATATTAGTCCATCCATAAACAAATCCACCTATTACTACTATACTTCCATCTACTATTATCATTGCATTCCCTACTGACATTTTAAAATATTTAGCGACTATTTGATTTAGAATATCAGTTCCACCAGTAGTAAATCCCATTTTAAATGTAAGTCCATAACCAATTCCCCTTATTACTCCTGCTACTATTGCAATTAAGAGTAAATCACTTGAATCTATTTTTATTATATCTGCTACATTACTTGTAAGTATTACAAATATTGGAAACAATATAGTACCTATTACCGAGCCCATACTTGTTTTAACACCAAGAAGGGGAAAACTTATAATAAGAAGTAATATACATAATATTGCAATTAATAAATTTGGATTTATAGTTGATTTAAATATAGTTGCTATTCCGTCTACATCTCCAGTAACTAAGTTATTGGTTTTTAAAAATAAATTGTATGCAAAAGCATATAAGAACAATCCTACTATTAAAGTTAAATATCTTTTGATTTCTTCTTTTACTTTACTACTCATTATGACACTCCTTTAAATAACCTGATATAAACATATCTATATCCCCATCTAATACAGCATTTACATTAGATGTTTCAATATTCGTACGATGATCTTTTACCATTGAATATGGATGCATTACATAACTTCTTATTTGTGAACCAAAATCTATATTCATATGACTTCCCTTTAATTTTGCTAATTCACTTTCTTTTCTTTCTACTTCAAGCATATATAACTTATTTCTTAAAATATTCATAGCCTGTTCTTTATTTTTTATCTGGCTTCTTTCATTCTGACAAGTTACTACTATTTTAGTAGGCAAATGCGTAATTCTTACTGCTGAATCCGTTGTATTTACTCCCTGTCCTCCTGCTCCACTACTTCTATATACATCTATTTTTAAATCTTCGTCTTTTATATCTATATCTATTTTAGAATCAAATTCTGGTGTAATTTCTACAGATGCAAATGTAGTATGTCGTCTATTATTTGAATCAAATGGCGATAATCTTACCATACGGTGTATTCCTTTTTCACTTTTTAAATAACCATATGCATACTCACCTTTTACTAAGATTGATATGCTTTTAAATCCGACTTCTTCACCTGGTTCTTTATCAAGCACTTCATACTTATAATTATGTTTATCACACCATCTAATATACATCCTATAAAGCATACTAACCCAATCGCAACTTTCAGTACCACCTGCTCCACTATGTATTTCTAATATACAATTATCTTTGTCATATTCCTTACTAAATAATGTTAATATTTCAAAATCATCTATATCTTTTTCAAGATTTTCTATATCTTCCTGCACATATGACAATATGTCATTATTGTTTTCTTGCCTTGAAAGATTTATATATTCATCAAGTTCATTCAATTTATCATTAAAATAATCTATTTTTTCTATATTTTTTTTAATTGCATTTGATTTATTGATTATCTCATTCGCATTATCTTGGTCATTCCAAAAATCAGGACTATTTATCTTGCTTTCTAGATTTTTAAGTTCTATTTTTTTATTATCGTAGTCAAAGTAACCTCCTAAATAAAGAAGTTTTTTCTTTTAAAGATTCAATTTTACTTATTAATTCATTAATTTCCATACTATACCTCATAATAATTATATCATAATTTTTTTAATAGTTATCTATTTAATGATATTATCTCCAAACTTCTTTTTTAATTCGCCTATAGTTTTATTAATTTTTTCATCTTTAACCTTTTCTTCTATGTTTTCAAATAACGATATTTGATAATCATTGCTATTTGATAATGAATCTAATCTAACACCAATTAATCTTACTGGTGTTTCATCCCAAGACTCTTTAAATAGTTTTTTTACTACTTCATATATTTCATCTTTATTATCAGTTGCATTTTTAAGTTTTAATTGATGGGTATTGGTTTTAAAATATTTATCCTTTATTATTACCGCTATAACTGATGTATATCTTTTTGTTTTCTTTAAATCATTTGTTATAGATTCAGTAATTCTTTTTAATTCTTTATTTATTTCATTTATATCATCATAATCATATAGTAGGGTATAGGTTTCACTTATACATTTTGGATTAGATATTTCACTTATTACCTCACTATCATCTATACCATTTGCTATATTTATCATATATGAAGATTGGTTTTTGAAATAAGGGTATAATTTTTCTTTAGTAGATAGTGCTAAATCTTCTATTTTACAGATTCCAATTTTTACTAATTTTTCTGCACTCTTTTTACCTATTCCATACAAATCCCCTATATAAAGAGGCCACATTTTTTCTTTTATTTCATTACTAAATAGCGTATGCACTTTATTTGGTTTAGTAAAATCAGATGCCATTTTTGCACACAATTTATTATTTGCTATACCTATATTAACTGTAAAACCATAAAGATTATATATTTCATTTTTAATTTTATATGCAAACTTTATTTCATCTCCATAAATTCTTTTAACCTTACCATAGTCTAAGAAGCACTCATCAATAGATACAATTTCTATATCAGAAGTATATTTTTTTAAATATGAAAAAAGGTTATTAGACATGGTTTTATATAGCTCATAATTTGGTGAATATATTTTTAATCTTGGACACTTTTTTCTTGCAATATAAAGAGTTTCTGCAGTTTGTATTCCTTCTTTTTTTGCAGGAATACTTTTTGCAAGAACAATGCCTCTTCTTTTAGTTTCATCTCCACCAATAACAGACACTTCTTTTCTTATGTCAACTTTATAACCTTTATTTAACAAATCAACAGCTGTCCAAGATAAAAATGCATTATTGACATCAATATGCATTATTATCCTTTCCATAAAACCACCTACTCTGAATAATTAGTAAAATATCTTTGTACTAAAACTACTGGAGTTCCTTTATCCCCACTTCCACTAGTTAAATCACATAAAGAACCTATTAAATCAGTATATCTTCTTGGAGTAGTTCCTTGTGAAGACATTTTACCTCTTAAATCTTTATCTTTATTTTTTATTTCTTTTCTCATTGCTTCATTTAATTCTTCACCAGATAAATTTTTAAATTTATTCTCTGATAAATATTTTAATTTTAATTCATTTGGACTGCCTTCTAATCCTTTTGTATAAGCTGGCGCAACTACAGGATCTGCAAGTTCCCATATCTTACCCACAGGATCTTTAAATGCTCCATCTCCATATACCATTACTTCTAACTTTTTACCAGTTAATTCATACATTTTTTCTTGAACTCTATACACAAATTCATCACAAGTTCTAGGAAATAACTTTACCCTATTTTCAGTAGCTCTATTACTTCCTAAAAGACCATACTTTTCGTTATAGCCAGAATTATTAACACTTTTATTTAAAATTTCACTCATCATTAGTATATTAGCATTATACTTATCTAATTTTTTCTTAGTTTCAAATCTTGTATGAATATCACAAACAATTACATCGTTAGTATATTTTAATATATCTATAGGATTATTACTTAATACAATATTAGCTTTACATCCTTCTTTTTCTATTAATTCTTTATATACATCAACCATATTAACACCTGTAAATGGATGAATAAAATTATGAAATTTATTCATATATTCATCTAGAGTAATAATATCACTATATGGATTTACATTATATTTTTCTAAATCTTCTTTATAAAGAATATCATTCCCCACTTCATCAGATGGATAACTTAATAATAAAGTTATTTTATCTGTACTTTTTGCCATTGCACTTAAAAGAACCGCAAATCTATTTCTGCTTAGTATTGGAAACACTATCCCTATATGTTTACTATTATTAAGTTTATTTTTTATATCTAAAGATATATCATCAAGTGTAGCAAAATTACCTTCACTTATTCCTACTACTGCTTCTGTTACTGCAACTATATCCTTATCTTCGAATTCAAAATTCTCGCTTTTACTTGCGCGTATTAATGAATTACATACTATGTCAACAAGATTATCATTTTCTTTAATTACACCCGTTCTTATTCCACGTACAACTGTTCCTATATCTCTCATAAAATCCTCCTTATTTAATTATATAATAATACATAAAGAAAATATATATTTTAAATGCTTATTTTACACATTAAAATATACATTATTTGATTTTTCATCAATAAGAGAAGTTGTATCTCCATGACCTGGATATATTTTTATATTATCACTATATTTTTTTATTTTGTTGATACTGTTTTTCATATCATTGCTATTTCCACCTAAATCAGTTCTTCCTATTGATCCAGCGAATATAAAGTCTCCAGTAAACATTATATTTTCTTTGTAAAAATAATATGACAAAGAGTCACTTGTATGCCCAGGGGTACATATAACCTCAAAATCAAATATATCTATGTTGCTTTTACCCTCTTTTAAATTCTTTGAATCGTATACTCTTGCATTTGTTTTATTTGAAAGAGTGACAAGAGATCCTATATGATCAAAATGATGATGAGTTACTAATATACCTACTACTTTATATTTAATATTTTTTAGAATTTTATCCGCTTCATCACCTGGATCTATTACTAAGCATTTATTACATTCTTCTACAATATAACAATTTGTTTCTAAAAATCCTACCTTTACAGTTTTAACATTCATTTTTTATACCTCTTTTTATAACAAGTGGAATCATAGCTCCTATTGTAAATACAACAATATATATTAATAAAAATATTATATATGGAGTTTTATTATAAATAATACTAAATACTGGCAATGTAGATGCGTGAAATGGAGATATAAAAAACATTTTTAATCCCCCGTCTATATTTAAATAATATGTAGATACATCTATTAAAAGAGCCATAAATACTATTAAACTAAATATAGTAAATGCATTTAATATTGTCTTAGTATTAAAATTAACTTTTGAAGTTAACAATATATATATACCCATTATAACCATAAATCCATGATGTATCATTGTTTGAATATTTATAAGAGTCTCTTTTATATATACATCATTTGGGTATAACATAACAGAAATACCTGCAATAAGTCCATATGTTGCCAAAAAGGAATAACAGGCATTTTCTATCTTTTTATTTTTAGTTAATCCTGCAATTAAACCTACATACATTGGGACTGAACAAAATTGAAAAGGGAAAATATACCATTGATAATGCCATGCTCCATCCTCAAAAGAAAAAGATAATTGTTTATATATTTCAAACAAAATCATAATAATTGACATAGTTAATATAGTTTTTTTTAGATTTGGTCTTTTAATATATAAAACTAAAATTATTAATGTCATTATAAATAAGCACATTATATGGAACCACCCATAATTTGTTGGTATATTCATTTCAAATTTTAAAAAACTAAGTATTTTTTCAAACATATTCATACTATACCTCAATACTATTTTAACAAATATATCAATTTTTTACTAGTAAACAATAATTAACCCTATTGAAGCATTTATTTTATTATCAGGATTAAGCGTGTTATAGTTATAAAAATAATATTTGTTTATATCTATATAATTAGAACTTCATATACCAAAGTATTAGTGTTTTTTGCTAACAATATAATATCTTCTTTTGAATATGAATTTCATCTAGTGAATCTGCCATTTGTTTAATTTTTATATCAGCACTACTAATAATGTCATTTTTATAATCAACTACAAATGCACTATACTCTTTCATATGGTGGCTTAATTATTTTATATTTTTTTAAGCTGTCCAATATCTTCTTTCTCCGCATTTTTTCCTATAAAATCATTTTTTAATTCAATTATAACAAAATAAAAGTAGATCATATCCTTTTAATATCTTTAATGAATTATCTTTTGAAGCATCATCTACTATAATTATTTCTATATCTTTAAGTGATTAATTTAATACAAAAAAGAGACATGTTTTTAAATACACATCTCCGTTATAAACTGGTATTATTACCGACAATCCTATATATTAATCTTCTAATAATTTAACTATATCGTTAACATTTTTCTTAAATACTATTGAATTTACAAGCATAGATACTGCATAAATGATTAATACAATACCAAAATATGATGTTAATACAGTCATACTACTTTGTGGATAAGTTATTATAAATATACCACATAAGATTGAAAGAATTGATAATAAGGTTGGTAAAAGCCATCCTTCTATTTCATATTTTTTAAGTCCAAGTGATACTTGTAAATCAAATATTGAATTAATAATTATATATATACCTACTATATATGGAATAATTGTTACTACTATATTTGGTTGAATAAGTAATATTACACCCATAATAAATAGTAAAATACCTATTGTCATAAAATTTGTAAATAATATTCTTCCTCCAAAATCAATAATTAAAAACAATCCTCCAACTATCATAGATACTGCAATAATTAATGCGATTACTTTTAATGATATGTCTGGATATATAATTAAAATTATTCCCATTAAACATAACATAATTGAAAATAGCATTGTAATCAACATAAACTTATTAAACTTTTTTAACATTTCATATCTCCTCTCTAATAAAATATTAACACTTATATTAATTATTTTGAATAGTTAATTATTTTAAAGTGTCTAAAAAATAGACAATTTATATACGCTTGTCTATTTTTTTTCAATATTAAGAAAAACACTATCAAAGGTAGATTTTAATAATGATGTCATTTTATTAATTATTCTATCAGGTTCAAAAGGCATTCCTATTTTTAACCAATAATACATATAACTAGTTATCGCACCAGTAAAAAATCTTATAATAAACATCTCTTCTTCATTATCAATATTAATATTTCTATAATTTTCGTTTTTATACCAAATTACTAAAGCCTCTATTGCATTATAAACATCCTGTTCAAAATAATCTTTTAAAGTTGAATTATATATATGATAAATTGCATTTCTACTTTGAGACAAAAATTCTTTCGCACGTACAAATTTAATTTTTCTTTTTTCTTCATCATCTTTACAACTATCAACAATTTTTTCTTTTAAGTCATCCAAAAAGCTTTTTGCTAGATCATTAATATCTTCATAATGATAATAGAAAGTATTCCTATTTATGCCACATTCTTTAACAATTTCTGTTATTTTTATTTTATCAAATTCTTTTTCATTTAATAATTTAACAAAAGTATTAATAATTTCTTTTTTTGTAAAATTTGTCATATTGCCCTCTTAGTGCTAATTTCATCTGTTATTTCATTATTATCAAAATTTACATTTAAAAATCTTCTTGATGCAATATAATCGCAAAGATGTACAAAGATCTCATCTTTTTCTTTTGGAATAGGTAGAGTTATATCTCCCTTTTTATTCCATGGGCCCATATGTGATTTTATTAATCTACATACACAAAGTATATCTTCATCACTAATCGAAAGATTAGATGAATTTTCTAATATAAAATCTGACATAATTAATGGATGAGAAAAACTGGTATATTCTTCTTTATTAATACCACTTTTTAGTCCATCATGAAGTATTATTGCCATACGTATTATATCTTTCTCATGCTCAGTAAATGTAGAAAATACACTATCAGAAAATAATTCTTCTGCAATTCTTACTGCTACTTTAGTATGCCTTATAAGGCCTCCTTTACCAAGTGAAAAAGAAGGATGATATTTACCAGTTGATGAAGCAGGCACTTCATAAAAATAATCAGGTAACTTATTTAATATATATTTAGTACTTTCCTTTATATTTTCATCTTCAATTTTATTTAGTTCAACATTAAAAACATCACTTTTCATAAAACCTCCATAATTTTTGTAAGAATATTATAGCAAATATTTTATTTATTTACTACACATGTTATAATCAAAATAATAAGAGAAATTATGAATAAGAAGCAGATTATCGTCACATCTACTATATTAATTTTAGTAATAATTATATTATTAATTTTATTTAGGGTGTGAGCAAAAGTATAACATTACATTTAATACTGATAGAGGATCACAAATAAGTGATATAAAAATATCAAAAGATAAAACATTAAATTTAAAAGAAACGCCTACAAAGGAAGGATACATTTTTGTAGGATTTACTGATCAAGATGGAAATATTGTAACTAGTAATTATACTGTAAATAAAGATACTAAACTAACCGCTAATTGGATTAGCAAAGATGAAAATATAGTTACTATTAGTTATGTAGTAAATGATAAAAGCGAAAATATTATTATTAAAAAAGGGAGTTCTTTAAAAAGTATTACCGAACCCCAAAAAGAAGGATATATCTTTGATAGATGGAAATTTAGTGATGGATCATTAGTTACAAGTGATTCTATAGTAAATAATGATTTAGAAATTATTGCTATATGAAAAAAATCATATGCTCGTAAAGAGAATTGCAAAATAAATGATGATGGAAAAACTTGTACAAAAATAAGTACTACAAATTTAATAAATGTATCTATGTGCCCAAATGGGTACACATTAAAAAATGGCAAATGTCTAAATATGAACAATAAATATTATGCAATTAATACAGATGTCTCTCCATTTTGGAAATGTAATGGCAATGATTACATGTATAGTGTAGAAGATGGAGTATCTGCAGAAATGTGGTGTGTACCAACTGTTAGTTCTAATTTGGGTAAGGGTTGCCCTAGTGGATATGTAAAAGAAAATAATACATGCGTTAAAAAGGAAATATTAAATTGCACTATAAACTAAAAATGTTCAGCAATTAATACTGAACGTTTTTTTATAATATTCAAATGCATCTTTTACAATAGTTTTACCATACCTTTCTATTTTGTTACTATATAACAACTTTACTAATTTATTAAAACCTAATGTATCATATAAATATTTAATTGATAAAAGGCTTAAATTATACCCACTATATTCTATCGTTTCAAAGTTATTGCCATGGTCTAATTTATTCAAGTCTGGTATTTTTTTAGTGTTTTTAAATACTTCTATAAACCACTTATCAAAATTACTATTTATTTCTTTATCATATTCACCCGAAAAAAACTCTGCCATGCCCTCATCAAACCATACAATGCGATTATAATTATATTTTTTTAATATAAGTTCATCATACATAATATGAAATAATTCATGAGATGCCATATATAGTTTTTTACGGTATAAGGCACTATTTATTTCTATATCTTTTTCTATGTATGCATTAATCATGCCTTTATCAAAAGTACCCTTTGCATACTTTGGCAAAGATTCTTTTTCTTTCCTTAAATCATATATAAATTTTCTAAATGAAATTATATCATCAAAATAATTTATTTGTACTTGTCTATATTCTTTAATGCAGAATAATTTTTTATAAAGCTCCAAGCTATTATTTAATATATCTTCCATATTATTAGTTATATATTTTAAAGTATCTGGTGAGTATAAGATAAAATTATTATTTTCAAATTGTTTTTTCATAATATTTAATATAGTTTAGAACCGGCCGGTATATTATTATCTACTATTAAAAGATCTAATTTTTCTTCATTGGACTCAGTATGTATAGCAGATATTAACATTCCACATGAATCAATACCCATCATACTTCTTGGTGGTAAATTTAAAATTGCTACTACCTTTTTCCCTATTAAATCTGCCGGATTATAATATTCTTTTATCCCACTTAAAATAGTTCTATCAACACCTGTACCATCATCTAAAGTAAATTCTAATAATTTATTACTTTTTAATACCTCTTTACAATCTTTTATTAAAACCACACGAAAATCAGATTTGCTAAATGTTTCAAAATCCACATATTCGTTAAATAATGGTTCTATTTCAATATTCTTTTCCATAATTTTTTCTTCTCCTTTTCTTTAACTTTATCTAAACCAATATATTCTGTTTTAAATTTTAAACTTGGTTCATCTTCTCTTTTTAAAAACTTAAATTTTTTTGTATCATCATCCCATACTCTAGATCTATATAAACCGATTTTTACAATTTTATTATTACTATATGTATAATATGAGCCATATAAATCATTTTTTGATGCATCCATGATAATACTGCCATCTTCTTTTACACAATCTTGTTTACCTGTATAACATCTGGCTGTACCAAGTATAGTTACGTTAGTTAAATCACAACAACTTAATTTTACTACTGGGATTGAACTTAAAGTATCTAAGTTTATATATATGTTCCCTTTTGCATTTTTAAAACTTGTATTAAATATACCACAACCTTCAAATGAAGCTTCTTCATATGCTTGCTTTTCTTCATTATAATTTCCTATTAATGTAACTCCATCTAAATTAACTCCAAAAAGTGTTTTATTTCTAATTGTTTGTGGGTTAATACATGCTCCCTTTGCTCCTTTAAAATTAACATAATCTATATCAACATCATCAAATACTCCATCAACTACTATACCATCTAATTTAGCACCATTTAACTTCTTATATGATACATTTTGTGGATTTAATGTAAGAAAGCCTTTATATCCATTAAAACTAGTATAATATATTGATGCGTTATCTAAAGAACCGGTTAATATGACACCATTAAAATCAACGTTAGATAAATCTTTATTTGGGATTTCATCTAGATTTATATTTACATTCTTAAGCCCACTAAAGTTTAATCCAGTTATATGAACCTTATCAAATGATATATCTTGCATATCTATTTTTAATGCTTTTAGAAATTCAAATATTACCTTATTTACATTTTTAGTGCCATCATCATTTAATACAAATAAATATTTATTAATCACTTCTTTTGTTAATTCTACATTAGAATCTAAATAACTTTTACTCATTAGTTCAATCATTAAATCAGTAAGTATTTCTTTATTTGTATTTTTTTGACATCTTTTTAAATAATCTACACAATATAATGTAAATTCTTTTTTAGTATAAGTGTTCATAAAACCTCCCAATAGATATTTAAATACAAATATCTATTTGATTATAACACATTTATATATTTATTACTTTATATTTAAAAACTATTAACTAAAAAGTTAATAGTCGTTTTATCTTAATTTGTTTCCACATGAACCACAGAAGTTTCCACCTTTTGTAGCACTTCCACAGTTCGGACAGAGATTTGGAGAAATGGAAGTTTGGGCTCTATATGCTTATGGTGCTGCAAATATTCTTCAAGAAATACTTACTGTTAAATCAGATGATGTTGTTGGTCGTGTAAAGGTATATGAAGCTTTAGTTAAGGGTAATTTAATCAAACAAGCAGG
>ERZ827423.2773-NODE-2773-length-13178-cov-3.510859_pt1 | contig 13178 bp, 15 predicted proteins | sample MGYA00519775_ERZ827423 | MGnify/ENA primary metagenome ERZ827423 (study PRJEB31778, sample SAMEA3449296) | human gut metagenome | biome: human gut; feature: human-associated habitat; material: faeces | place: United Kingdom | collected 2010/2012 ...
GCATCTTCCAGACATACTTTCTCCGCGAAGGTGTCGGGATGTCCGGGATCGAAGATTTCATTGGCCCACATGACGGTGACCAGATTTTCGGTCTCCGACCGGTTGATGATGTTATGGGTGTAGCCCGGCAGCATGTGGACGGCTTCGATTTTCTCTCCGGAGACTTCGAATTCCAGGACGGGGTAGGGTCTTCCCTCTGCGTCGGTTCCGATGCGTCTCTGCTGAATCAGTCCGTGTCCGGAGACGACGATGAAAAATTCCCACTTGCTGTGGTGCCAGTGCTCGCCCTTCGTGACGCCCGGCTTCGAGATGTTGACGGAAAACTGTCCGCAGTTTTCTGTCTTCAGCAGCTCGGTGAAGCTGCCCCGCTGGTCGGTGTTCATTTTTAACGGAAAACGGACGGCTTCCTGCGGCAGGTAGGAAAGGTAGGTGGAATAGAGCTTTTTGGCGAAGGAATTCTCCGGGATTTCCGGGAGGAGCAGGGTTTCCGGCTGGCTGCGGAAAAGACGCAGCAGGGACTCGATTTCTCCCAGCGTGACCCGGTGGGTGACGGGAACGCGGCAGTAGGCGCCGTCGTCGCAGTCTTTCGGGGTGAGTCCGTCGTACTCACAGCGACATATTTTTCCTTCCAGCAGGCCCAGCATGGCGTTCACCAGGTCGTCGATGTACAGGAGTTCCAGCTCTGCCGCCGGGGCGCTGACGGTGACGGGCAGATCCCGCGCGATGTTGTGGCAGAAGGTGGCGATGACGCTGTTGTAGTTGGGGCGGCACCATTTGCCGAAGAGGTTAGGGAAACGGTAAACGTAGACCGGCGCTCCGGTTTCCTCTCCGTACCGAAAGACCAGATCTTCTCCGGCCCGTTTCGATTTTCCGTAATCCGACTGGCCGTAACGGCCGATTCCCGACGCCTGAATGGAGGAGGAAAGCAGGACGGGGCAGCGGTTGTTCTGCTCCTTCAGCGTCGCCAGCAGCTTTGCGGTAAAGTCCGCGTTGCCTTCCATAAATTCTTCCGCTCTCTGCGGCCGGTTGACGCCGGCCAGATGAAAGACAAAATCGGCTTTGCCGCAGTATTCCGCCAGCAGAGCCGATTCTGTCTTACGATGGTATTCCATGATTTCGTCGATTTTGAGATTTCTCGTTCTGTCCTTGCCGTCGCGGATATTTTTCAGACTTTCCGTCAGGTTTTTTCCCACGAAGCCCCGCGAGCCGGTGATCAGGATGTTCATGTGATCTCCTCCGTTCCTTTCCGTCTAAAATCCTTCCCGTTTAAGATTGTTCCCGTTCCACAGGTAATCTGTTTTATTTATTCGATCGGTTCTTTCCCGTTCAGGTTTCCTTTTGCTCAGGATTTTTCCCGTTCCAAATCCTTCAGCGCCCGCTGGACATAATCGGCGGTGAGGATTTTCTGCACCGTTCCTTCCACGTCCAGCTGATTGGTATTGTGGCTGGTATAGGCTTCCTCCGCCATGGTATGTACTTTGCCGTTCACTACGAATTTGTCGTAGTTCAGATCCCGGCTGTCGGCCGCCACCCGGAAGTATTGCCCCATATCCTCGCTGCGCAGCCGTTCTTCCCGTGTCATCAGCGTTTCATAGAGCTTTTCTCCGTGCCGGGTGCCGATGATTTTCGTTCCGGTGTCGCCGAACAGCTGCTGCACCGCCTTCGCCAGATCTCCGATGGTGGACGCGTCCGCTTTCTGAATGAACAGATCTCCCGGATTTGCGTGCTCAAAAGCAAACTGGACGAGAGCCACCGCTTCGTCCAGATTCATGAGAAATCGCGTCATATTGGGATCGGTAATGGTGATGGGACTGCCGGAACGGATCTGGTCGATGAACAGGGGAATAACGGAGCCCCGGCTGCACATGACGTTTCCGTAGCGGGTGCAGCAGATGACGGTGTTTCCCCGCTCCGCCGCCACCCGGGCGTTGGCGTAGATCACGTGCTCCATCATGGCTTTGGAAATGCCCATGGCATTGATGGGATAGGCCGCCTTGTCCGTGGACAGGCAGACGACGCGCCGGACTCCCGCCTCCACCGCCGCGTGCAGCACATTGTCGGTGCCGATGATGTTTGTCCTCACCGCCTCCATGGGAAAGAACTCGCAGGACGGCACCTGTTTCAGCGCCGCCGCGTGAAAGATGTAATCCACGCCCGGCATGGCGTCGCGGACGGACTGCAGATCCCGGACGTCGCCGATGTAGAAGCGGACTTTCCCCGCATGATCGGGAAAGCGGGTCTGAAGGTCGTGCCGCATATCGTCCTGCTTTTTTTCGTCCCGGGAGAAGATGCGGATCTCTCCGATGTTGGTGGTTAAAAAGTGTTTTAAAACGGTATTACCGAAGGAACCTGTTCCTCCGGTGATGAGTAAGGTTGAATTTGAAAATGGTGACATAGATATTTTTTCCTATAATATTAAGCCTAACATCATTGATTGTTCTGACTTTTCGCGTTAATTTTGTTATTAAAAAAACTTTTTATACGATCAACAACTTCATTTATATCCTTTTTACTCAAATACGGATGCATCGGTAGTGCCAATACTCTATCGCACAGATCCTCTGCATTCGGCGTTTCTATCACCTTGCTCGGATAGTTCTGAAAAGCGACCTGATCGTGCATTGACTTCGGATAATAGATCATGCTGGGAATCCCATTCTCTTTTAAGTAATCCCATGAAAGCTTCTGCTTTGGAATCTTTCGGATATGGATATTGTTCTTTTCCGTGGAAGTGATACAGCCAAGCTGTGTATCAATTCGTAAGAAGTAGTCCTTTACCCCTTTTCTGTCCGTGCTGTGGGATAATGCTGCATCGTCACTCTTTCCCATCCTTTGAATACGCAGAATTCTCATAAACCAGTCATTATAGTCAGACGGACTATAGAAACTGCAGTCTGCAATATACCTTTTTCCCTTTGCCTTTACTACAATGTGGTTATAATCAAGCACTTTGATGTCCGAGACCTCTTTTGCTTCGATCAGCGGTGTCAGGACATAATATCCAAATACGCATTCCTTAAACATTTGAAGCAATCTCTTTTCCTCTTCCATGGAAGTCTGCCGAAATCTCTCCCGGATAAAGTCCTTTGCCCGGTTCATTAGCAGGATAAAATCCTGTTCTGTGCCGGTAATGCACTTTGCCACCAACGCAGGATTCAGATCACACACATTTGCTTTAAGCTGTTGGAACCGCTCTTTCAATTCTTTATCCTGATAGGATGAAAAAACAGGGTAGATTTCCGATTGCTGTATGAGTTTACTTTCCGATCTTGGTTCGTAACATAATTTACTCATGGCTCTCTCCTTTCTACCCTTCATGTGGGACACGTATTGTACTAATTCTTAATGCGGTTCTTCTCTTTTTTCTCTTCCTGCGCTTTCATAAGCGCCCTTGCCTCATCGGCACTGTCAAAAATATGGCATCTGTAAAATCCCATATCTGCCTTAAGCTCTGATATGTTCTGATTAAACTCCTTCACATTTGCTTCTTTGGAAGAAAACTCTTTTTTCAGTTCGCCATTTTTGCCATATACAGAAACGGTAGCTGTCACCGTCCGGGTTCCTCCCACGATATCCGGCAGTATCACAACTCTGATATACCCATCGTCCACGCTGTCCGCTGCAATATATTTGATGCTACTTTCAAATACTCCCTGATGCACCGCAGCTGTCCTTGCCTTTGCATAGCCAACCGCTTCATATAAGGACATATACTCTGTTTCCTGTTGCCTTAATTCGTTCTGCGCAAAACGAAGGATTGTATGATAAGCACTGGATAATTCCTTTGCCTGCGCCTTTGCATACAGGATCTGATTTTCTTCCTCTTCCACATACTCTGCGACTTCATTTATGGTTTTGGAGTATCCTTTTTCCAGCCTGTCCACAAGCATCTTATATTCCAGATAATCTGACAAGTACTCATCACATCCGGCAAATTCATACAGATATGCTCGTTTCTCATGTTTCACCGCTTCCTTATACAGGTCGATAATCGGTTTGTAATCCCTTAATTTTGTTTTCACAACTTTCTTTTCTTCTGCTATCTCCTTCTGCTTTCGGATAATATTTCTGAGAGCATCATTTACATTTCCGGTATCCGGTGCATACGTTCTGATAAGTTCATAAATATTGGCTGTCCTATGGAATTCCTCCGCAATTCGCTGTAACTGCCAGTTACTTTTATATTGTTCTCTCCATGGATTTCTCCCCAGTTTTAACATACGGATCGCTTCTTTTTTCTCTTCTGCATCCATATCCGCATATTTTTTGAGTGGTGTAGTTTTTACATAGATCTGTGCCGGGGATCCTCCTGCAAATATATGGTCTCCCACTTCGCTTCGGATCAATTCTTCCCTTTTACCAAGCAATCTGTCCCTGATGGCATCTATCGTGTATCTACTTCCAAGTCTGAAGCTCCGGATTGCCCTAGGCATTCCTTCCATTCTTAATGACAAATATTTTCCGCAGTTTACCTGAATGCCCTGACTTTGTAAATTATGTAAAAAGGAGTCAAAATCATCCGACCATTCTATAGCGGTATCCACGACCTGCCTTAGTTTTATTACCCTGTCTGAAAACTTGATCGCATCCGGTTCCTTCTCTTCTTCCCATGCCATATTAGGAGAAAATCCGTATTGTCTTGCCAACTTATTTAAGTACGAATCAAATACTTTACTCATAAAATTGTGGTCCATATGGATCTTTCTTCCATTCAAGGCTACCGTATTGACCACAAAATGAACGTGCAGATTCTCTGTATTCGTGTGAACCGCATATATCGCCTGATGATCTGGAAATATCTCTTCTAAAAGATCATCTGCAAGCATCATTAATTTCCCAGCATTTTCTTTCCCCGATTCCCCCACAGGCAGGGAAACAATGCCATGTAATGCCACTCTTCCACCCAACTTGTTATGAAACTCCTTCACCTGCATCATTTCATTCGTTGCATTTTGTATATCCGAAATATGCCGTCCTCCAACATACAATCCCTGTAGCGTTTTAATATCATTTATCACATAGGAAACTTCTCTTCCTACCTGCATAAAATCGTCATTAACTATAACGCCGTCACACTTTTCACTATTTGTAATATAAGAAATGGAATCCGTAATCTGTACTGCAGCGCCTCTCCCCATGGTGCCCTCTTTGATATTCCATATCTTTGCTACAATCCCTTCCATCTCAATCCTCCAAAAAAGCGGAACCACCATAAGGCAGTTCCGCTTCCACTACTTTTTATAATTCTTCATACTTCGCCAGTACCTGTGTAGTAATATCTTCCCTAAGGGTCTTAGTCATAGGGAAGCATACATCCTTATATTCCCCATCTGAGTTCTTCCAGGAAGGATACGCTACAAACAAATGCCCTTCATTGGATCTCATTACCTTGATCCCGGATACAACAAACTGACCTTCAAAAGTGATGGATCCACTTGCCAAAAATCTGGAGTCTCCTTCCCGCTTTTTCAGGCGTACTTCTGAAATCTGCATTTACACCCCTCCTTATCTACCCTTTCCTCTATGGGATGTTTCCTTCTGTGCCTGTTCTTCGTTAGCGTTTTCCGTCTGCTCCTGATCTGCCTTAGACACCTTTGCAGCCACTTCCTCACGCATACGATTGAACTCCGTCATGATCGCATCCGTAATTTTATGGTAAAATTCCTTACTTAAGGGGAATGCAATATCCTCATAATCTCCATTAGATCTTTCTCTGGAAGGAAATGCCACAAAGTTTCTGCCTTTGCTGTCTTCCATTACTCTGATTCCCCGAATTGCAAACGCATCGTCCAGTGAAAAACTACCGATTGCTTTGATTCCTCCTGCATTATTAAGCAGATTCATTCTGATACTTGTTACTTCCATAATAACTTCTCTCCTTTATCTGTGATGTCTGGGTCTTGCGACCTCATTTACAGTTCCAGTGTACCCCGAAGGCTCACAAACAGCGGTTTCTTTAACTGTTTCTGCTTTTGCACTTGCAAGAGATAGTGTTCTGCTTTCAGCATCATATTTATAGACATTGTCCGATAATACTTCTGTCGGTGAAACCTCCGTCTGATTAACACATCTTACCATCTCTTCCAGACTATCTACATCCTTATTTCCTACAGGCAGCGCAAGTACTTCATGAATAGAGGACGGCAGAATATATAAATCACTACCCAGGTTTTCTGCCACCTGCTGTAATGCATCGCTATAGACAATAACACTTGCTCCGTTCGCCTTTGTGGTATTACTAATAACATACATATCTATATCATCTTCTTTTAATTGATTTTCGATGATATCTTCATCCATTCCCTGCGCTCTCATCAGGTCTGCCATTACGTTCGTTAGTCTATCAATGGATGGTGGTTCTAACACGTTGCTGTTCTTGATCGCAGTTTCATATAACTGTTCCTCAGTTAATCCCCAGTACTCCATATGATTGTTGGTAACAGTAATCGTCCCTGTTCCATTGGCATCTTTACTTATCAGCACTTTATAAAAAATGGCAAGATCTTCCAACATTCTATAAGGCTTATCTTTCAGAAAATTTACATTCCTTTCCGCACTGATAAGAGACACAATAAGTCGATCTTTTACATAATTGACATCCTTATACATTTCCTTGATTTCTGCCACATCTTCCGGCAAATCCATTGACTGTCTCTCAAGATTACCGATATGTTCCATGATGACTTCCAGATCTACCCCATTCTCATAATTTTCATATATGCCATTAAGATAGATTGTTGGTGTCACACCCGTACCCTGTTTCATTTCAGGTGTCCAAATTTCAAGTCCCTGCAACGTTACACCATTCAGCTTCTGAACGGTTCTGACAGATACCTCTGCATTAGCATATTCTTCCGGCAGATATTCCCTAATATGATCCATCACATATTCCTGAAACTCTTCAAAACTAAACATCCTTTTTCATCTCCCTTCCCTTTCCACCATTTAACAGCTTCTCTACAATCGCTTTGATCTGTTTGTCTCCGGTGAACTTTTTTTCTCTTTCGATTAAAGATCCCATAAACAAATAATTCATCCGTCTGTCTACCTCCTATTTTTTCGGATTTTCCTTACGTTGTATATGTGGACCCTACTCTTTGCCAGTTCGTAATAAAATGAAACGAAAAATGTAACACAATAAACATTGTGTTACATTTTTTTGCATCTCCCTGAAAACATAGGGTCTTCTATTTTCTTGCTCTGTGACTGGAATTATAGTTAATCTCCTGTTCAGATACTTTTGAAGCTTCCTGCTCCGGTTTTATCTCCTTCAATTTCTCTTCTATTGCCTGAGATATCTTATCCGCAGTTTCCTTAATCAACTCCAAATGCTCCTTAAGTTCAGATACTTCCTTGTCCTTGCTCCACCCGGAAATATACCCGAAAGAATACTCCGAAGTATCCAATCCGATCATCTGCGCTACCCAATAGGCAACAGATTCCGCCTGAACTTCCCTGCTGGATTGATCAAACTTATCTTCTTTGCTGCCGTGCCCCAATGTCGCATGAGCAATCTCATGAATCATAGTTTTTATTGTCTGCAGTTGCGGTAGAGATTCTTTTATCACAATCTTTTGTTCTACAAAGTTAAAATATCCCTTTGCCTCCCCTTGTATGTCTTCATAATATATAGGTACTGGACTGATTTCTTCCAATATCCTCTTGATATCTTGAAAAGATTCCACCTGTTCCTGTAATTCTGTTGCTAACAAAGGTAACGGATCCCCTTGGGTCTGTGATACATCAAAGACATATACCGGGATAAAAGTCTGATACTCTTTGGTAACGATCTCCGTTTTCTGTTTCCCGTTTTCATCCAATACCGCCTTGTGGTTTTCGTCATACAGCTCTTCTTCGACTTCCACCTTCCCTTTTGAGGGTGCCAGGATCATAATTCCCTTTTCCCCCTTATTAACCACACGGTTAAATTCCTTCTGCCATTTCCTGTAACCGCAGACAAGCGAAGCCTCTGGATACTGGCTGGCAATCAGAATACAATTATTTATACTGTATCGGGGAAACTTGGACATGGCAGCGATGTATTCCTTGTACTTTTCCGAAGAGAATATTTCACGCACCCCATTTTCCAGCTTCTGCTGAACAGCACTCATTTTTTCTTCTCTTGTTTTTCTTTCTGCCATCCGATCACTTCCTTACTGCTTTCATCCGCACAAGCTGCTTAATTAACTCCACCATGTTCTTGTCAAAGTAATCTCTGATTGTAAGCACCGTAGTCAGAATTGTCAGGTATTCATCATCTGCATTATCACTGTCATTATTGACAAATTGCTCTATGTACTTTTCATATAGGGAATCAATAAGATTAATTCCGTTAATTCTGGCACAACGGATATAAGTCTTTTCCGCTTCTGTGAACTCTATTCCTGCCTCTTTTACCTCCTGAATGCACTTTTCATATTCAAACATAGTCTCTCTCCTTCCTTACTTCCTGTTTACTGATTAAGTGGGCTATGTTTGTGTATAATCCGCAGTTTTGAGCAATAAAATAAGCATCACACTGGATGCTCATTTCCTTTCTTATGACTCATCTGCCTTTACTACAAATTTTTCTGCAATCTTTTCCGCTTCTCTCATATCCTCTAGTATGCTTACAAAAAAATTCACAGATTCTTTTTCTGATTTATCCCCTTTTGCTTTCGCTATAGGCAACTTGTTTTTTATATGATACTCTATATCTCCACCAGTTATTCCGTTGAGGGTGTAATTACTATCAATAAGGTTAACCATATTATATTCATTAGTATTAATCCATCTTCTGCTACACTCCAAGACAAATATTCTAGTCGTATCATACGCTTTAAACATATCTATTCCTGTTCCAGAAAAATAATCATGTCTTGACCAGTGACGCATTATTCGCTTTCTAATGTCACATGATTGTCCAATATAGCAGACATGATATTCATCCAATACAAGAACATAAATGCCTTCTTTTTGTTTATACAATCCCAAATCCTTAACTTCTACCAATTTCTTGTATTTTTTCTTAAGCTTACTTAATTGAGCCTCGAAGATTTCTGCATCATTTGTATGTAGCTGGCTCAATTTTTTTGAATAATTCAGGTACCGAACAAGCAAATACGTAAAGTTACCAGTCTGACCTTTTGCATAATTTTCTATCATTCGATTAAGATATCTATTTAATGTCTCTTCAATACTGAATTTAAAACCACCAGGACAACTTATCTGCACTCCAAAATATTCTGTTTTAACTCTTTCCCTTATTGTTTCCTGATTCATCACTGCGATACGATAATAATACCGTGGAAAAGTTTTTCCTTCAATCCACTTAATTCTGTCAAATATCTCATTAAACGTACCTGTCATTGTACAAATAGGCTCATCTTTTCTGTCATACTCTATAACACTGATTGCCGTATTGGGAGTGTTTTCATTAATATACTCCGCAAATTCTCTAATAAACATCATTGTTTCAAGTAAACCATTTTTGGATTCAATTTCTTTCTTTTTTCCCTCTTCTGCCATTCTATTGCCCCCCTAATTAAAACATTAACTTTCTTCCCTACATCTGTCATAGAATTTACAAGTTGGACAAAAACACCGGTATCCCTTCTTTTGATGAATCTGATTTTTTAACCAATATGTGATTCTACCTATCATAATATCATACCTCCTACACATTTTGACATACTATCTGCTTTCTAAACATAATTTTGTCATAGATAATGTACTATAATCCGTTCTTTATCTATGATGCCTAGGTCTTACTAACATTTCCGTATTCTCCGCCACTGCACTTTTCTTAAGATCCAGTTTCCGATAATCTGTTTCAAAGGATACCTCTTCCTTTGGGAGGAGTTTCTTATTTGCGAAGCTGAAATATTCACTATTATCACCACCGACAATAATATGATCCAACAACGGAATCCCCACCATCTGACATACCTTCGATATCTGATCGGTAAACATGGTATCATGTTTGCTGGGGTTCAATGTACCGCTTGGATGATTATGCATGATAATCATACCTGCTGCATTTGACAAAATTGCCGTTTTCAGCAACTCTCTTGGCTGTGCAATCGTCTGGTCTATTACACCTATACTACAAATACTGCAGTTAATCGGAATTCCATTCGTTTTCACATTTATAATGCACAGCACTTCCCTATCCATTTCACAAAGATATTCTCCCAACAATTTTACCGCATCCCCGGCATTATGGATTTCGTTTTCACTCATGATCGGTGCATCTTTTACCAGCCGAATGGATGCCATTTCCAACTGTCCCTTATATACCGGCTTAAAATTATTCATCGTCACCCTCCAGACTGATCTCAATAATAAAATCGTTCTCCTGAGAATTGATAAGTTGTACCAATTCTTCCATTGTGTATTCTTTTTCTGTATTCGTCATCTTTTCTCCTTTACCGGTGCTGTCTGTGTCGTGCTGGTGCCTTCTCAATATCATCAGAAATACATGGCATTTGCCCCTCTACACGGAGATTAGGAATCAGGTTCTGCAGTTCTTTCATGTATCTGACGGCTTCCGCATTTTTTCGTGTCTCAGGATAATATTTAAGCATTTCAAGATGCATGACACCACCATAAATCATCTCAAAGTCCTCAATTTCCTCTCCGTTATCATCTTCTGTACAGATGTTAATGGCTTTGATTCCATTCAGATTGCAAGCCGGAATGCTCTCCCAAAGTCTTACTGCCTCTTCTGCGCTTTCTATTCCTATGAAACTTTTTCCCAAATTGTGGAATTCTCCACACTCATATACGGATAATGTTGTCTTCATTCTTTTCCTCCCATAAATTTTCCATGCAACAAATTTTTTATATCCTCCAACTTTGTCATAATGCAAATTCGTTCTGTATCCGTCAGGCTTTCCTTCATTGCTATTACTTTTAGATCTTTTTCGATAGCATCCAGCTTATGTATCAGTTCCCTGTATCGGATGGTTGGTGGACGAATATCTTTTTTACTGGACATCAGATATCTGACATACTGCGACTTCGTCATTCCCACTTTTTCTCTGGCTGCATCCAAGGCACAGACTTCGTCATCAGTCATGGACAAAAACACTCTGCTCATATACTGTCCCCCCTAAAATGGATACGGTTCATCATCCATCGGAGGCATGGAAAAACCGTCTTCCGGCAGATCAACACTGTCACCTGCTGATGCTCTCTCTACAAAATCCGGCTTGCTCACTGGTTCCTCCTGTTTCTGATCCTTATTCCTTGCGTTATAGGTATACTGACTTGCCGGGAGTCCTACACTTTTTCTTAATTCATTGATTTCGTCAATCGGAACCAGCTGAAATTTTGTCTTTTTCCCATCATATTCTGCAGTAATGTACCATTTTCCTTCGATCAATTCCCTCGCAAGCTCCAACTTCATCTTAAATTCACTTGCCTGCGCAAACTGGCTTAAGAAACCCACAGTATTTTCATAAGTGGTACACACATCCGGGTCTTCCAAAATATAGATCAAAAGATCGGCATTGATACAATGTTCCCCGGCATAATTCAGCAGCCGTTCCACATTTGTATTGTGGTACTCTGAGTTCATGGCATACATCATGAGTTTTTCCTGATTCGTAAGCTTGTCGGACTTTATAATTTTATTGAGGGAAATGAACCGGTTCTGTAAAATTTCCTTTCGTTTCTCCTGTCTCTTATTGCTAACCGGGCTGACTGATCCATAGGACTGTTCAAACTCTGCTACTTCTTTATTGTCCCGGATTCTCTTTGAAAAAAATCTTCTTGTACCAACAGTCTTCATTGTTCTAAGCGCATAGTTTCTCTCTGTCAGTTCCCTGCCCGGATCAAATCCCTTCTTTTCCGGGTCATCTGATTCCAGTTCTTCATAAAAAGAATCCAGTTCCCCACCGTACTTTGCCACACACGCATCCACATCAAGGTAATACTCTGGGTCAACCAAAAACAAACCATCAGACATTTTTTCTTCCGGTCCCACCTCAATCGTACTTGCCACTAAGACCTTACGCTCCAGTTCTCGCCTTACCTTTTCCTGTATTTCCTCGTCTTTCTTTTGGGACGGAATAAACCTGTCTCGTAACCCCAGTCCCTCGATCAGTTCCAACAAAATTTCTGCAAAGCTTTCTTTTTCAAATTTTACCCTGTCCTGATTCACCGTAAGAAATGGGGGATCCGAACTTAAGTACTCTATTCGTCTCTGCAGATTTCCACCAGACAGTCCCTTTTCAAGGCGTAAGGCATCTCTGATACCGGAGATTGTCTCTTCCCCATTTGCCACTAATTCATAGATTTCATAAAAATCCACGAATTTCTTGAGCTTTGACATATCCATTGGCAATGCCCTCCTTTCGTCATTCAACCATATGTGGGGCATTTGTGCAGCCAATCCGTATTAGTCCGCAAGCGGAATTGCAATTTTCTTTATAAACATTTTTCTGTAAATTTTCGTGCGACTGCACAAAGAAATTCCGCTCCCGGAATCGCCGAAAGTATTGAAAATACTGCACGGTTCCAAAAGCGGAATCAGAAACGACATATAGAAGGAAATACTTAAAAAAAATAACAGGATACGCCTAAAGTTGCAGGCAATTTAGGCAAACCATCTGCCTACGGCATCTGGAATAGGGCGATCCCTATAACCCCGGCGAAACCAAAATCTGCAAAATGAAAGGGAAACGTCGTTTAGACGTCACCCCATACATTCAGTTGTGTCTTTTAGACGTCACCTTCTCTACACAATTATTCATCATCAATTGACGTTTGAATTTCAAAACCTCCACTCACTATAAAATCGCAAAAAACATATCAACTTTTGTGTTAACCTTTGGCAACTAGCGCATCAATACGAAATCCAGAGCACCCAACTTGTGTATCTACTGCAAATCCTCTAGATTTCAGGTAGTCGCACACCTCAAATTCAAAATCAGAATCGAATTGCTTAAACGAACTGACAAAAATTGCTTGCTCTAGCGCAATGCTATCATTTTTGGCATAATCAAAGTATTCACGAAGCAGCTTTGTGCCTTCTAGCCACTTTGTCAAGGTGGCTATGTAAACAAGTACCAGAGAACACAAAAAAGCCGCCTACTCTTAAAATCAATAAGAATAAGCGGCTTTGTAATTTGCCTTAGATATATTCAATTTTCATTCTCTTGGTCGGTGCATTTATGATCTTAAAAATAAGTTCG
>ERZ827423.2774-NODE-2774-length-13174-cov-5.042534_pt1 | contig 13174 bp, 13 predicted proteins | sample MGYA00519775_ERZ827423 | MGnify/ENA primary metagenome ERZ827423 (study PRJEB31778, sample SAMEA3449296) | human gut metagenome | biome: human gut; feature: human-associated habitat; material: faeces | place: United Kingdom | collected 2010/2012 ...
TCGGAAAGCCCTTTGGTGGGGCGATGGGGCAAAGCCCCATATTCTGAAAATGCTTTGTTTTTTGATTCTTGAAATATCTGAATTGAGCTTGACAGCCTCTTTATTAGCGAATCGGAAATTGCATAAAATCGCATGCGTAAGCAGAAATTTGATGCTTTTGCAGACTTCGGCGGAGGGGCAGGCGGGCTCAGCCCGCGTTATACCCGTTCCGCGACGAGGTCGCCCATCTGTGTGCAGCCGACCTTCGTGCAGCCCGCGGCAAAAATATCGCCGGTGCGGTAGCCCTCGTCGAGCACCTGCGAAACCGCGCGCTCAATCGCGGCGGCTTCCTGCTCGAGGCCGAGGCTGTGGCGCAGCAGCAGCGCGCCGGAGAGAATCGTGCCCAGCGGATTGGCGATATCGCGCCCCGCGATGTCCGGAGCGCTGCCGTGAATCGGCTCATACAGGCCGCGCGTCGTGCTGCCCAGACTGGCGGAGGGCATCATGCCCAGACTGCCCGCGATGGCGGCGCTCTCATCCGAGAGGATGTCGCCGAACAGGTTGCCGGTTATCATCACGTCAAACTGCGCCGGGTTCAAAATGAGCTGCATGGCGGCGTTGTCCACGTACATGAAGCTGACCTCGACCTCCGGGTATTCGCGGCTCAGGCGCTCGACCGTCTCGCGCCACAGGCGGCTGCATTCCAGCACGTTGGCCTTGTCCACCGAGCAGAGCCTGCCGCGGCGCTTTTTCGCCATTTCAAAGCCGATGCGCGCCAGACGCTCGACCTCCGGCACGGAATAGGCCATCTCGTCCGTCGCCGCCGCGCGATCCTCGCTGCGCCAGCGCTTGCCGAAGTAGATGTCGCCGGTCAGCTCGCGCAGGATCATAATGTCAATCGGCTTGGCGATGATGTCCGGGCGGAGCGGACACGCGCCGGAAAGCTGCGGGTGAATCGTGCACGGGCGCAGATTGGCGAACACCTGCATGCCCTTGCGCAGGGCGAGCAGCCCCTTTTCCGGGCGGCGGGCCGGCTCGACCGCGTCCCATTTCGGGCCGCCGACGCTGCCCATCAGCACCGCGTCCGCCGCGTTGCAGGCCGCCAGCGTCTCGTCTGTCAGCGGCACGCCGAATGCATCGATGGACGCGCCGCCGAGCCTGCGCTCGTCAAAGCAGAACGTGTGGCCGTATTTTTCCGCGACGGCGTTTAACACCTTGACCGCCTGCGCGACGATCTCCGGGCCGATGTAGTCGCCCGGCAGAGTGACGATATGGGCTTTCATGGCTCACGCCTTTCCCGCGATCTTTTCGCGAACGAAGTTTTCAATGCCGCCGACGGCGATGATCTTCTGGATGAACGGGGGGAACGGCGCGGCGGTGAAGCGCTCGCCGGTGGTTCGATCCTCGATCACGCCGGTATCCAGATGGACGGCCACCTCGTCGCCGTCGCGGATGGCCTTGGCCGCTGCCGGACACTCGATGATCGGCAGGCCGATATCAATCGAGTTGCGGTAGAAGATGCGGGCGAAGCTGTCCGCGATGACGAGCTGAATACCGCTGGCCTTGATGGCGATGGGCGCGTGCTCGCGGGAGGAGCCGCAGCCGAAGTTGCGCCCCGCGACGATGATGCGGCTCGTTTCGCTCTTGCGCTTGAAATCGCTGTCCAGATCCTCCATGCAGTGCGCGGCCAGCTCGGCGGGGTCGGTGGTGTTGAGGTAGCGGGCGGGAATGATGACGTCCGTATCGACGTGATCGCCGTATCGAATGACGGTAGACTGAACGAACATGTTAGAGCACCTCCTCAGGCGTGGCGACGCGGCCCATGATGGCGGAAGCCGCGGCGACCGCCGGGCTGGCCAGAATGATTTCGCTGCCGGTGTGACCCATGCGGCCGACAAAGTTGCGGTTGGTGGTGGAAACGGCGCGCTCGCCGTCGGCCAGAACGCCGCAGAAGCCGCCCAGACACGGGCCGCAGGTCGGCATGGTGAAAATCGCGCCCGCGTCGATGAAGATATCCACCAGCCCCTCCTTCAGGCAGTCCTTGACGACCTGCTGGGTGCCGGGGATGACGATGCAGCGCACATGGTCGCTGACCTTGTGCCCTTTGAGAATCTGCGCGGCGACGCGCATATCGCTGATGCGGCCGTTGGTGCAGCTTCCGATGACGACCTGATCGATGGTCTGCCTGCACTCGCGCGCCGGACGGGTGTTTTCCGGCAGATGCGGCAGGGAGACGGTCATATCCAGCTCGTCGAGGTTGATGGTCACGGTGCGGCTGTATTCCGCGTCCGGGTCGGCCTCAAACGCCGTCCATTCGCGCGTCACGCGCCCCTTGAGGTATTCGCGGCAGACGTCGTCCACCGGGAAAATGCCGTTCTTCGCGCCCGCCTCGATGGCCATGTTCGCGATGGTCAGGCGGCCGTCCATCGGGATTTCCTTTACGCCGTCGCCGGTGAATTCGAGGGACTGATACAGCGCGCCGTCCACGCCGATTTCGCCGATGAGGTGCAGAATCACGTCCTTGCCGCTGACCCACGGCTTCATTTTGCCGGTCAGCACGACCTTGACGGCCTCCGGCACCTTGAACCAGCATTCGCCCGTCGCCATGCCCACGGCCATATCCGTCGAGCCCACGCCCGTGGAGAACGCGCCCACCGCGCCGTAGGTGCAGGTGTGGCTGTCCGCGCCGATGATGACCTCGCCGGGGGCGACGATGCCCTGCTCCGGCAGCAGCGCGTGCTCGATGCCCACGCGGCCGACCTCGTAATAGTGGACGATGTGCTGCGCGCGCGCGAATTCGCGCATCTGCTTGGCGAGCGTCGCGGCCTTGATGTCCTTGTTGGGAACGAAGTGATCCGGGATCAGCGCGATCTTCGCGGGGTCGAACACCTTGACCGCGCCCATCCGGTGAAACTCGTTGATGGCCACGGGGGCGGTGATGTCGTTGCCCAGCACAAGGTCAAGCTTGCACATGAGCAGCTCGCCCGCGCGGCAGCGCTCAACGCCGGCGGCACGCGCGAGGATTTTTTGTGTCATGGTCATGCCCATAGCGGAAAAACCTCCCTCAAGAAAATGAAAAAGCCTCGCACACCTGCTTTTCGCAGGGGCGAGGCGAGAATGCCACACGGTACCACCCTGATTCGGCTTTCACTCAAGCGCGGAAGCCCTCTTTTGCCTTAACGCGGCCGGTTCGTCCTCTGCTCGGCACAGAGGCAGCTCGGGAGTGAGTTATCCCGCGTCCCCGCCGTCGGCTTGCACCGGGCGCCGACTCTCTGAAGGTCAGGGGCGCGTCTTTGTTCCGTCATTGCTTTTGCGGCTGAAAGCCGCCTTTCGCTTAAAAAGCGATGTGCGATTTGCGTATTATTGTAATCCGAATGTGACAAGTTGTCAAGTATGGAAATCAATCCCCCGCCATGGCGCGGCGGCTCGAATGGATGAAATCAAACGAATCCAAGGTTTTACCGGCCATCACGCCGGTTGCGCGGCCGTTTTCGGCGGCGATTTCGCCGGATACGATGACAAAACGAATGCCCTCCGGCGCGGCGTCCGGGCGGCCGAGACCGGGGAAATCCGCGCGGTCGCAAATCGTTTCGGGGTCGAAGACGAGCAGATCGGCGTCCATGCCCGCGCGGATGCGCCCCTTGCGCCCGAGCCCCATCGTCTGCGCGGGGAGGAGCGTCGTATGCGCAATCGCCTGCTCCCAGCTCAGCTCGCCGCGCTCGATCACCATTTTGCGCAGATAGCGCGGGAAGCTGCCCGCGATCTGCGGGTGCCCTTCGCCGGGGGCGTAGCTGCCCGTGTCGGTGGAAACCATCGTCATCGGGTAGCGCTGAATGGTGTAGACGGCCTCCTCGCTGCCCGTGTTGACCACCACCGCGTCGCACGGGTGCGCCGCGCGCAGGTGTTCATAGAGCGCCTGATCCGGCACGAGGCCGATGTGCTCGCCCGTGATGACCCGCAGGTGGCGCAGCTCGATGCCGTTGTCGCGCATGGTCACGGGCTCAAAGAGCGCCGAGCCGATGGAAGAACACCAATCCTTGTACATGCCGCTGTCCAGACGCATATCCACGCCGCGCGCGCGCGCCAGCTCCAGCATCTCCAGCGCCTTGTATTCGACGCCCACGCCATATTGATATTCAAAGTGCGAGACGATCATCCGGCAGCCCGTGACCTCGGCCAGCTCGATGGCCTCGCTGAGCGAGTTGAGGTCGGTCATGGCGAACATGCGCGTGTCGATGGCGGCGGGTCTGCCGTAGCGGCGTGCCATCGTGCACAGCGCTTCCATCTCTTCTAGCGACGTGCCCGGCGCGTAGCCCGGCCCGAGGGAAACGCCGGCCGCGCCGCTTTGCAGCGCGCGCTCGCAGAGGGCTTCCATCGTGTGTACCTGCGCGCGTTTGGCCGGGGCGAACAGATCGGTGACGCCCGCCGCCTCGCGCAGCGCGCACAGGCCGATCATCTCCGCCTGATGAATCGGAAATGCCGTCTGGCTGCGCAGAAACGCGTCTATATCCAGCGGGGAAAAGCCGCAGTTGCCGCCCACTGTCGTCGTGATGCCCTGAAGCAGGGAGAGCGTGCCGGTGTATTTACAGCCGTCGATATGGCCGTGCGGGTCAATAAAGCCGGGGCAGACGAAGCAGCCGGAAGCGTCGATTACCCGCGCGTCCTTCGGCGCGCCCGACTGCGCCGGTTGGACGGCGGCGATGCGCCCGTCCTCGCAGAGCACATCGGCCTGAAAGCGCGACAGGGTCTCCGGGTCGATGACCGTGCCGCCGGAAATGAATAGCTTTGACATGGTTTTCTCCTCCATACTCCATCTTACGAACAGAAAAATATGGCGGTTCATCCGTCCTGAAAAACCCGCCCGAAATCGGACGGGCATTTCAGGACGGGGCGGCAAAGCCGCCCCGCCTCTTCTTCGGCCGCAACAGCGGCCGGAAGGAGTCACTGCATGCTCAGCTTGAACGTCGTCCAGATATCCTGGTATTTCTGCTCGTCCTCGCTGGACAGGTTGCGCACATACTCCGCATCGTCGATGCGGTCATAAATGCCGTTGAACACCGGGTTGTTCAGGTAGCTTTCGGAGAGGCAGGCCTTCGCCGCCTCGTTCGGGCTGCAATAATACTGATACTCGACGCAGGTCGCCGCGACTTCCGGGCGCAGCAGGTACTGGAGGAAGAGGTTCGCGTTCTTGGCGTGCGGCGCATTCACCGGGATGAAGCAGCCGTCGATGCCGAAGCCCAGACCCTCTTCCGGCCAGACGACCTTCAAATCCGGGTTGGCGTCCAGCGCCAGCGCGACGAACGGGGTGAAGGTGTAGGCCACGGAAATATCGCCGGAAACCAGATAGTTGTGCAGGTTCTCATATTCGAGCACGTGGATGTTGCTGCGCAGCGCGTCGAGCTTTTCCGCCGCCTCCGCGAGCACCGCGTCGTCGGTGGTGTTCATGCTCTGGTGCATGGAGAGCAGCACCATGCCGATGGTCACGCGCGCGTCGTCGATCAGGCCGAGGCTGTCCTCAAGGGACGGATCCCACAGGTCGTTGAAGCCCTTGATGTCGATCTCCACCGCGGACGGATCGTAGACGATCAGCGGAATGCCGCTCACATACGGCACGACAAACTGGTCGTCCGGATCGAAGAACTGATGGGTGAAGCCCTCGTTCAGGTTGGAATAGTTATCCACGATGGCGGGGTCGAACGGCTGCATCAGCCCGGCTTCGCGGGTGGTGTTGAGCATGTAGTCGCTGGCCAGCACCACGTCGTAATCGCCGCCGTTTACCGCGGAGAGCTTTTCATACATCTCCTCGTTGCTGGAGAAGGTCGCGTAGTTGACCTTGATGCCCGTCTCCTCCTCAAACGGCTTGATGACGGTCGAGTAGTCGATGTAACCTTCCCAGGTGAAGATGTTGAGCACGGCCTCGTCGGTCTTGTTCTCGGTCTCCGCCAGGGCGCAGCCGCCGATGGTCAGCAGCGCAAGCAGCAGGCAAAGAAGTTTCTTCATGTCCATGTCCCTCCTTAATCAGGAATGGTTGATCTATCTCAAACGCGGGATGCGTTTGATGCTTATTGGAGTTTTGCGTTGCTTCTGGCCGTTATCAATTGAGTAGCGGCCACGCAGATAAAGATCACGCCGAGCATCAGGGTGGAGAGCGCGTTGATCTCCGGCGTGCCGCCGGAACGCAGGCCGGTGTAGACCTTGAGCGGCAGGGTGGTCGTCTCCGCGCTGGTGACGAAGAAGGAGATCACCACGTCATCAAGGCTCATCGCAGCGGAAAGCATCATGCCGGAAAGCACCGCCGGGAAGATCAGCGGCAGGGTGATGTCCTTCAAAACGCGCGTCGGGCTCGCGCCGAGGTCGCGCGCAGCCTCCGACAGTGAAGGGTCCATGCCGATCAGGCGGGATTTGACGTTGATGAACACATAGGGGATGCAGAAGGTCGTGTGCGTCAGCACCAGCGCGCCCATGCCGAGCTTAAAGCCCACGGCGGTGAACACGGAGAGATACGCCATGCCCAGCACCAGCTCGGGGATCATCATCGGCAGGGTGGCGATGGTTTCGACCGCGCCGCCGAGCTTCAGGTGCGACCGCGCCAGCCCGATTGCGCCCAGCGTGCCGATGCCGCCCGCCAGCAGGCTGGAGACGACGGCCAGAACCAGCGAATTTTTGAGCGCGTCGGCCATCAGGGCGTTGGAAAACAGGCGGCTGTACCAATTGGTCGTAAAGCCCTGCCAGCTTCCAATGGTGCGCCCGCTGTTGAAGGAATAGATGACAACCATCAGAATCGGCAGATAGAGGACGATCAGCACCAGCGTCAGATAGACGGGGGAAAAGATTTTGCGCTTTCTGCGCCGCTTTGCCTGCGCCATCACATCACCCCCAGATCATCGCCGCCGACCTTGCGATACAGCAGATAGATGCCGGCGGAAAGCGCGATGAGCACCATGCTCATGGCCGAGCCGACGTTCCAGTCGCGCACCTTGAGAAGCTGGTCGCGGATGAGGTTGCCCACCAGCACCAGACCGCCGCCCATGATATCCGACAGATAGAACAGGCCGACGCTGGGCACGAACACCAGCACGCAGCCGGCGAGAATGCCCGGCATGGTCAGCGGCAGCGTGACGGTGAGGAACGCCCGAACGGGGCTTGCGCCCAGATCGCGCGAGGCCTCCACCAGCGTGAAATCCATCTTATCCACCGCGTTGTGGCACGGCAGGATCATAAAGGAAATCAGGCAGTAGACCATCGCCAGCAGCACCGAGCCGTAGGAACCGAGGAATTTGATGTTCTTCTGAATCAGCCCCAGCGAGCGGAGCACGCCGTTGACCGGGCCGTTGGCCTGCAGAAGGATCTTCCAGCCGTAGATGCGCACCAGCGCGCTCGTCCAGAACGGGATGATGACCAGCATCATCAGCAGCGCCTTCCATTTGCGCGGGGCGCGCGCCATGCAGTAGCCGAAGGGATAGCCCACCAGCAGGGAGATGACCGTCGTAAAGAACGCGAGCTGGAGGCTGTTGGCGAAGACCTTGAGATAATCCTCGCGCAGCAGCGCCTTGTAGTTGGCGAGCGTCAGCGGCATGCCGAATTGGAATTTGCCGCCCGTCACCAGCGACGTGCAGAGCACGTAGATCAGCGGCAGGGCGACCAGCAGCACGCCGAAGGCCGCCATCGGCGCGGTCATCAGCGCGCGGGTGCGCCGCTCGTGCGCCTGAAGGGTGTTTTTACGCGCCATGGGACGTCCCCCCAATGACCGCGGCCTGCGCGGGATTCCAATACAGATAGGCGGTGCTGCCGGGCGTGAGCGCGTCGCTGAGGCGGCCTTCGCTCGTCGCGACGGCTTCCTCGCCGTCGGGGAGGACGGCATAGGTCAGCACGCTGCCGCCCGCGTAGCGCGCCTCGCGCACGGTGACGGGCAGTTGGAAGCCCTCGACCGGCACGGGGGAGACGCGCATCCGCTCCGTGCGCACGCAGATTTCGCAGTCCTCGCCCGCGGAAAGCCGCGCGCGGGAAGCGTCCGCCGTGAAGCTGCCGCATGCGCCGCGGATGACCGCCGTATCCTTTCCGACGGCTTCCACCCTGCCGCTAAGAATGGTGGAGCGGCCGATGAACTGCGCGACGTAGTGCGTCTTCGGCTCGTCGTAGATTTCTTCCGGTGTGCCGAGCTGCTCAAAGCGCCCGCCGCGCATGACCGCGATGCGGTCGGACATGTTGATGGCCTCTTCCTGATCGTGGGTGATGTAGACGAAGGTGATGCCCAGCTTCTTTTGCAGGCGCTTGAGCTCAAGCTGCATCTGGCGGCGGAGCTGCAAATCCAGCGCGCCCAGCGGTTCATCCAGCAGCAGCAGCTCCGGTTCGGGCGCGAGCGCGCGGGCGATGGCGATGCGCTGGCGCTGGCCGCCGGAAAGCTGGCTGGGCATGCGCTTGGCAAAATCCGCCATCTGCACCAGCTCGAGCATCTCGCGCACGCGCTTTTCGATGGAGGCTTTATCCATTCTGCGCACGCGCAGGCCGTAGGCCACGTTCTTTTCGACGTTCATATGCGGAAAGAGCGCGTAGCTCTGAAAGACCGTGTTGACGGGGCGGCGCTCCGGCGGCAGCGCGGTGACGTCCCGGCCGTCCAGCAGCACCGTGCCCTCGTCCGGCGTTTCCAGGCCGGAGATAATGCGCAGGGTCGTCGTCTTGCCGCAGCCGGACGCGCCCAGCAGCGTGACGAACTCGCCCCTGGCGACGTCCAGCGAGATATCGCGCAAAACGTCGCCCTCGCCGAAATTCTTGGAAATGTGCTGTAAAGAAAGAAGGGTATCCTGCATGGTTTCCTCCCTGAGTCATCAAGCCTGTGCGGGCGGGGCTTAGCGCCGCAACCCATAAAAACAGCATGATTATATGCTAGAAAAAGCGCCGTGTCAACCATAAAGTTCAGCGGGAAAAATGTGCAGGTTTAATGCAGCTAAACTTCCGGCGAGAAAAAGACCCTCTTTGCGCAAAAACGCGCAAGAGGGCGCAGAAATGGCTGTTCAATCGCCACATTCCCCGGCGAACGCGCGGATGGCCGCGCTGCGGGAGCTGCCGAGCACCTCTTTGGCGGGGCCATCCTCCGCGACGAGGCCGTTTTCCATATAAATCACGCGATCTGCCACGTCGCGGGCGAAGTTCATTTCGTGGGTGACGACGATCATCGTGCGCTTTTCGGCGGCCAGCTGACGGATGACGCAGAGCACCTCCTGCGTGAGCTGCGGGTCAAGCGCGCTGGTCGGCTCGTCAAAGCAGAGAATTTCCGGATCCATGGCCAGCGCGCGGGCGATGGCGACGCGCTGACACTGCCCGCCGGAAAGATTGCAGGGATACGCGCCCGCCTTATCCGCGAGGCCGACCTTTTCCAGCAGGAGCATGGCCTTCTGCTCGGCCTCCTGACGGCTTCGATGGAGCACCAGCTGCTGCGGCGCGACGATGTTGCGCAGCACCGTGTAATGCGGAAAGAGATTGTAATCCTGAAAGACGAGCCCCATCTTGAGGCAGAGCCCACGCAGGTCTTTTTCCGTCCGATAGCGCGCCGCGCCGTCCGCGCCGGTGGTGACCATCGCCTGACCGTCGATGCGGATTTCGCCGCTGTCGATGGTTTCAAGGTGGTTGAGGCAGCGCAGGAGGGTGCTCTTGCCCGAGCCGCTGCGGCCGATGACGGCGACGACCTCGCCTTTGTCCACGCGCACGGTCACGCCCTTCAAAATTTCGTTGTCGCCGTATTTTTTTCTGATGTCAATCGCCTGAAGCATGACACTTGTTCTCCCTTTCCGTTTCCGCGCCGGAGCGCTTGTCAATCCTTGTAATACGCCATGCGGCGGTTGAGACAGCTAAACACGAGCGAGACCGCGCCGTTCATCAGCAGATAGAAAAGCCCCGCGACAAAGAGCGGCTCGACGGAAGCGGTGCGGCTGGCCTCGTTCTTCGCCGCGCGGAACAGTTCGGCGACGGCGATCACGTTCGCCAGCGACGTATCCTTGACCAGCGTAATCACCTCGTTGCTGACAGGCAGCAGCACGCGCTTTGCCATCTGTGGCAGGATGACGTGAAAAAACGTCTGTCCGCGCGTCATGCCCAGCACCTGACCGGCCTCGCGCTGCCCGACGGGGATGGACTGAATCCCACCGCGGAAGATTTCGGCGAAATAGGCGGCGTAGTTGATGGAAAAGGCGAGAATGGTGGCGTTCATGCGGTCGAGGTTCACGCCCGTCAGTGTCGGAATGGCGAAATAGATGGCGAAGATTTGCAGCATCAGCGGCGTGCCGCGCATCACCAGAATATACAGCGACGTCGGCACGCTGACGATCTTGCGCCTGCTCATGCGCAGCAGCGCCACGGCCAGACCGAGCGGCAGGGAAAACAGCAGCGTGAAGAAGAAAATAATCAGCGTGTTATAAAATCCGCCCGTCATGGAAAGCACGAGCTTCATAAACGCATCGAAATTGTTGAAGTATCGCATGAAGGCCTCCGAAAAGGTGATATGGACGGAAAGGGCCATTTTCTCCCCCTTCGGGGAGAAAATGGCTATTTGTCAGTTCGCGTATTGGGCAACCAGCGTGATGTCGTTGGCGAACCACTTGGCGCGGATGGTATCCAGCGTGCCGTCTTTGAACATATCGACGAGCTGCTGGCTCACCGCGTCGGCGAGGGTCTGTTCGCCCTTGCGGAAGGCAATGCCGTATTCCTCGGCCTCCAGCACCTCGGGCAGCACGGTGAACTGGGTCGGATCGTCCTGCTGGGCGATGTAGTAATTGCCGACCACGGAGTCGATCAGCAGCACGTCGATGCCGCCGAGCTTGAGATCCATCAGCGCGGTCACGAAATCATCGTACAGCTGCGGCTCGCCGATGGCCGCCATCAGATCGGGGTTCGCGTTCAGCACGTCCACGGAGCTGGAACCGGCCTGCGTGCCGAGCACCTTGCCGGAAAGATCCGCCTCAGAGGCGATGCCGGAATCGGAACGAACGACGAGAATCTGCTCGTTGGCCAGATACGGGATGGAGAAGGTCATCTGCTCGATGCGCTCCGGGGTCATTGTCAGACCCGACCAGATGCAGTCGATGTTTTTGCCGGAAAGCTCCAGCTCCTTGGAATCCCACGAGATCGGCTGGAGGACGAGCTCCACGCCGAGGCGGTCGGTGACTTCCTTGGCCAGATCAATGTCAAAGCCGACGTATTCGCCGTTTTCATCGACAAAGCCCATCGGCGGGAATGCATCGTCCAAGCCCAGTATGAGCTGGCCCGCGCTTTCGACCTTTGTCCAAGATTCGTCAGCCGCCTCTCCTCCGGTTTCCGACGCCATATCGCCATTCGTGGCCAATCCCGCAGCGTCGTCTCCATTCCCTGTTGCTCCGTTGCCACATCCCACGCAGCCGATGACCATCAGCGCCGCCAGAAAAATTCCCCACAGTTTTTTCATGCGTACTCTCTCCTTCTTAAATCTCTCAAAAGTCAGATAAAGCCCCTCCGCTGCCGCGCCGGACCGCTGCCGGGAGTGTGGAGGGGTGATATACCAATATAATACTAGATTAGCGAGATAAAGTAAAGAGGCTAATGCGCCTCTTAATGCCACTTTTCCAAAAATTCGCCTATTTTTTTTGGCTTAAGAATTCTTCATAGCGGTCGCAGAGCTCGTTGGCGTCACCAAAGGCAATCTGCTTCCCACGCTCCAGCCAAAGGGCTTTGTTGCACATACTTCGCACCTGCTCCAACAGATGGGAAACTAAGATTGTGGTTGCGCCGCCATTGATGATCTCCATCATTTTTTCTTCGCTCTTTTTCCGGAACGCGCCGTCGCCTACGGAGAGGACCTCATCCAGAATCAAGACATCCGGCCGTACCAAGCAGGCAATGGAAAATGCCAGCCGGGATTTCATACCGGAGGAGAGCTGCTTGAAGGGACGGTCCTGAAACTCTTGCAAGCCCGAAAAGTCGATGATCTCCTCATACTTTTCGTTCATAAATTTGCGGGTATAGCCCAGCAGCGCACCGCGCAGATACGTGTTTTCCCTCACAGTCAGGTCGCCGTCAAAGCCGCTGGCCAGCTCCAGCAGGGCGGCCACCTTACCTTGAATGGTCATGGAGCCCTCCGTGGGCACCATGATACCGCTGATGGCCTTCAGCAGCGTGCTTTTGCCCGCACCGTTGCTGCCAATGATGCCCAGCATATCGCCGTGCTCCAGAGAAAAGGTGACGTCCTTATCCGCCCAAAATTCCTGAACGTGGTACTTCCCCTGCAGGTGGCGAACGATGTATTCCTTCAGGCCAATATCCTTAAAGTCTCCCGTGATATATCGAATGGAAACGCCCTTGACTTCAACAACCGGCATGGACGCCACCTCCCTTACACATAATAGAGGAACTTATGGTTATTCTTTTTATAGATCAGCGCACCGACGCCCAGCATCAGCAGGGCATAGCCCGCGCAGAGCAGATGAAACGCCAGCGACGGCAGATGGCCGTCCAGCACGACGACGCGGAAATACTTAATATAGCAATAAATGGGGTTGAGCAGGAAGACCCGCTGAATGGTCGGGGAATAGCGATCCACCGTATAGAAGATCGCGGACATATACATCAGCAGCAGCGTAAAAATATCATACAGATAGCTGGTGTCCCGGAAGAAAACAAACATGGCGGAGAGGATCATGCCCACGCCGATATTGAACACGACCAGACACAGGACAGGGTAAATCAGCGACAGAAAGTGCCACCCGAAGGTCACGCCGTCCAGCAGCGCAAACACAAAGAACACGCACAGCGTCAGCCCAAAGTTAATGAGGGACGACATGTTTTTTGAAAGCAGAAATAAATACTTGGGCACATTAATTTTCGTGAAGATGCTGGCATTGCTCATCAGGCTGCTCATGCCGCCGTTGGTGGATTCACGGAAATAGCTGTAGATCAGGTTGCCGCAAAACAGATACGTGGTGTAATGCGCAATCTGATTTCCGAAAAACTGCGTGAACACCAGCCGCATCACCAGCAGCTGCAGCAGGGGCGAAAGCACGCTCCACCCCATGCCCAGCACCGTGCGCTTGTATTTCTTCTTGAAATCGCGCTTGACCAGCTCCTCAAACATAAAGCGGTATTGAGAAAATTTTTTCAGCATCCTAGTTCCTCACTTTCCTTTGGGGTCGTGTTCCGTCATGGCCTCCATGACCTTTTCATAAACCCGCTG
>ERZ827423.2775-NODE-2775-length-13171-cov-63.553294_pt1 | contig 13171 bp, 11 predicted proteins | sample MGYA00519775_ERZ827423 | MGnify/ENA primary metagenome ERZ827423 (study PRJEB31778, sample SAMEA3449296) | human gut metagenome | biome: human gut; feature: human-associated habitat; material: faeces | place: United Kingdom | collected 2010/2012 ...
CCAGCCGCACGCCGGTCTTTTCCTTGTTCAGCTCGCCGCGCTCAAAGTCGGACTTATGGGCCGCTTCCTCCTGATAGGCCGCCACAGCATCCCAGTTCTTAATGAGGGGCTGCCACTTCTTCAGCAGCGGGTGCTCGGGAGAGATGACCATATACGTGGTGCCGAACAGGGTGTCGGCACGAGTGGTATAGACCGTCACCTGGTCGCCCACATTGGTGTCGAAGGTGATCTCTGCGCCGGTGGAACGGCCGATCCAGTTGCGCTGCTGGATCTTCACGCGCTCAATATAGTCCACATCATCCAGATCGTCGATCAGCCGCTGGGCATACTCGGTGATCTTCAGCATCCACTGGCTCTTCTCCTTGCGGATGACCTCGCTGCCGCAGCGCTCGCACACGCCGTTGACCACTTCCTCGTTAGCCAGCACGCACTTGCAGCTTGTGCACCAGTTGACGGGCATGGTGGACTTGTAGGCCAAGCCGTGCTTGAACATCTGCAGGAATATCCACTGCGTCCACTTGTAGTACTTGGGGTCGGTGGTGTCCACGCAGCGGTCCCAGTCAAAGCCGTATCCCAGCATCTTCAGCTGCTTGGTGAAATTCTCGATGTTGTTCTTCGTGACGATGGCAGGGTGGATGTGGTTCTTGATGGCATAGTTCTCCGTGGGCAGGCCGAAAGCATCGAAGCCGATGGGGAACAATACATTATAGCCCTGCATCCGCTTTTTGCGGGTGACGATATCCATAGCCGTAAAGGGGCGGGGATGCCCCACGTGCAGGCCCTGGCCGGAGGGATACGGAAACTCGATCAGCCCGTAGAACTTGGGTCGTTTGTCGCCGGTGATGGCGGCATAGGGCTTTGTCTTCTCCCAGTTGGCTTGCCACTTCTTTTCAATGGCCGCAAAATCGTAATTCATGCTCGCTTCTCCTTGTATGTGAATTTTGTTTTCGCAAATAAAAATCCCCGGCTGCCTTACAGCAGCCAGGGACGTTATAGACGTGTTACCACCCTGCTTCCGCCGCAGATCGCTCCGCGGCGCTCCGTGTCTTTCTTACGAGAGACGACGCTGTAACGGCGCGCACCCGTCCCGCCCTGTTCAGGCGGAAAGCTCCGGGACCAGTACAACAGAGCGTCCCCGCCGGCTCGCACCATACGCCGGCTCTCTTCGGGTGGATGATCTCTGTCTTTTTCCCTTCATCGCTTCTGACAATATCGAAGTCTATTTTAGCGCATTTTTGCCGAATGTCAACCCCGTTTTCCGGGAAAAACACCTGTACGCGCCACTCGGCGCGGAAACTCAGTCGTGCTCCTCCACAATGCCGCTGATGTCCACGCTCTTGCCGTCCTGCCACAGACGCTCCAGGCCGTAGAAGGCCCGGGCCTCTTGATTGAACACATGGATGGCGATGCAGCCGTAGTCCAGCAGGACCCACGTGCCGCCGCGATAGCCCTCCCGGTGCAGGGGCTGCTCACCAGCCTCCTCTGCCAGCAGCTTTTCCACATTGTCTACCAGTGCGTTGATCTGGGTATTGCTGGCGCCAGTGGCCAGAACGAAATAGTCCGCCAGCGTGGTCAGCTCGGCGATCTCCATCACGCGGATCTCCTTGCCCTTCTTGTCGGACAGGGCACGGGCAGCCAGCAGCGCCAGTTCTTTCGGTGTTTTCATGATATCCCTCTTTTCATCAGATAGTCCCGCGCGTCGCGGGTCATGTGGTGGACGGGGTTACCCATCTCCTCCATCTCATCAATGGTCATGGTCAGACCCATGAGCAGGCCCCGGTCCAGGTCCTCGTATACCGTCCTTCGCAGCGCCTCCACCCCGGGAAAGTCCCGGGTGGGCTCGATATAATCCGCCAGATAGATGATCTTCTCCAGCAGCGTCATATCCGGCTTACCGGTGGTGTGGTACATGATCGCGTTATACACATCGTCGTCCACGGCAAACACATCCCGTGCGATGGCCGCGCCGGTCTTACTGTGCAGCAGCTTCAGTGCCTTCTGCTCCAGCTCATCCAGCGGAATGTGATACTTCTTGCACAGCGCCAGCTGCTCGTCCATATCCAGCTTCTTGGTACAGTCGTGCAGCAGCGCGGCGATGCGCGCCTTTGTCACGTCCGCGCCGTAACGCTCCGCCAAACGCACCGCCTCCTGCTCCGTGCCCAGCACATGGGGCATACGCTTGGGCTTAAGATAACTCAGCGCGATGGGCCGCAGCTCCTCCGGCGTCAGGTGCGTCAGGTCCGTATGGGTACCGTACAGGTGCTCCCGCCGGATATAGCCCCACACCGGCGGCGGCAGCAGGTCCTCTCCCCCGCCCTGTGCCAGCGCGGCGCGGACCTCGGTGGAGGATATATCCACCACCTGCGGGTTGGGCACCACGGTCACCTGCGCGCCGAACTCCCGTTCCAGGCGCGCGCTCTGCGCGGCAAAGGCGGCGGACTCATCCTCCGCCTCCCGGCTGAAGGGCGCGATGTGGGCCATGGCCATGATCGCCTCCGGCCTGCGCCAGTTGTGCAGGCTCAGAAACATATCCGACCCCATCAGCAGATACAGCGTGTCATCCGGATACTGCTCCCGCAGCGCCGCCAGCGTGTCCGCGGTATAGCTGACGCCGCTGCGGCGCAGCTCCATGTCACTGACCTCCGCCCGCTTCCCCAGCGCCGCTGTGGCCAGCACCGCCATGTCGTACCGCTGCCGCGGCGCGGCGCCGCCCTCCGGCAGCGCCTTGTGGGGCGGCTGCGCGTCCGGGACCAGCACCAGCTTGTCCAGCCCCAGGGCCTCCATGGCGGCCCTGGCCGCCGTTACATGACCCACATGGGGCGGGTCAAAGGTACCGCCGTAAATACCGATGTTCATACGCTTCTCTTCGCCTTGACCAGTTCGATCTTCCGCTTGCTCTTGTCGTGCTGCATCCGGTAGAGCACGAACTTGCTGCCGATGACCTGCACCACCTCGCAGCGGGCAGCCACCGCCAGTTCCTCCGCCGCCTCGCGGGCGGTCAGCAGCGAATTCTCCAGCACCCGGCCCTTGATGAGCTCCCGGGCCTCCAGCGCGTCGTTGACCTGCTTGATCAGATTGTCGCCGATGCCGTCCTTGCCCACGTGGACGATGGTGTCCAGATTGGTGGCCAGGGACCGCAGCTGTGCGCGTTGTTTGCTTGTCAGTTCCATATCATTGCTTCTCCAAATACGTTTTCAGTTCCGCGGCAAAGGCCCGCAGGGCACTGCCCCGGTGGGAAATGGCGTTCTTCTCCTCCGCCGTCAGCTGGGCGAAGGTCTTTCGCAGGGACGGCACGAAGAACACGGGGTCGTACCCAAACCCGCCGTCGCCCATAGGCGCAAAGGCAATGGTCCCGGCGCAGTCCCCCTCCGCCGTCAGCGTGTCCCCGTTGGGGAAGGCGCAGACGATGGCCGTGTGGAAATGCGCCGCCCGATTCGTGGCGCCGCGCATATTGCTCAGCAGCAGCCGGCAGCGCTCCGGGTCGCTGTCCAGCCCGCCGTACCGGGCGGAATACACCCCCGGCGCGCCCTGAAGCCAGTCCACGCACAGTCCCGAGTCATCCGCGATAGCCGGCAGGCCGCTGGCCGCCATGATGGCGTTGGCCTTCAGCGCTGCGTTCTCCGCGAATGTGGTCCCCGTCTCCTCCACGTCGACGTCCACGCCCACGTCGGAGGGCATGACCACCTCCACGCCCAGCTCGCCCAGAATGGCCTGCATCTCGGCCAGCTTTCCCTTGTTGTGGGATGCCAGTACAAATCTCATAGTATCTCTCCCAGTATCTCCTTCTGCTTCGTCAGCAGCTCGCCGCACCCCTTGGCGCACAGCGCCACCAGTGCCTGCTGCTCGGCCACGGTAAAGGGCCGCCCCTCGCCGGTGCCCTGAATTTCGATCAGCTGTCCCTGCTCCGTCATCATGCAGTTCAGGTCCACCTGCGCCCGGCTGTCCTCGCTGTACTGCAGATCCAGCAGGGGCACATCCTCCACGATGCCCGCCGACACACCGGTGACATAGTGCAGCAGCGGCAGCCTCTCGATCACGCCGTCGGTCACCAGCTTTTTGCAGGCCAGCGCCAGCGCCGCGAACCCGCCGGTGACGGATGCCGTCCGCGTTCCGCCGTCGCCCTGCAATACGTCACAGTCCACGGTGATGGTCCGGGGCCCCAGGGCTGCCATATCCACCGCCGCACGCAGGCTGCGGCCGATGAGCCGCTGTATCTCTGCGCTGCGGCCGGACAGCTTCAGCTTGTCCACGTCCCGGCGGCTGCGCTCCCGGTTGGCCCGGGGCAGCATGGAATACTCCGCCGTCACCCAGCCGCAGCCCTCCGCCACATGGGGCGGCGTCTTCTCCTCCACCGAGGCGTTGCACAGCACCACCGTCTCGCCGCAGCGGATCAGCACGCTGCCCTCGGCGAATTTCGTAAAGCCGGGTGTCATCTCCACCGGGCGCAGCTGGTCAAATGCCCGTCCGTCCGCTCTCGTCATGCTGCGCCCTCCTTATATCATGTCCTGCACGAAAGCAGTCGGGTCAAAGGGCTTCAGGTCGTCGATGCCCTCGCCCACACCCACAAACTTTACCGGCACACCCAGCTCCTGGGCGATGGCGATGACGATGCCGCCCTTGGCGGTACCATCCAGCTTCGTCAGGATAATACCCGTCAACCCTGCCGTCTCCTTGAAGGTCCGTGCCTGGATCAGTCCGTTCTGTCCGGTGGTGGCGTCCAGCACCAGCAGCGTCTCGCAGTTGGAATTGGGGCATTCCCGGTCGATGATCTTTCGCAGCTTGGCCAGCTCGTTCATCAGGTTCTGTTTGTTGTGCAGCCGTCCGGCGGTGTCGCACAGCACCACGTCCACGCTCCGTGCCTTGGCCGCCTGCAAAGCATCAAACAGTACCGCGCCGGGATCCGCGCCCTCATGCTGCCGCACGATATCCACACCGGCGCGGCCCGCCCAGATTTCCAGCTGGTCGGCAGCCGCCGCACGGAACGTATCGCCGGCGCACAGCAGAACCTTTTTGCCCTGATCCTTCAGCTGCTTGGCCAGCTTGCCGATAGACGTGGTCTTGCCCACGCCGTTGACGCCGATGACCAGCACCACGGCGGGCTTGCCCTCCAGCACCAACGCGCTGTCGCCCACCTCCAGCTTGCTCTTCAGGATGTCCCGCAGGGCGTCCTTCACCTCGTCCATCCGGCCGATAAAGCGTTCCTTCACCCGCTTCCGCAGCTGGGCCACGGTATCAGCGGCGGTATCAGCGCCTACATCGGCCAGGATCAGCGCCTCCTCCAGTCCGTCGTAGAACTCGTCGTTCAGGTCGTCGAAGGTGGGAACGGCGGTGAACGCCTCCTTAAGTATTTGAAATAAGCCCATTGCCATAACAAGCCCTCCTTATTTGATATGCAGCTCCTTGGCCATATCGTTGAGATTGATGGTCAGTATCCGGCTGACGCCCTTTTCCTGCATGGTCACGCCATACAGCACGTCCGCCTCCTCCATGGTGCCCCGCCGGTGAGTGATGACGATAAACTGCGTCTTTCCGGCGATCCGCCGCATATACCGGGCGTAGCGCACCACATTGGCCTCGTCCAGCGCCGCCTCGATCTCGTCCATCACGCAGAACGGCGTGGGATGTACTTTCAGAATGGCGAAGTACAGCGCGATGGCCACAAAGGCCTTCTCACCGCCGGACAGCAGTGTGATGGTCTTCAGCTGCTTGCCGGGGGGCTGTACCTTGATCTCGATGCCGCAGTTGAGGATATCGCTCTCGTCTTCCAGCTCCAGCCGCGCCTTGCCGCCGCCAAACAGCTCCAGAAACGTCTCCTGGAAGCTCTCGTTCAGCAGCTGGAACTGCTCGGCAAAAATGCTGGTCATCTGCTGGGTGATCTGGTCGATAATGCCCAGCAGCTCCTCCTTGGCCTGCTCCACATCGCTGCGCTGTTCGGACAGGTAGGTATATCGGGTGTTCACCCGGTCGAACTCCTCGATGGCGCCGATGTTGGGCGTGCCCAGCCCCTTGATCTCCCGGTTCAGCTCGGCAATGCGCCGCGTGGCCTTGGGCACGCTCTCCAGCTCGATACGCTGCTCCATGGCGTCGCTGTGGCTCAGCTCGTAGCGCTCCCACAGCTTCTCCAGGATCTGGCTCTCCTCCATGCCGCTGTTTTCCAGCTTCTGCTGCAATTTGTTGTACGCCTGCATGGTCTGCAAAAGCGTATCGTTGCAGGCGCGGCTGTCACGGCCGTTCTGGTCACGCTGCTGCTCCAGCGCCAGTTTGGCCTGGGCCAGATCCTCCAGCCGCTGCCGCAGCTGCGCCGCGCGGTCGTTCTTCTCTGCAAGCGCCGCCTGATGGCCCGCCATATCGGCCAGCGCCTTCTCGTTGGCCTGCCGGTATTCCTGCACCCGCCGGTCGCGCTCAGCGCGGTCGGATACCATATCCGCCTGCAAGCCCCGCAGGTCCTCCACGCTCCGCAGAACGCTGTCCTTCTCCGCGCTCAGTGCCGCCTGATCGGCCTTCTTGTCGCTGACGGCCTGGGCCAGTTGGTTGGTCTGCTCCGTCAGATCGGTCTGGCCGGCCAGCTTGTCCCGCATCTCCTGCCGCAGCGCCGCCGCGCGGTCCTCTGCCGCAGTGATGTCCGCCTGTATCCCGGCCATGCGCCCGCGGCCGTCCGTCTCCCGGCGGTCCAGGCCGGACAGCTCCTGCTCCATAGTCTCGCAGCTCAGGCGCAGGCTTTCCAGCAGGAGGTCATAGTGGTCCTGCCGTCCCTGTAAGGTCAGCACCTCGTCCGCCGCCTTGCGCTGCTGGTCCTTGGCCACCTGCAATTCATACTCAGCCTTCTGCAGCTCCCGTTGGGCCGTCTCGGCCTGCTGTGCGGCCTCGTTCAGCTTACCGTGCAGGGCGCCCTGTGCCGCCTTCAGCCGTTCCAGCTCATTGGCCCGGGACAGCACGCCGGAAGATCGGCTGGCGGAGCCGCCGGTCATGGAGCCGCCCCGGTTGATGATCTGTCCGTCCAGCGTCACGATGCGGAAGGCATTGCGGAACTTACGCGCCATGGCGATACCGCTGTCCAGGTCCTCCACTACCACTGTCCGGCCCAGCAGATTTTTAAAAATATGGTCGTATCGCGCGTCGTACCGCACCAGACGGCTGGCGATGCCTACAAAACCATACTCTCCCGCAGCGTTCTCCCGCAGCTCGTCGCCCCGGATGGCCGTCAGCGGCAGGAAGGTAGCGCGGCCGCCGTCCCGCTGCTTCAGGAACTGGATGGCCGCCTTTGCGTCCTCCTCCCGTTCCACCACAATGTTCTGCAGCGCCGCGCCCAGCGCCGTCTCCAGCGCCACGGCATAGGCCTGCTCTGTGGTCATCAGTCCGGCCACCGGCCCGTGAATGCCCCGCAGCGTGTTTTTCTCCGCCGCCTGCATCACGGTCTTTACCGCCTTGTTGAAGCCCTCATACTCCTTCTCCATCTCCGTCAGCAGACGGATGCGGTCCTCCTGGGCGTTCACCTGCCGGGTCAGCTCCTGCTTGATGTTCTGGGCACTCTCCGCCTTCTGGCGGCGGCTGTCCATTCGCAGGCTGTGACCCTGAATGATATTCTCCGCCGCCTGGGCCTCCTCCCTGGCATCGTTCAGCGCCCGGCGATTGGTCTTTGCGTCCTTTTCGCTCTCCTCCAGCTTACGCTGTGCCTCGGACAGCTCCTGCCGCACCGTAATCCGCCGCTGTCCGGCCTCGTCCAGGCCCGCCTGCAGGGCGGACAGCGCGGCGCGCCCGTCTGCGGCCTCGGCCACAGCAATGGCCTCCTGCGCCCGCAGGGCCTCGGCCTCGTCCGCCGCGCCCTTTGCGCTGTCAGCCAGCGCCTGCGCCCGAGAGAGCAGCTCACTCAGCGCCGTCTCCAATACCGCCGCGTCGCGGTCGATGTCCGCGATACGCGCCAGCTGTCCGTCGATCTGTCCCTGTAAATTCTCCCGCCGCTGGTCTGTGCTGGTCAGTTCCTGTTCCAGCCGGCGCAGAGACTCGTTGTTGTGCTCCACAGAGGTCTGCAGCACCGCGATGGCCGCAGACTCCTCGCCGGCGGCGGACTCCGCCTCGGTCACCTGACCGCGCAGCGCGTCAGCCGCCACGTCGTTCTGCCGCATCTCCTCGGTAAAACGCTCTCCCTGGGCGTAGGCCTCGTCCAGCGCCGCCTGGGCCTGGTCACAGGCCTCCTTGGCCTGAGCCGTATCGCTCTCCAGCTTCAGCTTGGCAGTCCGCAGGTTTTGCAGCTGCTCCAGCCACACGGAGATCTCCAGCACCCGCAGCTCATCCCGCAGCACCAGATACTTCTTCGCCGTCTCCGCCTGCGCCCGCAGTGGCTCCACCTGCAATTCCAGCTCGGCGATCTTGTCGTTGATACGCACCAGGTTTTCCTCGGTGCGCTCCAGCTTGCGCTCGGACTCCTCCTTGCGGTGCCGGTATTTGCTGATACCGGCGGCCTCCTCGAATATCTCCCGGCGCTCGCCGCTTTTCACGGACAGTATCTCGTCGATCTTGCCCTGTCCGATAATGGAATAGCCCTCCCGGCCCATACCGGTGTCCATGAACAGCTCGTTCACGTCCTTCAGCCGCACGGACTGCTTATTGATATAGTACTCCGACTCACCGCTGCGGTAATACCGCCGTGTCACGGCCACCTCTGCCTCCTCCCGGGTAGGGAAGATATGCTCGGTGTTGTCGATGACCAGCGTCACCTGGGCAAAACCCATCTGGTTCCGCTTCTCCGTACCGCCGAAGATCACGTCCTCCATCTTGGCACCGCGGAGCTGGCGGCTGTTCTGCTCGCCCATGACCCAGCGTATGGCGTCGGAGATGTTTGACTTGCCGGACCCGTTTGGTCCCACGATAGCGGTGATGTCCTCGCCGAAATTCAATACCGTCTTGTCGGGGAAGCTTTTGAACCCCTGTATCTCAAGTGCTTTTAAGTACAACTGCGTCACCTCTTATACTTTGGCATACCTTAACTAAGATAGTATACTATGGAAGTCCCCGTTTTTCAAGAAAAACCCACGCGCCGGCATGAAAAAAGCGGAGAGCCCCCGCCCTCCGCCAATGTCTATCCATGCCGCCGTTCGATCTGTCCGTACAGTGCCTCCAGCGCGTCGCCCAGTGTACCGATCCGATCGATGATACCCTCTGCCACCGCCTGCTCGCCGTACAGCACCGTCCCCACGTCATTGGCCATGTCGCCGCTGGAGAGCATCAGCTCCCGGAACCGTTCCGCGGTCACGCGGCTGTTGGCCGCCACAAACTGGATAATGCGCTCCTGGAGGCGTTCAAAATACCTGTACGTCTCCGGCGCGGCAATGACCGTCCCGGACATCCTCACCGGGTGCACCGTCATGGACGCCGTGGGCGCGATGAACGTCTCCTTCCCGCACACCGCCAGCGGTACGCCGATGGAGTGCCCGCCGCCCAGCACCAGCGTCACCACCGGCTTCGTCATGCCCGCTGCCAGCTCCGCGATGGCCAGTCCCGCCTCGATGTCGCCGCCCACGGTGTTCAGAAGCAGCAGCACCCCGTCCACCTGTTCGTTCTGCTCCAGCGCCGCCAGCAGCGGCAGCACGTGCTCGTACTTCGTGCTCTTCAGATTGTCCGGCAGCAGCGTGTGTCCCTCCACCTGCCCCACGATGGTCAGGCAGTGTATCGTCCCCCGGCTGTTTTTCACCACAGTGCTGCCCATATCAATGATCGGCTGTACCGGCACCGCCGCTTTCTCCTCGTTCTTTTCCCGGTTTTCGTCGTTGCTCATATCCGCGCCTCCTTTTTGCCGTAGCTTGCGCGGATACCGCCTCTTTCATGCAAAAAGAGCGCCTCGGCCGTGTGCCGATAAGACAGTAATTTGAGAAAACTACAAAATCGGCATCTGCCAAGCAGGATTGGACAACAAAACAGGCGGCACTCAACTTCGGTTGGGTGCTGCCTGTTTTTGTACATCTAAGGGTTGAAAATTGCTTGTTTTTTGCTCTGTGATGCACTTTTGTGGAGGTTAGCGGGTGTCTTTTAACTACCTCCTGAATCGGCATTAATGCATAAAAAGTGAGATTTCATATTTGTGTAAAGATTCCAAACTAAACTCGCAAGAAATTGCGAAGTTTAATGATTAATTTTGCGATACTCATTGCTTCCTTGGCGTTTTTGGTTTATAATATTATGGTGTATTTTAGACAGGAGTATTCGTATGGAAATTAGCTATAAAAAGCTTTGGATATTGCTCATTGAGAAGAATATTTCTCCCGCTGCGTTGAGAAAAGATTTGAACATCGCCACAGGAACAATGACAAAAATGCGAAGAAATGAAGATGTGGCACTTTCAGTGCTTTTGCGTATATGCGAATATTTGGATTGTAACATTGGCGATATCTGTGATGCTGTAAAAGCTGAACGCAAATGAGGTGGGATGATGCGTAACACAAATAAATACAAATCGGATGTAATTCTTGATCTGAGTATAGATGATGATAGTTTTGGCTTTGCTACCTCTATCGACGACGCTTTGGCGCAAGCAGAAGCAGAACTGGTTGTATTGAACGAAACAGTTGAGTCCATCAAGGAACTTAAACCGCAGTGCGATAAATTGGATTATATTTTGGCTGCAAGTTCCGGTGCCCTATGTGGTGTTATCGATATTTTCCTTGTAGGGAAACCTGGCAAATCTCCTCTGGGAGACATTACCGATAAATGGTTCGCCAACAGGACAATGGATTTCGCAAAGCTATGCCACCCAGATAAGAAAGAATTTAACAGTCTTGATTCAGCACTTCGGTTCTTGGAAAAGGAGTTCAAAGTTCCTTATGATCAGACGGGTCTTGGTGATGCCGGGCGTGCAGTTTTTGATATGAATGCCAAGAATCATCATTTCAAGTCACTTGCTCATAACCCTAGTTTGCTGGGACTGTTTTTTTCGATATTGGATCAGTTTTCTAACACATCCCATTTTATATCGGACGGACAGCTTATTTCATTGCAGCAAGCAGATGATAAATGGGAGGTACAGGGTGGTAACGTCCCAAGCAAATTATTCTGTGGTTTTGTAAACTGGTTCGGACACCTCATGTCAGATGTATCTGGTTCCAGTTCCAGTGTCAAAGCCGGAAATCGCGGTATGGGTATTCCGTCACCCCTCTGGACATGGACAAACGACATTATCGCAATAAAAGCAAAATTGGGGCTGAGTGTTGCCGATACAGATAAGGTCATAAATGAATTGGCATTGGAGATATTTGAGAAGGGCTATGACACTCGCTTTCAGACAGCACAAGCAATCCCTGTGTTTTTGAATGAACTACTGGTGCGCCTTATCTATGCTGTTAGACGCTTGTATAGATACTTCACGGAGACATCTAAAGCAGAGCATTCTTTCAAACTGATGTGGAAGAAATGTGAGCCGTTCTCGAATCCTACAGTAAAACGAATGCTGACTGTCGCACATGGCACTTTCTGCCTGATTGATGCAGGAGAGGCTGTTGGCAGAGCGTTCGTGGGCGGTGGCGGAACTTTCAATGTGGTTGAATTTGTTCTGCGGCTCAATGTAGTTGGTGTCGGTCGGTTTGCCATTTCTTTGTATGGCGAAACAAAACGTGCCATTTCTTATGGTCACGCAAAGAGAACGTCTGATTTTGCAGCTAAGGAAATCACCATTGTTGAGAATTACATAGAGGGGCTAAAGATCTTGTCCGTGAAATATGATGATGCCCGCCTGATGACCTTCATTGCCGATTTCAAAAAGAGTGGTGCGTATATTGAGGCATTCGGGAAATCTGCACAATTAGCAGAATTACGTAATGTTCCCGCCAACCGGGTGCTGAAAAGCAAAGCGGACATTGACAGATACTTTGGGGGAAAATGATATGGCTAAAAAGCTGTCAAAACTTCAATTGGCACAGCAGAAAGCCGAGGCTGCTGCGAAGAAGACAAATCAAAAAATAAATGAACTTGGTATTCACACAAGTGACCTTTATGCTGCCTTGGCAGGGATTCAGGCTTCATTTGATTGCATTCGGAATGTGCCAGAAGAAAATAGGCTAACATACGAAAAGCTCAAAGCCATCCGTGTTAAATGGAAGCAACAGGCTGAAAATATCGTACTGGAATACAAAAAAGCAGAGGTTAAGGCTGCCGGACAATGTGCAGCTGGTGTCGGTGCAGGTGTTGCTGTTGTTACACTTGGTCCAACTGCTGCTATGGGCATTGCAACAACATTCGGTGTTGCATCTACAGGAACGGCTATTTCCGCTTTAAGTGGTGCGGCTGCTGCCAATGCAGCCTTAGCCTGGTTAGGCGGCGGTGCATTGGCTGTTGGTGGCGGTGGTATGGCAGCCGGAAGTGCTTTTCTGGCACTTGCCGGTCCTGTCGGCTGGACAATCGCAGGTCTGTCCATTATTGCAAGCGGTCTTGTGTTTTTCAGAACCAAAGGTGATAAGGAAAGATTGGAGAATGTGTACACCCGCATAAGTAACAGGGATGTCAAATCCTATGAGCTTGCGATTGTAGAATTGAGTGAGCGTATCAAGAGAATCGATGATGAAACCGGGAAACTGGAAACTGCTATTAAAGAGATTGAAGCTTTTGGAACAGATTACAGACAGATGACCGAAGAACAACAATATAAGTTGGGTGCGTATGTCAATCTTATGGAAGCATCCACTATGCTGCTCGTAAATCCCATTTTAGGACTTCAGCCTAAATTCTCTGAACAGGATTTTGACAAACTGTGTGCATCCGAAACAGAAATATTTAGACACTACTTTAAAGCTCACAAAAATATGGTCATTTCTATGGCAAACTTACTGTATAAGATTACTCTTGATGATAAAGACAAAAAGCTGCTTGCTAAGTCGTTGCGAAAGAACAAGGAGTTTTTATTCTCTGTTCAAATGACAAAAAAAGAGTTTGGTGTCGAAGACCTTGCTATGATTGAAAGAGCATTGAAACACAGATATAAAACCCAGAGCTATTAAAATCAGCACCAACTGAGCGCAGCCGATTTCTCTGAAATCGTTCAGGGGCTTGGGGCATTTCCCCAACAAGATTGCACGGGTGTATAAACGCGAGCATTGCTTGCCAAGTGCGTTTCGCAGTTGGCAGGTAATGAGAAGTGGGTACCGCCGTGCATTGCTTGCCAGAATGGCAAGCTCCGGTGTGGGTACTC
>ERZ827423.2776-NODE-2776-length-13168-cov-6.511782_pt1 | contig 13168 bp, 17 predicted proteins | sample MGYA00519775_ERZ827423 | MGnify/ENA primary metagenome ERZ827423 (study PRJEB31778, sample SAMEA3449296) | human gut metagenome | biome: human gut; feature: human-associated habitat; material: faeces | place: United Kingdom | collected 2010/2012 ...
GAGGATGGCAAGAAGAAGATTGAGCGCATCACCCGCTACACCACGGTCGGCCTTGGCCTGCTGATGGGCTGGGCGTACTACATGATGCTGCGCAACTACTCTTCTCAGATCTCCATCATCACCTCCGAGGGCCTCCTGCCCGCGCTGGTCATCATTCTGGCGTTCACCGCCGGCTCGGCTCTGGTCATGTGGCTGGGCGAGCAGATCACGGAATTCGGTATCGGCAACGGTATCTCCATGATCCTGTTTGCCAACATCATCTCCAGCATCCCGGGAATGGTCGGCACTCTGGCGACTCTGGTTTGGTGGCAGATCATCATCGTTCTGGTTGGCATTGTTGCTCTCGTGCTGTTCATCGTCTTCATCAATGACGCCGAGCGCCGCATCCCCATTCAGTACGCCAAGCGCGTTGTAGGCCGGAAGGTCTACGGCGGCCAGAACACCAACCTGCCCATCAAGGTGGCAATGTCCGGCGTTATGCCTATCATCTTTGCCCAGTCCATCTGCAGCCTGCCCGCTACCATCTGCGCCTTTACCGGCAAGACCAGCGGCTGGTGGTATGATCACGTCTGGAGCTCCTCCAGCTGGATCTACGCAGTGATCTACTTCATCATGATCTTCTTCTTCAGCTGGTTCTACTCCACCATTCAGTACGATACCGTGGAGATTTCCAACAACCTGAAGTCCAACGGCGGCTTCATCCCGGGCTTCCGTCCCGGCAAGCCCACCGCCGACTTCATCCAGAAGGTCATTAACAAGATCATCGTCTTTGGTTCCGTATATCTCGGCATTGTCGCCCTGCTGCCCATTATCGCGGGCAACCTGATGGAAGGCGTTAAGAACCTGGCCATCGGCGGCACCTCCGTCATCATCGTTGTGGGCGTTGCCCTTGAGACGGTGAAGGCGCTGGAGGCTCAGATGCTGATGCGGCACTACAAAGGCTTCCTGGACTAAGCAGGAGGTATGGCAGGATGAATCTCATTCTACTGGGCGCTCCCGGCGCCGGGAAGGGAACACAAGCAGAGCTTCTTGTCAAGAAGCTCTCCATTCCCGCCATCTCTACCGGGAACATGCTCCGTGAGGCCATGGCCAACGGCACGGAGCTGGGAAAAAAGGCCAAGCAGTACATGGACGAAGGCGCGCTTGTCCCCGATGAGCTGATCCTCGGCATCGTTGCCGACCGGGTGGCTCAGAGCGACTGCGCGAAGGGCTTCATTCTGGACGGCGTGCCCCGCACGCTGGCTCAGGCGGAAGCGCTGGAAGCCAAGGGCGTCCGCATCGACCATGTCATTTCCATCGAGGTTGACGACAGCGAGATCGAGAGCCGGATGACCGGGCGGCGTGTCTGCCCCAAGTGCGGCGCCAGCTATCACATTGTCGCCAATCCTCCCAAGAAGGACGGCATCTGCGATGCCTGCGGCAGCGAGCTGATCGTCCGCAAGGACGACGCGCCGGAAACGGTGCGCAAGCGCCTGGAGGTCTACCATGCTTCCACCGAAGTCCTGAAGGACTTCTACGGCAAGCTGGGCAGACTCCGCACGGTGGACGGAAGCCAGTCCATTGAAGGTGCCAATGAGGATATCCTCAAGGCGATAGGGGCAAAGGCATGATCGCAATCAAAAATGAACATGAGCTGGAAGCGATGCGCGAGGCCTGCAAAATTACCGCGGCAGCCCGTGCTTTGGCAGGGGAAATGGTAAGACCCGGCGTATCGACAAAGGCAATTGATCAGGCCGTTCACGATTATATCGTCTCTCAGGGCGCGAAACCGTCGTTCCTGAACTACAGCGGCTATCCTGCCAGCGCGTGCATCAGCGTCAACAGCACGGTCATCCACGGGATTCCGGGACATTACATCCTGAAAGACGGGGACATCGTGTCGGTGGACGTGGGCGCGTACTTTAAGGGATTTCATGGCGATTGCGCTGCAACCTATGCCTGCGGCAGCATCAGCACCGAAGCGCAGAAGCTCATTGACGTGACCCGGCAGTCCTTCTTCGAGGGCATCCGGTTCGCCAAAAAGGGCATGCGTGTGCAAGATATCTCCCACGCGGTTCAAACGTATGTGGAGTCTAACGGTTTTGCAGTTGTGCGTTCCTTCGTAGGTCACGGCGTAGGACGCAACCTGCATGAGGAGCCGGAAGTTCCGAATTTCGGAAATCCCGGCCGGGGGCCAAGGCTGCTCCCCGGCATGACCATCGCGGTAGAGCCGATGGTGAACGTGGGCACCTATGAGGTCCGTGTTCTCAAGGACGGCTGGACCACGGTGACCGCCGACGGAAAGCTCTCGGCTCACTATGAAAATACTGTACTCATCACCGACGGCGAGCCGGAAATACTCACCGTCACCGAAGGACTTTGATCTATGGACTCCGATTTGCCAGACATTCAGATTTCGGATGTGGTGATGTCGACCGCCGGACGGGATCAGGGCGAATGGTTTTACGTGATAGACGCAGATCCTGTTTACCTGTTCCTGGCCAACGGGAAAGACCGCACCATAGAGAAACCCAAGCGGAAAAAACGGAAGCACACAAAAAAAGTCCTTCGCTCTGAGACCAGAGTTGCCGGCAAGATCCTGTCCGGCGACAAAGTGCTCAACAGCGAATTACGAAGAGACCTGGCGTTCCTCGCCAGGGAAATGCAAGCGAATAACCTGGGAGGGTAATAACTTGGCGAAAGACGACGTAATCGAGATTGAGGGCATCGTAACGGATGCTTTGCCGAACGCTATGTTCAAAGTTGACATCGGCAACGGACACACCATTCTGGCACACATTTCCGGCAAGCTCAGAATGAATTTCATTAAGATCTTGCCCGGTGACAAAGTAACCGTTCAAATGTCTCCGTATGATCTGACCCAAGGCCGGATCACCTGGAGAAGCAAGTAAATTCAGAGAAGACATTCTCATATGGAGGTTAAACAGTATGAAGGTAAGACCGTCCGTTAAACCCATGTGCGAAAAGTGTAAGATCATCAAGCGCAAGGGTCGCGTTATGGTAATTTGCGAAAACCCCAAGCACAAGCAGAGACAAGGCTAATAGGAGGTGCTGAAAGAATATGGCACGTATTTCTGGTATTGATCTTCCCCGCGACAAGCGGATCGAAGTTGCTCTGACCTATATCTATGGCATCGGCCCCGCCCGTGCAGCCAAGGTTCTGGAAGTGACCGGTATCGACCCCGATATCCGCGTCAAGGACCTGACCGAGGAACAGGAAGCCAAGCTGCGTGATGCCATCGAGCATCACTATATCATCGAAGGCGACCTGCGCCGGGAGACCGCTATGAACATCAAGCGGCTGAGTGAAATCGGCTGCTATCGCGGCATGCGTCATCGCCGCGGCCTGCCTGTGCACGGCCAGCGGACGAAGACCAACGCCCGTACCCGCAAGGGTCCCAAGAAGACCATTGCGAACAAGAAGAAGTAAGGAGGGATATGTAAATGGCTGCTAAAGCTGCTGCTAAGAAGGTTATCAAGCGCCGTCGCGAGCGCAAGAATGTAGAAAAGGGTGCGGCACATATCCGCTCCTCTTTCAACAACACCATGGTCACCATCACCGACCTGGAAGGCAATGCCCTGTCCTGGGCATCCTCCGGCGGACTGGGCTTCCGTGGTTCCAAGAAGTCCACTCCCTTCGCTGCCCAGACCGCGGCTGAGACCGCTGCCAAGGCTGCGATGGAGCATGGCCTGAAGACCGTTGAGGTCTATGTGAAGGGCCCCGGTCAGGGACGTGAGGCTGCAATCCGCGCCCTGCAGACTGCCGGCCTGGAAGTCGTTATGATCAAGGACGTGACTCCCATTCCTCACAATGGCTGCCGTCCTCCCAAGAGACGTCGTGTCTGATTAAGGTATAGGAGGAATTTGCGTTATGGCTAAGAATATGCAGCCCGTGCTGAAGCGTTGCAGAACGCTGGGCGTTTCTCCTGCCGCGATGGGTTACAACAAGACTTCCAACAAGAACCCCGGCGGCCAGAGAAGAGCGAAGAAGTCTGAGTACGCCACTCAGCTGACCGAGAAGCAGAAGGTCAAATTTGTTTACGGTATCCAGGAGAAGCAGTTCCGGAACTACTACGACAAGGCCGCCCGCGCCGAGGGCAACACCGGTGAGGTGCTGCTGACCTACTGCGAGCGCCGGCTGGACAATGTCGTGTACCGTCTGGGCTTCGCCAATACCCGCCGTCAGGCTCGCCAGCTGGTGAACCACGGTCACTTCACCGTCAACGGCAACCACGTCAACATCCCCAGCTACCTGATCAAGGTCGGCGATGTGGTCGCGGTTTCCGAGAAAGCCTCCTCCAACGCCTTCTTCAAGAAGCTGAAGGAAGACGATGCTTTCGTTGCTGCCCCCAAGTGGCTGGATCGTGATAAGAACACCCTCCAGGGTAAGGTTATTGCTCTGCCCACCAAGGCAGATATCGACTTCGATATCGCTGTGCATCTCATCGTCGAGTTGTACTCCAAGTAATGCCATCCCCCCTACAGTACGCATCATTGTTATGTGGGGAGTTTTTCTCCCCATACCATTAAGGAGGGTTTTGATTCATGGTAGAAATTGAAAAGCCCCGTATCACCTGTCTTGATGCCCCTGAGGATCCCTCTTACGGCAAGTATGTGGTGGAGCCTCTGGAGCGCGGTTACGGCATGACTTTGGGCAACTCCCTGCGCCGCATTCTGCTGAGCAGTCTGCCGGGCTTCGCGGCCACCTCTGTGAAGATCCAGGGCGTGCAGCATGAGTTCTCCACCATCCCCGGCGTCACCGAGGATGTGACGGAGATCGTCCTGAACGTCAAGCGGATCACCCCGAAGCTGCACTGCGCAGGCGTCAAGACTGTGCATATCGACGCGGTCGGCCCCTGTGAGGTCACTGCCGGCGATATCAAGGCCGATGCCGAGGTTGAGATTCTGAACCCGGAGCTGCACATCTGCACCCTGGGCGAGGACGCCACGTTTAATATGGAGATCACCATGGCACAGGGCCGCGGCTATGTTTCCTCTGACCGGAACAAGACGCCCCAGACCGTCATCGGCGTGATTCCCATTGACTCCATCTATTCGCCCGTTACCAAGGTGAATTACACGGTGGAGCCGACTCGAGTCGGCGACAAGACCGATTTCGACAAGCTGACCCTTGAGGTCTGGACGGATTCCACCATCACTGCCAAGGACGCCGTGTCTTTGGGCGCCAAGATCCTGAGCGATCATCTGACGGTTTTCACCAACCTGTCCGATTCCGTCAGCACCTCCTCCACCGTGGTGGAGAAGACCGCTGACCGCCCCGACGCCAAGCTTTCCATGACCATTGATGAGCTGGATCTGTCTGTCCGCAGCTTCAACTGCCTGAAGCGCGCCAACATTAACACCGTCGCCGACCTGATCAATAAGACCGGCGAGGACATGATGAAGGTTCGCAACATGGGCAAGAAGTCCCTGGACGAGGTACAGAAGAAGCTGGAAATGATGGGTCTGTCCCTGGCCAGCGAGGATTCTGGCAGCAACACCTGAGTTAAGTATCGAGATACCTTTCAAAAAAGGAGGAAACGTTCATGTTCGGCACTCGTAAGCTGGGTAAAACCAGCGCACAGAGAAAGGCCCTGCTGCGTCAGCAGGTAACCGACCTGCTGGCCAATGGCAAGATGGAGACCACCTTCTATCGTGCCAAGGAAGTCCAGCCTGTGGTTGAGAAAATGATTACTCTGGGCAAGAAGGGCAACCTGGCAGCTTATCGTAAGGCGCTGTCTTTCATCACCAAGGAAGACGTTGCCAACAAGCTGTTCAAGGAGATCGCTCCCAAGTACGCTGACCGCAACGGCGGCTACACCAGAGTGACCCGCACCGGCGCCCGCCGGGGAGATGCTGCTGAGATGGCAGTCATCGAGCTGGTGTAAACCTTGCAAAATGAGGAAAAAACGCCTGCCGTCATACGCGGCGGCAGGCGCTTCTTCCGGCAAGCAAAATCCTGCTTTTTTCGCAAAAAAAGCTTGACAATTCGCAGACTCTATTATATAATGGTGAAGCTGTCCGGGTGAAGCGGACGCAGAAATGAATATGCTGCTATAGCTCAGTCGGTAGAGCGCATCCTTGGTAAGGATGAGGTCGCCAGTTCAAATCTGGCTAGCAGCTCCAAAGCCTCTGAAATCTTCGGGTTTCAGAGGCTTTCTTTTGCTTTCGGCGTTTTTACGTAAGAAAATCTTGAATTTCTCTGTTTTGAAGAATACAGTCAGACCGCATCCCTTTCTATCACTTTTGGATGAAGGGATGCGGTCTTATTTTGGGCAGAAAAATCACAATGAATGGACACATTGGACAGTCCGTGGCGGAGGTGTACCAGGGTTTTATTTTGGCTAAAACGGCGGAGGGCGTTTCGGATATTACCATTCGCAATTATCACCAACATCTTCACAACATTTCAAAGTATCTGGATATTGAGCAAGAGGCTCTCAATGTCTCCAAAGAGGAAAAGGCAAAGTGGGCGGATATCCGGGACAATATGTATTTCGGCGAGGATAAAGACCTGGGCATCTTCGTTCAGAACGACTGCTTCCTTGATAAAGATTTGCGCACTGTTGACACGCTTCATTCCGAGGACAGGCCTTTGAACCAGAAGTGGAGTTGGGACAAGATACTGCGCTCTTGCTTCATCAAGCAGGCAGACGTGTTGCAGGGCATATATATGTTCTCTGACTGTTTCACACGTGAGCAAAAGGAAAGAAATTTTGAATTCTACGAGCCTATGACGGTGCACGAGTCCTCGCTGTCTGCCTGCATCCACTCCGTCCTCGCCTCTGAACTGGGTAAACGCGATAAGGCCATGGAGCTTTACTTGCGCACAGCCCGCCTCGATCTTGATAACTACAATAATGACACCTGCGACGGCCTCCACATCACGTCCATGAGCGGCGAATGGCTGGCAATCGTGCAGGGCTTTGCCGGAATGCGCCTTTATAACAACGCACTTTCCTTCAAGCCCTACTGCCCCGAGAAGTGGACCGGCTGCTCCTTCACCGTTCAGTACAGAGGACGCACAATTAAGGTCAATGTCGATAGGGAAAAGACCGTAGTAATACTTCTCTCTGGTGACAGCATCAGCATAAAGCTTTACGGCAAGGACTATATGCTCACTGACAGCGTCAGCGCAAAACAGCTTCAGGCCGTTATTTTCGACCTTGACGGCGTTATCTGTTCCACGGATGAATACCATTATCGGGCGTGGAAGGGCCTTGCGGACGAGCTGGGCATATACTTTGACGAGCAGATTAACAAACGCCTGCGCGGAGTGAGCCGCATGGATTCCCTGAACATCATCCTTGAGAGAAGCAAAAAGCAGTACACACAGGCAGAAAAGGACGAGCTGGCTGCCGTCAAGAACAGCCGATACGTGGAGCTGCTGCAAAATCTCACACCCAATGACGTTCTGCCCGGAATGAGATGTTTTCTTAAATCCTGTCTTGACCGGGGGCTGAAGACCGCTCTTGCCTCAGCCTCAAAGAATGCACCATTCATCATTAAAAAACTGGAGCTCGAAGATGAGTTTGATTATATTGCAGATGCAGCTAAGGTGAAAAACTCCAAGCCGGTAGCTGATATCTACCTCGCTGCAGCAGAGGGACTTAAGCTTGACCCCTCCGTCTGCATCGGCATAGAAGATGCGGAAGCCGGTATTGAAGCTATCCATGCCGCGGGGATGAAAGCAATTGGTATTGGCTCTATAGATTCCCTGCCAAAGGCAGATGTTCTGATCGACAGTACCGTCAATCTCACCCTAAGATCAACACTATAGCTGGGCCTTGTTCGAAAGCCTATTTTTGGTGCCATATTGCATGAGGATACGTAAAAAGAAAAACGGAAAGCTCAAGAAAGCATGATAGTTATGATCAAGCTGAGCTTGGAAGGGAAGGCGGTGCCGAATCCGACAGGTGGGGCAAAGTGGGATATTTCCCAGATCAGGAGCATTCTGGGAAATGAAAAATACTGTGGGGACGTTCTGATGCAGAAGACCTTTACACAGGACTGTATCAACAAAAAGGTCATAAAGAACACGGGACAGCTTCCCATGTATCTGATCCAGAATAATCACCCGGCAATCATCAGCAGGGAAATATATCAGGCGGTTCAGGCAGAAAAGACCAGGAGATCGGCATCTGCAAGTCCATCCAAAAAGATGTCCTCTACAGGCCGCTCCTGTTATGCCAGCAAGTTTGCCTTATCTGAGCGACTGGTGTGCGGGGAGTGCGGTACCCTGTATCGAAGGTGTACATGGAAGCGGAACGGAAAGGCAAGGGTCGTCTGGCGCTGCGTGAGTCGATTGGACTACGGAACAAAATACTGCCACCAGTCACCAACTATGGATGAAGAACCTCTGCAGCAGGCGATCATGGCGGCAATCAATTCCGTAATGGATTCCAAAGGGGCAATTTGCAGCCAGATCACGGAAGCGGCAGTGGAAGAAACAGGGATCCTTCCGAACTCTACTATGACACTGGGAGGAATTAACCGAAGGCTTGAGGAACTGAAAGCAGAATTTAACATACTGCTCCAACAGCCTGACAGTGCGGTGAAGAACGCGGAAAGGTTTGGCAGTATTGCCAATGAGATGGCGTCGCTGAAAGAACAACGCGAAAAAATTGCCGCTAGGCTCAGAAAAGACCAGACGGTACAGGCACATGTGCATACGATGGAAGCGGCATTAGACGGGATGAGCCACCTCATGCAGCAGTGGGACGAGGAAATGATCCGGCAACTGGTACATACGGTAAAAGTGATATCCATTGACCGTATCAAGGTGTACCTGTATGACGGAATGGAGATTGACCAGACAGTCAACCCTTGACAGACGGCGGAATCGTGGTATAATGAACATAGAAAAGGGCGCTGCCGATAGACGGTTAGCCCCCTAGTAAGTGCATTGAAGTAATCGCCGTACTTGTCAGGGTGCCGGCGGTTACTTCTTTTTTATGATCGTAATGATCAAACTGGCAAAGGTGATGAGAACCATGAGCAGCTGGAACAGTTCCTCATATGTAACAACATTCACACCTACCACCCCCTTCCAGTAAGGACAGGGGGTAAAGAAGGATCACCCCCTGAAAGAGGGGGATAACCGCCTACCGTGTTATGGCAACGCCCGGTTCTCGAAAGAACCACGTTTATTCTACCAAAATGTGACATAGAAGTCAAAACATATTTTCGATAAGCCAGCTGTTTTCACGGCTGGCTTTTTGCTTTTGGAGGTGTGCACCGAATCAGGAGACAAACGAATTAACCATGGGAAGCCTGTTCGATGGAATCGGCGGCTTTCCTTTGGCGGCGGTACGGAATGGTATCCGACCGGTGTGGGCAAGTGAGATTGAAGCCTTTCCGATCGAGGTGACAAAGCTGCGATTCCCCAATATGGTTCATGCTGGGGATATCACAAAACTAAACGGAGCGGAGCTGCCGCCAGTAAATATCATTTGTGGGGGCAGCCCATGTCAGGATCTCTCAGTGGCCGGAGCCAGAGCCGGATTGGCCGGTGCGCGCTCCGGCCTTTTTATGGACACCAGCCGCTGGTCTACGAGAACCACGGCATTGATGCTCGCTATACTGGCCCTCACAGGGTGGCACCTACCATGTCTGCACGGTATGGCACTGGAGGAAACAATGTTCCTCTTGTGGAGCAGGATACATCCGTTTACTGTATCGTTGGCAATGCCATTGACCGTCAGCCACAGAACGGCGGCAACGGCTGCGGTTATCAGGAGAACATTGCATACACCTTGACAGCTACTGACCATCATGCAATCGCGGAGCTGTATCAAGAAACGGTGGGGGCGCTGTGCAGGGGAGATGAGAAAGGGGCCGGCAATCAATACGTCAGCCAAAATAAGTGTATCGTTAATCCGCCGACTGCCAAAGTGGGACTCCTTATCCGCCGCCTGACGCCCCTTGAGTGCGAGCGCTTGCAGGGTTTCCCAGACGGTTGGACAAACATCCCAGGGGCATCAGATTCCGCCCGTTACAAAGCCCTGGGCAACAGTGTGGCGATTCCATGCGTGGAGTACGTTATGCGGGGAATTGCAATTGTCCTACAAACTGGGCGCAGGAGGCAGGGGAGAATCGTCCGATTGCGAGTAGCTGGACAGCCGGAATGTTTGGCTGCCCACTTCCTTCATCACAAAGAGTTTCCAGACTTTTGGCGCTTGGATGTGTGTCTGTGCCGTCCCGTAATATCAGCTTTCCGCAGCCATCTCTTCTTGGCATACCATTCGGACAACATAGCACGAACCGTTTTCACATTTGGAAAAGATATAAGACTTCGTCTTGTCGCTTATGCCTTTTGCTTTGCCAATTTTACGAAGAATATGGGCCTTAATCTGGGCGCATTCAGCGGCCATTTTTCAAGGCGCAAGGGAACTATTGGTGCGTTAAACTGGAGGAGGTCCTGTTGGGGCTGGCATTGATCCCGGTGCTGTTTTACAGCTACAACGGAGTATTCGGGAAGTCTCCGGACTGGGTAAATATTGCCATCTTTTATGTCACTGCCGCATTGGTCTTCTCTTTCGAGCGGAGGGCATTCAAAAAGAGCCAGCAGCAATGCAATTATTTTGGCTTTAATGAGCGACAAGGACACCACAAACAAAAAGTGAGTGTCGAAACTTGCGAACGAAAGTTGCATGATTTTGGAGGGATTTGCGGGTACGGATAGCTCCAAATGCCTGCATCTAAAGTGTTGAACAGACACAAAGCCTCTGAAATCTTCGGGTTTCAGAGGTTTTCTTTTGCTTTCGGCGCTTACTTTTTTGAAGCGATTTTGGGGTAAAAAACATCGAAGGGTATTTGATGGATTCTCAGTTTTATTCGATATTTTTAGAACATTTTTGACTGATAAAACAGGAATTTAGTCATGTTCGTGGATAAACAGAAACCACTATAATCCACTAAAGTACACCCAGTTCCAGATAGCGTGCAAAACTCAAAATCCATTGGGCTAATCCCCCGTGCGGGTTCGACCCCCGCCACCGGCACCAAACCAATATAATCCGAACCAAATCTTCCCTGCGGGAGATGGGTTCGGATTATTTGTTTTCTTTGGGAGGCTTGAGGAAACACATTTCCGAAACGGCGTTGTCAGGCGGGCGGAATCCAAGCCGCGAGGGTCAAGGAAAAAGAAACGGATTTGGATAGCCGGGGTACGATTGCCTGACAGTTCCTTTTTTATTGTTTGAAAAACGCTACCACGACAGCGCCGGGACCTGCATGGGTTCCGATTACGCTTCCTACGGTCGTGTAGCGGACTTCTTTCAGGCTGCCTTCCCAAATGTGACGGCTGTCCTCAATATATTTCAGCAGCAGCGCGTCAGAGATCCCACTATAGCCAAGCAGAACCGGCCTGCTGAAATCAATGCCGCCGGCCTTATCAATCTCCTGAATGAGCAGATTGTTTCCCATCTTAGAGCCGCGCGCTTTTCCCAGCAGGTGGATCTCACCGTCAATGACGGAAAGCACAGGCTTGATATTCAGCACCCCTCCGGCGAATGCGGCTGTCTTTGAAATGCGGCCGCCCCGCTTGAGGTATTCGAGTGTATCCACCAGTGCAACAACAACGATCTTTTTCTTCTCTTCCTCCAGAACCCGCGCAATTTCCTCCGCAGACATTCCTGCATCCAAAAGCCGGAACGCAAGCTCCACCAGAATGCCTGTGCCCATTGCCGCGCTTGTCCCGTCCACAACATAGACGTTTTCATAATCAGACGCCGCAATCATGGCGCTTTGATATGTGCCGGAAAACTTGGACGCGAGGGTAATGACAACGGCGGCTTCTCCCGCCTGTCTGGCCTTTTCAAATTCCTTCGTAAAGGCATCCGGAGTTGCCTGACTGGTGGTAGGCAGCACATCGCTTTCGATGAGCTTTTCATAAAATGTTTTGTTGTCGATGGTCACGCCATCGACATATTCTTCCTGACCGAAATGCACGGTGAGGGGTACCGTATATACCCGTGCCTTGACATCAGGAACCAGATCCGCAGTAGAATCAACGATAATCCTTGTTTTCAATTTCATTACATCTCCTTGGGAAACTCTGAATAAATCGACTGCGGCTGAGCGGCGAATCTTTTGCTCCCAGTCTGCGGCTTGAAAGATGGGAAATACATACAGTATTTCCTCATTTTCCAAACCTTGCCTGGAACCAAAATCTTTCGCCGTCAGCTCTTGCCGATTTCATCAGAGCTTCCCTTGTATTCTTCGCTATTTTGAGCAATAACCTCAAGACTTCCGCTGATGGCAGAAAGACTGCGGTAGAATGCCGCTCGTTCGTCCTCTGTGAGGGTATGGCTGATCGTATCCAGGACAGCGCCAATTTTCTCGGCAATTCTTTTGCCGACTTCCCGACCTTTTTCCGTCAGACGCAAAGGGCTTCTGTACCGTTTGGCCCGCTCGGAATCCCGGACGATGAATCCATTGGTTTCAAGATAGTCCAATGCACGGGAAATGGTCGCCTTGTCCTCCTCGCAGTGCTCGCACAGCTCTGCCGCAGTCACGCCGTCCAGCGAATATATGTAGTACAGGCAGGATACATGGACGCTTCTCAGATGATAGGCGGCCATCTCCTGATTTTTTATCCTTCGGATATCACGGCTGATGCGGTTGATCAAAACGGTAAATGTCTCAAATCTTTCCTGCATGGCAGCCTCCTGTCTTTGAGGATGTTGAAGTTTCAACAAACTGATTCTATCACAAGAATGTTGAAATGTCAACATCTTAGTCTGCCAGTTTTGGTACACTGTCACGTCATAACTCCAGCTGCCGCCGCTGGATGTCATGGGCGGGCAGATGAAGAAGGGATTCCAGGTGCATGAACACATGACCTTTCCTTTTCCTGAAAAAATGGTATCCTAGATGTGACTTTGCTGACGGAAAACCCTGCTGCCAGGGTGAGGAACAAAGAAAGGAAGGGACCCGAAGTGGAAGATGCCAAGATCGTGGAATTGTTCTGGGCACGAAACGAGGACGCCATAAAAGAAACGGATGCCGTTTATGGCAGGAGACTGAACGCTTTGGCAAGAAACATCCTGCAGAGCCGTGAAGACGCAGAGGAAAGCGTGAATGACACCTATATGGAAACGGACGGTTGTAATACTATTTCTTCATAAAATGATTTCATCATTTTATTTAAGCCGTTTCACGGCAG
>ERZ827423.2777-NODE-2777-length-13164-cov-3.916088_pt1 | contig 13164 bp, 23 predicted proteins | sample MGYA00519775_ERZ827423 | MGnify/ENA primary metagenome ERZ827423 (study PRJEB31778, sample SAMEA3449296) | human gut metagenome | biome: human gut; feature: human-associated habitat; material: faeces | place: United Kingdom | collected 2010/2012 ...
CAGCTCCTTCCTCGATTACTACACAATGGGAAAGGCAAACGATAATGCGGATCTCGATGCTTTGAAAATGGCGTGCTGTGCCCTCGTGGACCAGTACGCCATGATAGATGCAGCGCAGGCGGCAGCGGCAAGGAATATTGCCGCTGCCGCTGCAGGGGCTGCATCGGTTAAGAGCGAAACGGTAGGCGACTACTCAAGAACCATTGCCACAGGAGAAGAGGTTGCCGTATCTGCATTGGCGACTGCAACAACCATCAAAAAGGCCTTGGCGGAAATCGTAGCAGAGTATCTTGCCCATACCGGGCTGCTGTATCGCGGGAGGGGGTGCGGTGGATGTATGCCCCCCACACCGTAACCGTCTATAATATCGTGAGAGAAACCTCTCAAGATACGATGGAAGACATGGTCACCAACTATATCACCATCTTGCGCGGTGTGATGCTGCAGGCGTCAAAGGCAGTAAATGTGCGACGTACTGGTCTGGAAAGCGCAGATGCCGTTGATTTGTACATCCCGTTTACAACGCCTGCTGTCGGCGCTGATGGAGCCGATAAGCGATTTGCTACTCCGTTGGAGTTTGCGGCCGCCAGCGACAAAACAGGGATTTGGACGCTATCAGCAAATGGGAAGGGATGCACTACCTTATTCGTTAAGGGTGAGGTCATCGAGCCCAGGATGACGGCGCAGCAGCTGGAAGCGGCCTATGATGGCTGCTACAAGGTTACGAAGGTGGACGAACTGGACTATGGCGGATCAGAAATGACGCACTGGCATGTAGGGGGTGCATGATGTGTCGCTGAAGTTCACTATCCATATGGAAAGCGCAGAGTTGATCAAGACGACAATATCTACGGCTTGCTCGAAAGCGGAGCATGTTTTGGCTATCCAGGTGGCAAAAGACACAGCTCCGTTTGTGCCTGCGCTGACCGGCTCCCTTACACAAAGGACAAAGGTTGACGGCAGTATGATCATCTATCCTGGGCCTTATGCGCGATTTTTGTACTATGGGAAGGTAATGGTGGATCCCAATACCGGGAGCACTTATGCTCCAAAAGGCGGGACAAAAGTCGTCACAGATCGCAACCTCATCTTTAATAAAACAATGCATCCGCAGGCACAATCACACTGGTTCGAGGCATCAAAAGCACAAAGCCTTGAAAAGTGGGTGCGCATTGCAGAAAAGGCGGTAAAACAGTATGGAAAAGGTTAAAAGGGCGGTTCCGGCATCCGAAGAGGATTTGGTAACACGGAAGCTGCTTGCGTGGCTGAATACTTTTCCCAAGAAACCGGTTAAGCTGATCCAATTTGAGTACCTTCCTGCTGATGCGGTAGGGATGGCCCTATCCACCATCCAGGCAGCGTACATCATCAAAAAATACATCCTTGGCGGATATCAAGCGGAGTATCAGTTTAAGGTTATTTATCGCATCAATCCCGGAGACAGTAACGACGCCAGACTAAAGGCTGACGAGCTGTTGAATAATATCGGGGATTGGGCATCAGGTAAGAAACCGGATATAGGCGATGGGAAACGTGTCGTCAGTTTGGAACCTACCACACGATCATCAATCTTTGCTATGTACGAAAACGGTGATGAAGATCACCAGATTTTTATGAAAATGATTTACGAGGTGATATAAATGGCTGATATTACTTTCAACACTACCGAAGGCCAGACCATTGCCCGTGAGCTTTTGATCGCATACCTGAATACGGGGACCAAAGATGCTCCCGTGTGGAGTGCGATCGGCAAAAGGGTAGAGGAAAGCTCCACCGAAATGGATTGGGGTACGGAAACGGTGCAGGATATCCTCGGGAACACTTATACCACAATGAAAAAACCTGTCATCACGCAGCCCTTTGACCCGATTCCTCTTGACTCTGGGGATGCGGCTGCCGTCAAGATGTGGAACCTTGGCGTTAAGGATCATGATGCCCAGGCGTTGGCCAATCAGGATATGATGATTGGGCACTTCTACGCCGACAGCGGTCAGGCAAAATTCGCAGAGCGTTATGATGGCTGCGCCATCGCAGTAACGGGAATCGGCGGAGATGGCGGCGGCAATCTTACCATCTCCAGCGAGATCACATACGGCGGAACCCGTACGGTTGGAACGGTCAAAAAGGGCGTCGGTGGCGCCATCGAGTTTGAGGAAACAGCAGCATAATGAAGGGGGCATTTGCCCCCTTCATCCATTAGGAGGATGAAAGGTACATGGAACTGAATTTTGATCTTGGCATAAAGGAGTATACCGTTAAAGGAGCCAATGGCAATATGGTTATTCGGTTCTGCCCGACGGATGCGAACTTTGCTCGCCGTGCCTATGAAACATTCAACATCCTTGAAAAAAAGCATAAAGAACGGGCGGAGCATATCAACGAGAATACCAGTAATGAGGACGCGTTTGAGTTTACCGCAAAAATAGATGCGGAAATGCGCGATGCAATCGATGAGCTCTTTGGATGCCCGATTTGCGGTGGCATCTTTGGTACCATAAACCTGTATGCATCGGCAGGTGGTTCTCCGATTTGGCTTAACTTCATGAATGCAGTTATCGATCAGTTCGATGATGAGATTAAGCGAGAGCGCTTCCTTGCTGGCGAGAAAGCAAAGAAATATACGAATAAATACACGAACCATGTTGTATGAGCTCCCCAAATCAGCGATCATCGGTGGAAAGAAATATTCCATAAGATCAGATTTCCGACCGGCTCTTGACATTTTGATATGCCTGACTGACCCGGAATTATCCCCTATGGAGCGCATGATGGTTTCTATGGATATTTTTTACCCGGAGATGTCATCCATCCCGCAGGAGGATCTTCAGTCAGCCTGCGACTATATGGTATGGTTCCTCAACTGCGGTGATGAATGTGATAATCGGAAACGCCCGAAACTGATGGACTGGGAGCAGGATTTCCAATATATCGTTGCGCCGATTAACAAGGTTGTTGGCAGCGAAATCCGCGCGTTGGATTACCTTCATTGGTGGACCTTTGTGTCTGCCTATTATGAGATCGGCGACTGTCTGTTTGCGCAAATAGTGCGGATACGGCAGCTTAAATCAAAAGGCAGGAAACTGGACAAGGCTGATCAGGAATTCTATCGGGAGTATAAACATCTTGTAGACATAAAAGTCAAGTATACCGAGGCCGATGAGGCGGCTATTAATAAATGGATATAAGGTGGTGAGAAATAATGCCGGATGGCGAAATCATAATCAACACCGAATTGGATAATAAAGAGGCGCAGAAAGAGCTTGATCGACTGATAAAGAAGATCCAGAAGTCACAGCAGGCTCTTGCTGAAAAGAAAGACAACCAAAGTGGAATTGCCGCGGAGCTTAAATCTGCTACGGATGAAGCTATAAAAACAGAGGACACCGTAGCACGCCTAATGGAAGAATTAAATGGCCTAAAAGATATCACTAACGGGAGGGCTGTAGCATCCCCGGGAGCAACTATTGATGCCTATCAAAAGCAATCCCAAATTTCGGATGAGCTGAAACGGCAGGAGGATATTCTAAAAGAGCAGAATAAGCAGGCGGAAAAGATAGGGAAAAAATATGCTGAAATAACCGACAAAGTACTTGATGAGGAGCGGGCGCTTGCTGCTGCAAGAGATAGGGCAGGGGAGCTGCAGAAACAGATTGCCGAACAAGAAAAAGCACCAGAGATCATCAAAGCAACATCTGATGCAGTCGAGAAATTCAGCATGCGAGTGAAAAAGCTGGCCAAGCGAGTACTTGTGTTTACTGTTATTGCATCTGCGCTGCGAAAACTCAAAATGTGGTTTACGAATGTTTTGAAAACCAATGATCAGGCGCAGAAAGCATTTGCACAGCTAAAAGCCGCCCTGCTTACTCTTGCACAGCCGATCGTCAATGTGTTAATACCGGCTTTTGTTGCGTTCGTGCAGATCCTTGCTAGAGTGGTTGCGGGACTTGCACGGCTCGTATCTGCCTTGTTTGGGACATCTGCAAAGGCATCTGCAGATGCGGCAAAGGCGTTGAATGACGAGACAAAGGCCATTAAAGGCGCTGGATCAGCGGCGAAAAAGGCCGGTAAATCGCTTGCTGCCTTTGATGAAATCAACCAACTTTCTGATAGTTCATCCGGCGGCGGAGTTTCGCTTGACCCGGATTTCTCAATCTTTGACGAGGCAGATAAGCGCTTTGACAAGATAGCAAAGGCCGTAGCGCTCATTGGAGCAGGGCTGCTCGCATGGAAGATTTCCGATAAACTTCCTGGGACACTTGGTACGGTGATGCAGAAGATTGCGGGCATCGCAATTGCCTGCGGAGGTTTAATTCTTATCTGGGATGCCGTATCTGATGCGTTCGAAAACGGGATTAACTGGGGCAACCTCGGCGAGCTCTTGCTTGGAGCCACGGCGCTTGTTGGGGGCCTCGCACTTGCGTTCGGAAAGGTTGGCGCGGGGATAGGTGTGGTAATAGCCGGTGGGGCACTGCTAATTACCGCTTTCAATGATATCGCCACAAATGGTACCAATCTTAAGAATACTTTGGCGCTCCTTGCCGGCCTTGTACTTACCGGGCTTGGATTCTTTATCCTTACCGGCAGTGTAATTCCTCTTGTTATAGCAGGAATATTGGCTGTTGTAGCGGCAGTTCTGGCACTCACAGGTAACTTGGAGGAGTTTGCCGTAAACCTTAAGGAGAACATCCTCGGCGGCATCATTGACTTTATTACAGGTGTATTTACCGGAGATTGGGAAAAGGCCTGGAATGGAGTAAAGAAGATATTTAAGGGAATATGGAATTCCATTGTGATAGTGGTGGAGAGCGCTATCAATATCATGATCAAGGGGATCAATTGGCTGATATCAAAGCTTAATACCATTCATTTTGATATTCCTGACTGGGTTCCGATCATCGGAGGAAAGTCGTTTGGTATCCATATTAACCCGGTAGCAGAGGTTAAGCTTCCGAGATTGGCTACCGGAGCTGTAATCCCGCCGAACCGTGAGTTTTTAGCCGTGCTTGGCGATCAGAAATCAGGGACCAATATCGAGACCCCCCTTGCAACAATGATACAGGCGTTTAAGCAGGCGCTGGCAGAAGGCGGGTATTCTGGTGCCAACGAGGCGGTACTTGTTTGTGACAAGGATGTGCTTGGCAAGGTTATCTATAAACTGAATAAAGCGGAAGGAAGCCGCATCGGCGTTAATCTAACGGGGGTGTGATGGTATGGGGTATATAAAAATCAATGGAGTCACATTTGACGCTGATGTTGCAATTTCAAAGTACACACGCTACTTTAATGTGCTGGATGGGGAGAATGCCGGGCGAGTAATGACTGGTCGTATGGTGCGTGATATAATCGGATCTTACCTCGGGCATAAAATCACTGTATTTCGCAGGGGCGATAACCAGCGTGGCCTTGATGAGTTTTGGGACTATCTGTTCCAGCATAGCGTTGATGATAGCGTACTGTTGGAGGCTGCTGACGGGCAAACAGTGGTATCCTATGAGGCCTACTATACGTCCGCAGAGCAGAGCATAGACAAGGTTGAAAACGGCACTAATTACTGGGGGACAATCGAGGTTAACTTCATCCCGATTGATGCACAGATAAGGCGGTGACTTATGGCTAAAACAAGAGTTGTTTACAGAGATATAGCGCTGGGTGCAGCAGAGGACGCTACAGTGACAGTAACTGAAGGGATGGGATCTCCGGAAACACTCCCGTTTGGGACAAATCCTGGCCCGTTGATAACACTGGAACGCAGCCGATGGTTGCTTGATGGAAGTTGTAAGGATTTTTATTCCGCATCGGATGTTGGGTTTTGGTCTTCGGATTTATCCGGAGATGACGGTTCATTTGAGACCAAACCAACTATCATAGTTGAGTTTTCGGAGCAATATTCCAGCATGGGGCTTGGTTTGATCTTTGATGAGGCGACAGGAGAATACTGTTCCTCTGTTACAATTCAATGGTGGCAAGGAAATATCCTACGCATAAGTCGTTCATTTGCACCAGATGCGGTTAATTTCTTCTGTGAGCAGCGAGTGGAAAGCTACGATAAGATTGTACTAAAACTAAACAAAACCGTTGTCCCACATCGTAGAGCTCGTCTAAACATGATGATTTTCGGCGTAATACGCACATTCGGCATGAACGAGATTCGAGGCGCCTCCATAGTGAACCAAATGAACGAAAGCGCTGTTGAGCTTCCGATCTCTACGTTTAATTGGACCTTGGACAGCCTAAAACCGGTTGATTACCTTTTCCAGCTAAAGCAGCCTGTGGAGGTCTACAATGATGAACACTTGATTGGTGTATACTACATCAATACATCTTCGCGATCTTCCAAACGAGTATATGATATCGAATGCCAGGATGCTCTTGGAGTGCTTGAGTACATGCCATATGCGGGAGCTGCATACCTTGCCGGAACAAGTGCGAAAGCCCTTTTGTCAGAGACTGCGAAACCATTTGCTGTTGAGTTCGCTCCAGACGTAGAGGATACCATCCTGCGTGGTGTCCTGCTTGAGGGCACACGCAGGAGCGCAATTCAGCAGATCGTTTTTGCATGGGGTGTATGCCTTGCAACCGATGGTAGCAATAAACTTCGCATTTTCAATCAACCAACAACTCCAGTACTGATACCGAGAGACAGGACGTTCATTGGCGCATCTGTTGCAACGGCAGCTGTAGTTACAAGAGTTAAAGTCATAGCTCACGAATATGCTGAAGCGACCAATGGAACAGTTAACATTGGCGGAAAGAAATACATTGATACACAAACAGCCTACATCGTTGATAACCCGAATATAACGGCCAGCGATCGAGAGAATGTGAAAGAAGTACAAGGGGCTACGCTTGTCTCGGACGATAACGGGAACGAAATAGCGGACCGACTTTATAAATACTATTCTCTACGTGACACAAATGTTGCGACCGTAGTCTTTGGCGGGGAGCGCCTTGGATCCTGTGTAAGCATATTTACTCCGTTTGGGTTGCTCACAACTGGGAATCTGCACAAGATGGAGATAAAGCTGTCTAATACTGTTGTTTATCAGTCCGAGGTCACAGGTGCTTGGCGTATTGATCCTTATTACTTCTTCTCCGGAGATTTGAAAGCAGGGGAGTTATAAATGGGAAATGAAGCAGTTATGGACTATCTTATCACCGATCGCACAGAGTCTGAAGTTAAAGCGGTTGCTGCTGCTCTCGCCAGAATTAAGGGAGGGAGAGGGACATCGGAAGACGTTGCGCTTATATCCAGTAACAAAGGGTCATATAACCATACAGACCTTAACAGAGTAGGAAATGCGGTGCGGCAGGTTGCAATGGAGTTGAGAAAACATGGATACGATGCAACAATAACCGGAAAGATAGATTGGACGGAGGCAGACTTGCCTCAAAAAGCAGATATAGATGCATATCTTTCTGATATTGAAGCCATAAGGTCTGCTATCCCTGTTGGCAAAGGTGTTCCAAAGGTTCCAACGATGCCGCTGGACTATTCCAAAGCAAACGATATAGAGAAGATACTTCTTGATGTATATGCGTTAGCTAAAAAAATAGAAAAGTCTTGGTATTATGCCGGTGAGATTTTTTCCGGCGAAAGGAGTTTCTAATGCAGGATAGAGTAGCATTATTCCCGGGTCGAGTAAAGCTAACCCCAGTCAATGGTCAGCAGAATACATACGATATGGTCCGGCAGGACAACCCAACTGTAGAGGGTACCCCTCTTAATAAGGAGTCCTTGCTGGCGGATGATGTAGCAGAGGCTCTCGGACTGGAACCGGCAGCGGCCACACCGTCACAGGCAATTGCCGAATTAAATGACAAGGTGAAAACTGCCGTGCCGAAAAAGCATACCGTGTCTCTGCCTGCCGCATCTTGGATGGGCGCAGAAAGTCCGTACAGCCAAACCATCAGCGGGCTTGGGGCTACGGCAAACAGCAAGGTTGACATCCAAATGGATGCGACTTCCCTCGGCGTACTCATCGACAGCGGCACATCTGCGATATGGATGGAGAACAACAACGGAACGATTACGGCCAAAGTCCTCGGTGAGAAGCCGAGCGCAGACATGACCGTACAGGTTACGATTACGGAGGTAACAGCATGAGCGTAATTTACGGTAACCCAATCATTGCAGGTGGCGGCGGCCTTGAACTTGTAGCAAATGTCGCTGACGGGGCAACCGTTACTGCTACCCTTGGCAGCAAGACCGTTACAGGTGTTTCCTCCGGCGGTCAGGTACGACTTAAAATACCGCAGGAGGGCAAGTGGACGGTTTCCGCGACAAGCGGAGCGCTGGTGTCCGTTCCGCAGGAAATCAGCGTTCCCGCCACCATTGATATCGCACTGGTGGCGCAGGAGCTGAACGATACAAGCTGGGCAGCCATCAAGCAGGTATCTGATGCCGGAAAGGGTACAGATTTCTGGTCTATTGGTGACTGCAAAGAAATCACGATGAACGGCAAGGTGTCCAATGGGCTTACTTTGTCTAATTATTCTGCTTGGGTGTACATCATCGGCTTTAACCATAACGCAGAACGAGAGGGCAACGGAATAGCGTTCCAAGGCTTTAAAGCAACAAAGAACGGTACGCCCGTATGCTTAACGGATAGCGGTTATAGCTCCAGCAATTCGAGCGGCACATGGTTCAACATGAATAACTCACAAACCAATAGCGGCGGTTGGCAAGCAAGCTTTGTGCGGAAAAATGTTATGCCACTCATCAAGGCTTCGTTCCCTTCAGACCTTCAAGCAGTTATCAAGCCAAGCACCATATTTACAACGCAGGGCGAGGGAAACGGAGCCTGCACCGCAACAGAGGATGATGTTTTCCTGCTTGCTGAATTTGAATTATTCGGGTCAAGAACCTACGCCTCAACGCAGGAGCCGAACTATCTTAAACAATACAGCTATTACGCAGCAGGGAACAGCAAGGTTATGTACAGGCATAACAGGACTGGTACTGCTGCCTATTGGTGGGAGCGTTCTCCCTATTCCGGCAACTCCGGCGCTTTCTGTAATGTCCACACCAACGGCGGCGTCAGCTATACCTTCGCCACCATTTCGGCTGGCGTGTCCCCCGCTTTCAAAATCTAAAATCAACCATATGCCGAAGGAGAGAATATGTACTATGTTTGTTTCCGGCGTTTCCGAGGGAACGCAATCTGCGGGAATGTGAATATCTCGTATGGGACACGGCTGACTGTCGTAAATGACATCCTCTACACGGATGGAGAAGTGATATGTGCGGTGCGTTCACAAAACTCGCACGACTATTTCTCCCCGGACGATGACGGCAAGGGACTTATTCGTGGAAAATTGACCGAGGACATAAACAAGCTGTTGCAGCGCCCCGGTAAGAAACACCAAGAAAGATGGGACAAGATATGGGCGGATATGTCGCTTACAAAATACAAGCGTCCAGAACACCCAGACCACTGGCTTTGGAACCACGACTTTTATTGCGCCCCGGTCGAAGAACTTGAGCGCATCAAAAAGATGATATCGGAGGTGTAATATGTACAAAATCACAAAGGACGGTAAAGAATATTATTCTGACACATTGGTATATGTTAAAAAGGCACTAAATGGGTGCTATATTCCTTGTTTGCCAGAAGAAGCAGAATTTATTGTTGGGAAAATACCTGATGACACCATTTTTGAAAACGCTGAAATAGAAAATTTTGATGGTTGTTCTATGGTATCCGATATGCAAGAAGCCTTAAACATTATGGGGGTGAACTAAATGGGCTACTATACCGAAAAAGCCAAGGAAGTAAAAGCAAAGCAGGAAGCCGAAGTGAACGAACTGCTCCAGTTAATCGCTGATGCAGTAGAAGAAAAATACCAAGAAGATATGGAGGTAATCAACAATGTATAAGATGATGAAAAAGCTGATTGAGAAGAAGTTTTACAAGACTGCTGACGAAGCACAGGGCAAGCTGGATGTATTTTTTGCCTGTAACCGTCTGACCGATGACGAGTACAGCGAGCTGACCATGCTTGTGGAGTCTACCTATACTGCGGGGGTGTAAGCCTATGGAGCCGAGCGTCATTGTCGCTATCGTAACAGGCATCGCATCGGTTGCTGCCGTAGTCATCACCAATAACAAAAGCAACATGGAGCGAGACCACAAAGCCGATATCGAAAGAGCCGTGACCATCGAGAAGCTGGACGAGCTTACGAGAGAGGTCAGACGGCACAATGGTTTTGCTGAAAGAATTCCCATCTTGGAGGAACGGACAACCTCCCTCACCAAAAGAGTAACCAACCTTGAGCAGAAGAAAGGAGCTTGAACATGAACGAATTCGTAACTTGGGCATCCCTCGGCACTTACGCAGGTGCAGTCATGATGGTCACCATCATCACCCAGTTTTTGAAGCAGACCCCCCTGCGGAACATCAACACCAACCTCTTGGCCTACATTGTGTCCGCACTTATCCTCGTTGGCGCAGAAGCGTTTACAGGAGCCGAGCTGACGGTACAGGGCGTGGTGCTGTGCCTGCTGAACGCTGTTATTGTCGCTTTGGCTGCCGGTGGTACTTATGATGCTGCTACGACTGGCATGATTAAACACACTGATGCGGCTATTTTGGATGCCGAAGGAAAGGGGGAGGCCTAATGGCTTTCCTGATCCCGGACAACGTGCGCTATGATAACGGCGTAAAAATCTGTGAGAAGATAATCCCGGATTCTGCGGTTTGGAACCGTGACGTTAAGGAAGGTGGTTACACCTACCGCAAGGGCACTACCTATAAGGCCAATCGTCCGCTATCGGCGATTAAAGGCGTCACAATACATAATACCGGGCGCATTAAGATTCCTAACGGTACCACAATGGCCGAGCAGTACACCCGCGCGACCTACCCGAACTGCAATATGGGATCCGTTCGTGTCCACTACTATGTGGACGAGAACGAAGCATGGCAGAACCTTGACGAAAGCGAGGTCGGCTGGCACGCTGCTGATGGAAACTACGGCCCCGGCAACAGCACTACCATCGCCATCGAGATCATCATGGACGGAACTGATGCCGAGTATAACCGGATTGCCGAAGATAACGGTGCAAGACTTTGCGCTGCTATCCTAAAACGGCATGGCTTGGACGAAACCGCAGTCTACCAGCACCATGACTGGTACGCAAGGAAAGATTGCCCCGTCTATATCAGACCGCACTGGAGCGCGTTTTTGGCGTTGGTGCGGCAGTATCTCAATGACGATACGCAGGTACCGAGCGATTATGATAAGCTGGCCGCAGAGCTAACAGATCTCAAAGAGCAGCTTCAGCTGCAGCATACCAATGCGCAGGACTTCCGCGATGAGATTCTTGCAGCGGTTGCAAAATATGACGAAAAATAATTTAAGGGGCGCTTCATGGCGCCCCTCTATTTGTCTATCGAAAACCACTCGCTAGGCGAGTGGTTTTCGATAGACAAAAAAGAGCAGCTGAAAATCAGCTGCTCTTCCCACTTGACTGGCGTACTTGAAAGTACGCTTAATACAAAGTATCAGTGACCAAGCGTATACAGTCCATTACTGGCTGTAACTATATTGTACAGTTTTTTTAAGGCAATGTCAAGGCTATGTGGTTATCTATCGACCGCAAGTTTCGATTTTTTGTTATGTAAGATGCCCATATTCTATTTGCCAAAATATCGCTCGCCTGTATCATGTAGTTCGTTCTCGAATCACAGTATAGGAGCTTCACGTAGACATTACTGTCAAATAGATTTTGATGCCTAATGCCATAGTCAAAGTTTGATATCCCAAACTGTAATTCTTCTATTATGGAGTCCCTTAAGTTGTAGTAACCATTTGTTGCGGTGAGCTGTTCATCTACAAATATAGATAAGGTGATATCTTCCGTTTTTGAGATAACTCCACTTTCGATCAATGCCTTCATCTTGCCTTTTATGCAGCGTTTTAATGCATAATCTTTGTATCTGCATATGGAATGCTTTTTTGACAGTATGTGGTCATAAATGTGAGAGAGATTTACAGTTACAGAAACAGAATCGTATTCTTTTACGGCGTTGAATAAAGATCGTTTATGCTTGGCGGAAAGCCCCGCTGCCTTTAATTCATCATCACGCCCAAGAGCCTTTTTTAGTGCTTTATTTGCATTGATATATTTGCGCTTTGCAGCATCTAATGTGCTTCTGTTTGTGAATACATAGCCAGCATAGACAAAATAGCCGCTGCGTTCATTCTTGTGGAACACGCCAGAGTCGTCAAAGAAAAAGGTAACTTCTTGCAAATTATTGTCCTCCATCGGTTGTCGATTACAAGTATATTATAGCAAAACAATATATTTCCAACAAGGCGCAGGAGGGCATATTTGTACCAAATAGTAGCTCTGCAATATGTGCAATTTGACATTCCCAAAAGTGTAGGAAGTTATTACAGGCTTACAATTATACCAAATGCCAGAGGAAAGAATAAAAGAGAGTTCGCTTTTAATCCAAAAGCCCAACACAAAAGAAGAACTGCAGCAAAACATTTTTTGCTGCAGTTCTTCTTTTGTCTGTTCAATATCATCATCTGTGCGCCAGCTCCTCGGTACCGATATCATTGAGCAGGCCGGCGACCCGGCGGTTGGGCATGGCGAACTTTTGCGAAAGATAGCGCAGGCTGGCGCCCAGTTCGCCATCCGGCCCGCCGTACTGCGACAGGATGACCTGCGCGGCCTTGGCGTTGGGCCGTTTGATATTGACCGGAAATTCCAATAACTTATCATAACTCCACATAATCAACCCTCCCAAGGCCATGGGGTGCAGCCCCAGCTCCAGTTGCGGCTGCCCGCGGCGGCCTCCGGGGTCAGCGGGGCGACCTCATTATAGGCGGCACGGGCGGCCTCCAGCTTCTTTACGGTTTCGGCGTAGGCCATGGCGGCCTCCCGGCAGTCCGGGTGGGTATCCAGGAACAGCCGGCATTCGATGGCGGCAAAGGTCTGCCGGCGGACTTCATTGGCAAGGCTGCAAAGGTTATTTTCGGCCATGGTCAGCTCCTCCTTTCACAGGCGCACCCGGTAAAGGGGAAATCCAGTGCGGGGAACAGCGTCCCGCGGCACAGCGCCTTTTCGGGGTCGTAGGTTTCGCCCCAGCGCTGCCACGGCACATAGGCCATGGCCAGCGGGGCACATTCATACAGGTAATTCGTTTCCACCT
>ERZ827423.2778-NODE-2778-length-13158-cov-4.346028_pt1 | contig 13158 bp, 11 predicted proteins | sample MGYA00519775_ERZ827423 | MGnify/ENA primary metagenome ERZ827423 (study PRJEB31778, sample SAMEA3449296) | human gut metagenome | biome: human gut; feature: human-associated habitat; material: faeces | place: United Kingdom | collected 2010/2012 ...
TTTTTGCGACATATTCCAGGGTTAGCGGCTCCATATACACCTTGTCGGCAATGTCGGTATCGGTCATAATGGTGGCCGGGTTGGAGTTTACCAAAATGACCTCATAGCCCTGCTCCTTCAAAGCCAGGCAGGCCTGGGTACCCGAATAGTCGAACTCGGCGGCTTGGCCTATGACAATGGGGCCCGAGCCTATGACGAGTATTTTCTTAAGATCTTCCCTTTTAGGCATTTTCCGCACCTCTTTTTGCCTTGTATTTTTTCATGTTGTCGACAAATATGCCGAAAAGATATCCGCTGTCCTGGGGTCCGGGGGCGCTTTCGGGATGGTACTGCACCGAGAATATCATCTGCTCTTCGTTCCTCATGCCCTCGGCCGTGTTGTCCAGCAGGTTTATGTGGGTAAGCTCCAGGCCCGTTCCCTTAAGGCTGTCGATATCAACGGCGTAAGAGTGGTTCTGGGAGGTTATTTCAATTTTGTCGGTAAGGAGGTTCTTTACCGGGTGATTGCCGCCGCGGTGCCCGAACTTGAGCTTGTATGTCCTGGCGCCGTTGGCCAGGGCAATCATCTGATGGCCCAGGCATATGCCGAAAACAGGTACCTTGCCCTGTATCTTCCTTACCAGCTCGATAACGGGCAGCACATCCTCAGGGTCGCCGGGGCCGTTTGACAAAAATACGCCGTCGGGCCTTAAGGCCATGACCTTTTCAAAAGGCGTATTATAGGGCACGATTATTACATTGCAGCCCCATGCGTTAAGGCTCCTTATGATATTGTGCTTTATGCCGCAGTCGACGGCCACCACATTGTATTTGAAATTGGGCGTGCGGCTGTACCACACCTTTTTGCAGGAAACCTGGGACACATGGTCATGGGGTATCGAGACCCTCGATATCCTTTCCTGCGCCTCGCCCTTGCAGACCGACGCGTCGGTCAGGATGGCCCTCATGCTTCCCTCGTTGCGTATCATACGGGTTATAAGCCTGGTGTCGACCCCCCATATGCCGGGTATGCCGTTTTCCTCCAGCTCCTGGGAAAGGGTCTTGGTATAGCGGAAGTTGGAGGGCATATCGTTGTAATCGCTTACGATTAAAGCGCCGATGGTGGGCGTTTTGCATTCATAATCATCGTCGGTAATGCCGTAGTTTCCGATGAGAGGATAGGTCATAACAACAGCTTGGTCGGTGTAGGAGGGATCGGAAACGATTTCCTGATACCCGACCATGGAGGTATTGAAAACAATTTCAAGCACGCGCTCTGCTTCGGCGCCAAACGCATAGCCTTCATATTCGCTTCCGTCTTCCAATACGATTTTGCGTGTTTTTTCGTTCATCTTTGTTTTCGATCTCCTTATGATTTGAAAAGGGAGCGCAGCCGCGCAGCGGCGGCATAAATTTGCCTTCTCGGCGCAAAGGCACTCAGGCGGATATATCCCTCGCCGCCCGCACCGAATCCTGTGCCGGGGGAGCACAGAATTGCCGCATGTTCCAGCAAAAAGTCAAAGCAATCGCTGCTTGTCATCCCCTGCGGGCATGCGACCCAAAGATACGGGGAATGCTCCCCGCCGAAAAAGGGCAGGGCAAGGTCTTGCAGGGCTTTTCGGAGAGCCCCGGCATTTTGCAGCGTCTTTTGAATGGCCTTTTGCGTTTGCTTTTGCCCCCGCGCCGTCAAAACGGCTGCGGCGGCGCGCTGCACGGGATAACAAACGCCGTTCGTCTTTGCAAATTTTGTGCGTTCCCACATGGCATTCAGGCTTTGCCCGTCTCGGCACAGCGTGCGGGGCACAATGGTATAGCCGCAGCGCAGCCCCGTGAACCCCGCGCTTTTGGAAAAAGAGCAGATCTCAACGGCACAGCTGCGGCTGCCTTCCATTTCAAAGATTGAGCGGGGGTATGCGCTGCCGGCAAGAAACGCTTCATATGCGGCATCATATATAATAACGGCACCGCAGGCATTTGCATAGTTGACCCAGTCTTGAAGCAGGCGGCGCGGCATGGCAACGCCGGTGGGATTTTGCGGGGAGCATAAATAAATCACGCCCGCATCGATATCGCGCGGCGGGAGGGGTAAAAAGCCGCTTTTGGCATCACACCGCAGCGGGAGCACCCGCATACCGTGCATTGCAGCGACCTCGGCATAGGCGGGATAGCACGGCGATGGAATCAAAACGAGATTTTCCGGGGAAAAAAGCCCCGGTAAAAGCCCGAGATCCTCTCCCGCGCCGCTCGAAACGAAAATTTCATCCTCCGAGAGCGCAATGCCGCGCTGCGCATAGTGCGCGGCGACCGCGCGCCTTAAAAAGGAGGCACCGCATTCCGGCTGATAGCCTTGAAAGCTTGCGGCGCGCCCCTGCTCGCGCGCGGCTTTGAGCAGCGCATGCAGCGCACTTTGCGACAAGGGAAGCGACACATCGCCGATGCCCAAAGAAAGAAGCTTTGCCCTTGGATGCCGCGCCTTGAATGCTTTTTTCTTTTCCGAAAGAGTAAAAAACAAATAAGACGGTTCCAACTGCTGATAGCTTTTGTTTGGGATCAGGATGCGATCGCCTCCCTTGTACGCGCTTCATTGTTTAGTGAATTTCAACATATTCGTCTCTGCCGGCACCCACTGAGACATATCGAATCTTGCAGCCGACGGCATTTTCAAGATATCGGATATAGTCCTTTGCGGCGGCGGGCAGCTCCTCGTATGTACGGCAAGCGGAAACATCGCCGAAGCCTCCCACATATTCGATCACCGGTTTTGCTCTGTTGAGGCGATCGCCGGTGGGGAAGTTGACGGTGCGTTCTCCGTCTACATCATATGCAACGCAAACGGGAATCTTGTCAAGATAAGAGAGCACATCAAGCTTGGTCAGCGCAATGCAGTCGGCACCTTGCACGCGGATGCCGTAGCGGGAGGCAGGCACATCAAACGGGCCGACGCGGCGCGGGCGCCCCGTTGCGGCGCCGTATTCGCCGCCTGCATCCCGCAGCGCCTTTGCCTCGTCGCCGAACATTTCTGCGGTAAACGGGCCTTCGCCGACACAGGTGGAATATGCTTTCATAATGCCGACGGCGTTGTTCAGACGCAGCCCCGGAATCCCTGCGCCGATGGGCGCAAATCCTGCCAGGGTCGAGGAAGAAGAGGTGTAAGGATAAATACCGAAATCAATGTCGCGCAGAGCGCCGAGCTGCGCCTCAAACATAATGTTCTTGCCGCTCATTGCCGCATCGTAAAGATATGTGCTGACATCGGTGATGAAAGGAGCGACCTTCTCGCCGTAGGTCTTCAGCCAATCCATCATATCATCTGCATTTACGGGTGCATGGCCGTAACCGGTGACGGTAATGTTTTTCCATTCCACAATATCGTTGACCTTTTCGCGCAGGGTGTCCATGTGCAGAAGATCTTCCATGCGAACGCCTTTTTTCATATATTTATCGGCATAGACAGGGGCGATTCCACGGCGGGTGGAGCCGTATTTTTTGTCTGCCAGGCGCTCCTCCTCCATGATATCCTGCATTTTGTGATAGGGCATGCAAATGATGGCCTTGTCGCTGATCTTGAGATTTTCCGGGGTGATTTTAATGCCCTTGTCCGTCAGGGCTTTCATCTCGTTGACAAGGTGCTCGATATCAATCACCATGCCGTTGCCCATCACATTGACGGTGGTTTCCCGCAAAATACCGGAGGGCAGGAGATTGAGGATGAATTTTCCTCTCTCATTGATCACGGTATGGCCTGCGTTGTTGCCGCCCTGGTAGCGGCAGATGATGTCATAATCCTTGGAGAGCAGGTCGACCATGCGGCCCTTGCCCTCATCGCCCCAGTTGATGCCGACGATTGCTGTTAACATTGTTTTTTCCTCCTTCTTTTTTCTCTCTTGGGTTATACGTTGATGGTTGCGTCTGCCTGCTCAGCAAGCGTCGCCCTGTTTTCGGCGAGTACGGCATTCACAACGGTTAAATACTCATCGGTTTGTTCTGCGGCGCGCCCGGTAAACGCCCTGACATCGATCAGGCGATCGATTTCTGCGCGGTCAAGGCCGAATATCGGGTCGTCGGCGATGCGGTCAAGCAGGTCGTTTTCCGCGCCCTGCTGCTTCACGGCGATGCCTGCGTCCACCGAATGGCGGCGGATCGCTTCATGCAGCGCCTGCCGGTCGCCGCCGCGCTTGACGCATTCCATGAGGATATTTTCGGTTGCCATAAAGGGCAGCTCCTGCCTAAGGTGCTTTTCCATGACCTTGGGATAAACGCGCAGCCCGCGAATGATATTGATATAAAGCGTGAGAATTCCGTCGCAGGCGAGAAACGCCTCGGGAATGGAGATACGGCGGTTGGCGGAATCGTCCAGGGTGCGTTCCAGCCATTGTGTGCCCGCCGTCATTGCAGGGTTGAGCGCATCCGCAATCACAAAGCGCGCTAAAGAGCTCATGCGTTCCGAGCGCATTGGGTTGCGTTTATATGCCATGGCGGAGGAGCCGACCTGTCCCGCTTCAAACGGCTCGTCCACCTCCTTGAGATGGGAAAGCAGGCGGATATCACCCGAGAATTTCTGCGCGCTCTGCGCAATGCCGGAAAGCACGGAGAGCACAAAATAATCGGCCTTGCGCGGATAGGTTTGCCCGCTGACGGGATAGCAGGCGGAAAACCCCATTTTCTGCGCGATTTTCTGTTCCAGCAGCTTTACCTTTTCATGATCGCCCTCAAACAGCTCGAGGAAACTTGCCTGGGTGCCGGTGGTTCCCTTGGAACCCAGCATCCGCAGATCTTCCAGACGACGCTCCAGCTCCTGCAGCAGCACCTCAAGGTCGTCGGTCAGCCGGTGCTGGCGCAGCACAAGCTCCAGCCGATACCCCTTTTCGGGGTCCGACGCCGTTCCCGCAGAGAGAAACAGGCCCCGCAAAAAGGCCGTCACGCAGTCGGCATCCTCCAGCAGCGCGCGGCCCAGCCGCAGGGCAGGCACCCCGGTCGGGATGTCCAGCACCTGCAGCACGCGCTGCACGGCGCGCGCGGTGTCATAGTGCCGGCGGCCGAGAATGTCCGGCTCGAGGATGCGCGAGGTCGAGCCGAGCGGATCGACGGCCGGGTAGATGCCCAGCTCCGAGATGCTGCGGTCGAGCACGGTCGTGGCGTCGAGGTGGGCAAAGGTCGTGGCCGGGGCAGGGTCGGTCAGGTCGTCGGCGGGGACGTAGATCGCCTGCACGCTCGTGACCGAGCCGTTGCGCGTGGAGGTGATGCGCTCCTGCAGCTTGCCCATCTCGGTGGCCAGCGTGGGCTGATAGCCGACGGCGGAGGGCATGCGCCCGAGCAGGGCCGACACCTCGCTGCCCGCCTGCGTGAAGCGGAAGATGTTGTCGATGAACAGCAGCACATCCTGCCCGGACTCGTCGCGGAAGTTTTCCGCGATCGTCAGGCCCGAGAGCGGCACACGCAGACGCGCGCCGGGCGGCTCGTTCATCTGGCCGAAGACGAGCGCCGTCTTGCTGATGACGCCGGATTCGTTCATCTCGTTCCAGAGGTCGTTACCCTCGCGCGAGCGCTCGCCCACGCCGGCAAAGACGGAGTAGCCGCCGTGCTCGTAGGCGATGTTGCGGATCAGCTCCATGATGAGTACGGTCTTGCCGACGCCTGCGCCGCCGAACAGACCGATCTTGCCGCCCTTGGCATAGGGCGCGAGCAGATCGACGACCTTGATGCCGGTCTCGAGCAGTTCGGTCGCGGGGGCGATGTCCGTGAAGGCCGGGGCCTCGCGGTGGATGGGCAGATATTCCGTGGCGTTGACGGGGCCTTTGCCGTCGATCGGCTCGCCGATGACGTTGAACATGCGGCCGAGCGTCGCCTCGCCGACGGGCATTTTCACGCTCGTGCCGGTGTCCACGGCGACGCAGCCGCGCTGCAGCCCGTCGGTGGAAAAGAGCGAGATGCAGCGAACCGCGTTGTCGCCGAGCTGCTGCACCGCCTCCATGACGATGCGGCGCTTACCGGCGTGCACCTCGATGGCGTTGTTGATCTCCGGCAGCTTTCCGGCCGGGAACTGCACGTCCACCACCGGGCCGATGACCCTTTTGACGATACCGTTTTCCATACGTTCTCCCTTCGTGGGACGCGGCGCTGCCGCCGCGGTGTTAGTCCGATTTGTCCGATTTTTTCAGCGCGGCGCTGCCGCCGACGATCTCGGAGATCTCCGTCGTGATCGCGGCCTGGCGCGCGCGGTTGAACTCCAGATTCAGGTCCTCGATGAGCTCCGCCGTCGAGTCCGTGGCGGCGGTCATCGCGGTCATGCGCGCGGCGTGCTCACCCACGCGGGCCTCGAGCATCACGGCGTAGACCGTGTTGTTCAGGTACAGCTCGAGCACGTTGTCGAGCACGGTCTGCGCGTCCGGCACGAACAGGTAGTTGTTGTTCGCGGCGGGCGCGTCGGCCTCCGGCGCGGCGGGCAGCAGCTGCCGGTGCGTCGGCGTCTGGTGCAGCACGGAGTCAAAGCGCTGGTAGACGAGGTGGATCTCGTCCGCCTCGCCGGTGCGGTAGAGGTTTTTGAGCTCCTCGGCGATCTCGAGCGCCTCGGCCATGGTGGGCGTGTCGCTCAGGTCGGAGAAGATCTGCCGCACGGGCAGGTTCGTTCCCGCGAGCACGTCGCGCCCCCAGCGGCCGCACACGATCACGGAGCAGGGGCGCGCCTCGGCGCGCACGAGCCCCTCGAGGTGGCGCAGCAGCAGCTGGTTATACGCTCCGCACAGCCCGCGGTTGCCCCAGAAGACCACGTAGCACACGCGGCCGACGTGCCGCCGGGGCGTGAGATACGGGTGCTCAAAGTTCGCGTCGCCGGCGAGCAGGGCGTTGAGCACGGCCTGACTCTTGTCCGCGAACAGGCGCACGCCCGCAAGGCTCGTCTGCGTCTTGCGCAGCTTCGACACGGCGATCATCTTCATCGTGCGGGTGATCTGCTGCGTGCTGTTCACGCTGCGGATGCGCGCGCGGATCTTATGCAGGTTCGTCAAGGGGCGTCAACTCCTTTCTGCCGGCGGCGGGGATGATGGTTCATAGATTCTTCAGGGTCTCGGCGGCAAGCTCGCGCAGGCGCTCGAGCGCCTCGGGCGGGAGCTTTTTGCCGCTGTGTACAAGCGCGTGCAGCTCCGGATACGTCCGGTGGATGCGCGCGAGCAGGGCGTCGGCGTAGCGCGGCACGTCCTCGACGGCGATCGTGTCCGTGTACCCCTCGCCGGCGGCGAAGAGCACCGCGACCTGATCGGCCGCGTCCATGGGCGCGTACTGCGGCTGTTTCAGCAGCTCGGTCATGCGGCTGCCGCGCGCGAGCGTGTCGCGCGTGGCCTTGTCGAGATCGGAGCCGAACTGCGCGAACGACGCCAGCTCCCGGTACTGCGCCAGATCCATGCGCAGCCGGCCGGCAACCTGCTTCATCGCGCCGAGCTGTGCCGCGCCGCCGACACGCGACACGGACAGGCCCACGTTGATGGCCGGGCGCACACCGGCGTGGAACAGATCCGTTTCGAGGAAGATCTGCCCGTCGGTGATGGAGATGACGTTGGTGGGGATATAGGCCGAGATATCGCCCGCCTGCGTCTCGATGATGGGCAGGGCGGTCATGCTGCCGCCGCCGGCTTCTTCGCTCAGGCGCGCGGCGCGCTCGAGCAGGCGGGAGTGCAGGTAAAACACGTCGCCGGGGTAGGCCTCGCGTCCGGGCGGACGCTGCAGCAGCAGGGAAATCTCACGGTAGGCCACGGCCTGCTTCGACAGGTCGTCATAGACGATGAGCACGTCGCGTCCGCGGTACATGAAGTACTCGCCGATGGCGGCGCCCGCGTAGGGCGCGATGTAGAGCATGGGCGCGGTCTCGGATGCGTGCGCGCACACGACGGTGGTGTAGGCCATGGCGCCGCGGTCGCGCAGTTTCTGCACGACGCCCGCGACGGTCGATTCCTTCTGGCCGATGGCGACGTAGATGCACAGCACGCCGGTGTCCTTCTGGTTGAGGATGGCGTCGATGGCGATGGCGGTCTTGCCGGTCTGGCGGTCGCCGATGATGAGCTCGCGCTGGCCGCGGCCGATGGGCACGAGCGCGTCGATGGCCTTGATGCCGGTCTGCAGCGGGACGCTCACGCCCTTGCGCGCGATGACGCCGGGCGCGGGGCTCTCGATGGCGCGGCGCTCCGTCGTGCGGATCGGGCCGAGACCGTCGATCGGGCGGCCGAGCGCGTCGACGACGCGGCCGGTCATTTCTTCGCCCACGGGCACGGACATGATCTGCCCCGTGCGGCGCACGCGGTCGCCCTCCTGCAGGTGGCCGTAGGGCCCGAGCAGGACGACGCCGATGTCCTCGCGGCCGAGGTCCATGACCATGCCGCGCAGCGTGCCGTCAAAGGCCAGCAGCTCGCCGGCCATGGCGTCGGCCAGACCGCGGATGCGGCAGATGCCGTCCGACAGGCTCGTGACGACGCCGGACTGGAACACGTCGATGCCGACGTGCGTGTCCGCGAGCTTGGCGCGGATGCAGTCAGCGAGGTCGGGCGTTTCCTGCGTGGTGTGCAGGACGCTGTTGGCCGCGTCCTGCTCGAGCAGGTCGAGCGCGTGGCGCAGCGTGCCGTCATAGTGCGTGTCGCCGATGCGCAGGCACACGCCGCCGATCAGCTCCGGGCGCACGGTCGTCATGACGGTGACGTGGCCGTAGGCGCGCGTGAGCGTGTCGGTGAGCGCGTCGAGCGCGGCGGCGCTCAGGGGCTCTGCCGATTCGACCGTCACGGTCAGCGTGCCGGTCTCGGCGAGGGCGAGCGCGTCGCTCGGCTGGGTGGTCAGGTGCTCGCCGATGTGGGCGAGAAAGTCGTCAACGAGGTTTGCGCGCGCGGGTGCGAACGCATCCTGCGCCAGCACGCCGGCGGCGGCCGCCGTGATGCGGCCGATGGCCGCGTCGCTCACGCGGTCTTCCATGTCGCTGCGCAGCTGCGCCTCGGTCTGCTGCGCGCTGCGGCGCACGGTCTCGGCCTGACGGGCGGTCTCGGCGTCGGCGGCCGCGGTGTTGGCCGCGGCCTGACGCTGCGCGTCTGCGAGCTGGCACTGCGCCTGCGCGTCGGCCGCCTGCTGCGCCTCGGCAATGTCCTCGGCGGTGTGGCGGGCCTGATCCTGCGCGTCGGCCGCGCGGCCGAGCGCCTCGGCAATGCGCTCTTTCCGGTCGCGGAAGAGCTTGCGGATGCGCTTGCGCGTCAGGAAAAACAGCGCGCCTGCCAGCAGCAGGAAGTTGAAGACGGGGCCGATGGCTCTCAGAAATTCCATGGCGTCGGCGCCCCCTTTCGATTCATTTCATTCATGGTTCAGCCCTCATGCGCGGGGGCGACCCATTGGCGGATCTGCGCGGCATTGCGCTCGGCTGCGTCGCTGCCGAGCAGCCCGCCGGTCAGTGCCGTGACGAGCTCGGGCAGTTTCGCGTCCACAGCGGCGGCCGCGGCGGTCTCTTCGTCGCGCACACGCGCCCGCATGGCGCGCGTGGCCTGCGCGGCCTCCTGGTGCGCGCTCTGCAGCGCCTGGGCGCGCGCGCGCTCGGCTGCGCTCTTGGCCTCGGCCAGCAACGCGTCCGCCGCGGCGGCCTGTTTGCGCTGCGCCTCGCTGCGCGCGCGCGCGGCCGCGTCGAGCTGCTGCTGGGCGGTGCGCCCGGCGTTGAGCCCGTCCTGAATGCGCGCGTCGCGCGCGGCCATGAACGACACCAGCGGGTCAAACAGCAGCTTTTTCAAAACCACCAGCAGCACGAAAAAGCAGATCACCGTCCAGATCAGTTCGGAGATGTTGATGCTCAAAGCGTGTGCCTCCCTTGTTCCGGGCTTCTCAGCCGAGCTTGCCGATCAGCAGAAACGCGATCAGCAGGCCGTAGATCGTCAGCGATTCGAGCAGGCCCATGGCGATGATCATGTTCGAGCGGATGGTGCCGGCGGCCTCGGGCTGGCGCGCGATGGCGTCCATGGCGTGGGCGGCGGCAAGACCCTGGCCGATGCCGGGGCCGATGGTGCTGATGGCGATGGCGAGCGCGGCAGCGATCGCAATGATTCCGGTTGACATAACTCTTTTCCTCCTAAATTTTCTTAGCGATGCGGATCTTTCTCTCTTGCGTATTTATGGGATGCAGGGCGTCACTCCTCGATGGCTTCCTCGATATAGATCGACAGCAGCATCGTGAACACGACGGCCTGGATCAGGCAGAACAGCAGGCTCAGCACCTGCATGAGCAGCGGCAGCACGAGCGGGAAGAGGTTGCCGAGCTCGTGCGTGACCATTTCCTCGCCGTAGAGGTTGCCGTACAGTCGCAGCGCGAGGGAAAACGGCCGCACGATCTGCTCGATGAGGTTGAGCGGCAGCATGAGCAGGAAGGGCTTGATGAAGCTCTTGAGATAGCCCCCCAGCCCGCGGCGCTGGATGCCGACGGTGTGCGTCATGCAGAAGGCGATGATGGCCAGGCCCGCCGTGACGGACAGCGTGGCCGTCGGCACGGTGAACACCTGCCCCGCGCCGGGCAGCAGCCCGATGTAGTTGGACACGACGATGAAGATGAAAAACGTCGCCATCATCGGGAAGTAGCGCCGGGCATTGGCCGGGCCGAGGATGCCGCCGTAGAAGCCCTGCAGCTTTTCGACGGCCATTTCGGCGGCGTTCTGCAGCGGGCCGGGCACGTCGCGCAGCCTGCGCGTGGCCAGCCACGACAGCAGCGCCAGCACGGCGATGATGACCCACATGGTCACGACCGCGCCGGTCACTTCCAGCGGGCCGATGGAAAACAGTACATTCGTCTCACCCATTGGTGTCGTCCCTCCGTTCGTCCGCCGGGTCGGTATCCGGCGTGCGTTCCTGTGCAGTGTTTTCGGGCAGCTCGGCCGTCTCCGCGTCCGGCACTTCCACGCCCTCGGCGGGGATGGTGTCGTCCATTTTCCGCGCGAGGATCCACACGCCGGCGATGCTGCCGCCCGACAGGCCGACGGCTGTGCCGATGAGCGTGCCGGCCAGCGGCAGCGGCACGACCTTGCGCAGCAGGTACACGAGCACGAGCGCGGCGAGGTTGATGACCTGCCGCAGGCCGCTGGTGCCCATGACGGTGGCCTGGCTCTGTTTGGCGCGCTGCAGGCTGCGGCGCGTCAGCAGCGTGTTGCCGGCGGCCACGAGCAGGCCGAACACCAGTCCGGCCACGCCGCCGAGCAGATATTGTCCGATCGACATTTGCTGTCCCTCCCGATCTGCGGAAAACCCCGGCAATGCCGGGGCAATTTCTTAGCGAAAACTTAGCGGATACTTAACAGTATTCTACTATATCATGATGACGAAAAATTGCCAATACCTAATTTAATGATTTGAATAATTTTGTTGAATTCTACAAATAGCAGCAAAATGCCCCGGAACGCGCCATGCCGCTTCACAAACCGGGGGAAATAGTATATACTGTGGGGCAGAAAAAACCGCGGGTCCCGGCATCCCACAGGGCACCCCGCGGCGAAAAATCTTCCGAAAAGAGGGATACAGTATGAAATACATTCTCGTCATCGGCGACGGCATGGCCGACCACCCGCTCGACACGCTCGGCGGCCGCACGCCGCTCGAAGCATCGAAAAAAGACGCAATCGATGCCCTCGCGCGCCACGGCATCCTCGGCAGCGTGCGCAACGTGCCCGAGGGCTTCGCCCCCGGCAGCGACACGGCCATCATGTCCATCTTCGGCTGCTCGCCGCGCAAGTACTTTTTCGGCCGCGCCCCGCTCGAGGCGGCGGCGTCCGGCATCCGGCTCGCCCCCGGCGATGCGTGCTACCGCTGCAACATGGTCACGTATGCCGATGAGGACGTGCCGTTCGAGCACAAACACATCATCTCCCACAGCGCGGGCAGCATCGAGGGCCGCGAGTCGGACGAGCTCGTGACGATGCTCTTTGACCACCCTGACTTCCGCCCGCTGGCCGAGCAGGCCGGCATGGTCATCCACAAGGGCTCGTCGTTCCGCCACCTCGCGGTGCAGAGCCACGTGGACATCAAGGGCATTCAGCTCGCCCCGCCGCACGACCACCTCGGCGAAGAGATCGGCCCCATCCTGCCCACCGGCTGCCCGAACGCCGACGTGCTGCGCGAGCTCATGCGCCGCGCGTTCGACATTCTCGACCAGCACCCGATCAACGTCGCGCGCCGCGCCGCCGGCAAGCTCCCGGCCAACGGCGTCTGGTTCTGGGCCGAGGGCACGGCGGCCGCGCTGCCGAACTTCCCCGAACACTACGGCTCGGACGGCGGCGTCGTCTCGGCCGTGCCGCTGTGCCACGGCATCGGCATCCTGACGGGGCTTGAGGCCGTCACCGTCCCGACCGCGACCGGCGAGTGGGACACCGACTACGCCGCGAAGGTCGCCGCCGCGCTGGGCGTGCTCAAAAAGCACGACTTTGTGGCCCTGCATCTCGAGGGCCCGGACGAGGCCACGCACAACCACGACCTCGAGCACAAGATCTATTCCATCGAGCGCCTGAGCGCCGACGTCGTCGCCCCCGTGACCGAGGCGCTGCGCGCTGCGGGCGAGGACTTCCGCCTGCTGCTGCTCTCGGACCACATGACGTATATGGCCAACGGCGCGCACGGCGCCGACCCCGTGCCGTTCGTGCTCTATGACAGCCGCGTGAGCGAGGGCTCCGGCCTGCCGTATTCCGAGGCCAACGGCCGCAAGGGCCCGTACGTGGACGACGGCGCGGAGCTGATGGATCTGCTCTTCGAGCTGAAAAAACTGTGACCGGCACGACGATGGAGCCCGCGTGGGCGAAGCTGAACCTGTCGCTGGACGTGCTCGGTGCGCGCTCCGACGGGTTTCACGACCTGCGCATGGTCATGCAGAGCGTCGACCTGCACGACGACGTGACCGTCACGCTCGACGACACGGGCGTCTGCCGCGCCGAGACCAACCGCAGCTACCTGCCCTGCGGGGCGGACAATGTGGCCGTGCGCGCGGCGCAGGTGTTTCTCTCTCGCGCGGGGCTTACCTGCGGCGTGCACATCCGGCTGCACAAGCGCATCCCCGTGTGCGCGGGGCTGGGCGGCGGCTCGTCGGACGCGGCGGCCGTGCTGCGCGCGCTCGAGCGGCTGACCGGCGCGGGCTTCACCCGCACGCAGCTCGAGGAGATGGGTGCGCAGGTCGGCTCGGACGTGCCGTACTGT
>ERZ827423.2779-NODE-2779-length-13157-cov-5.741566_pt1 | contig 13157 bp, 10 predicted proteins | sample MGYA00519775_ERZ827423 | MGnify/ENA primary metagenome ERZ827423 (study PRJEB31778, sample SAMEA3449296) | human gut metagenome | biome: human gut; feature: human-associated habitat; material: faeces | place: United Kingdom | collected 2010/2012 ...
GCGGCAATCCCTCCTTCATCGAACCCGACTACTACCCCGATTATGCCGAGAACGAGGACGTTGCGCCCGCTGCCGCACCCGCCCCGGCCACCCCCGGCCGCGACGAGAGCGACACCGCCCCCAAGACCGCGGACGCGCCCGCGCTGCCGATGATCGCGCTTGCCGCGCTTTCCCTGTGCGCGCTGGCCTACGCGCTACGCCGCAGAGCAAAAGCTTAATCCCGCAAAAAACCTTCCCGAACGCGCTTCGGGGAGGTTTTTTCTCTTGTGCTTTTCCGCCCGGCTGTGCTATACTCTGATTGAGTGAAAACAATTTGATTCAAAATTCCCTCATCGACCCGCAAAGGATGTAGTCTATGAAAAAATCGCTCTCCAGATTTGCCGTCCTTGCCCTGATCCTGACGCTCATGCTCACGGCGCTGCCCGTGCCCGCGCTGCGCGCCGAGGAAACGGGCGCTTCCGAACCGGTTCGCCATTTCGTCGTCGAAAACGCGAACCTGACCCCCGCCGAGGGCAAGGTCACGGACCCCTCCGCCCTCTTCACCGCCACCGTCCCCGCAGGCGCGGACTACGAAATCACCGAGGAATACTGGACCTACCGCACCGACAGCGGCGCGTGGAAGTTCCTCTCCTCCGAAAACAATAAGGCCGCTTCCATCACCTTCGATACCTTCGAGCCCGGCGTGGACTATTATTACTGCGTGCGCCTCGCGCCCACGAACGGCGGCAAGGTGGACGCCGATGCGGGCAGCATCACCCTGAGCCTGAACGGCAAAACCGTCTCCCTCTCCAAGGACAACATCCGCATCAGCGATTCGCAGGTCTGGGTGCTGTTCAATCAGGCCGCGTCCTATACCATCAAGAACAACAATGTCGTTTCCGATTTTGCGATTGAAAACGTGAACCTGAACCTTTCGGCGGGCGCGCCCTCGCTGGATATCTTCACCGGCAAGGCGGCTGACGGCGCGGACTACGTTCTCGCCACGGAGCTCTGGCTCGAGCCGCTGAAAAGCGATTTCAGCGATTACAAGATCTATACCAACAGCGCGTCGGAAAACGATGGGATCGGCGCATCCCGCCTGATCTCCTCCTTTGAAGCCGGAAAGACCTATTATTACGGCGTCATTCTCCACGCTGCGTCAAAGCCCCTGACCTCCGATAAAAGCGCCGTCTCCATCTCAGTCAACGGCCAGTCCGTCACGCCCGGCAAGGTGTTTGCCGCCACCGCCGGTCAAAGCCTTTCCTGCTTCTTCCTCGTCCCCGTCACCATTCCGGGCAGCTCTGCCGGGGAATTCGACGGCTTTGAGCTGACCGCAACCTTGACCGCCACCGCCGGTCAGGCTCCTGTCTTTACCGGCAGCGTCCCCTCCGGCAAGGGCTATGCGCTGAACTACGAGCGCTGGATTTCCGAGGACGGAAAGTCCCATTACGACACGGAGCTTCTCAACGGTTTTTCCCAGGCTGCCGGCGAATATTTCGATACCTTCGAGGCCGGAAAGACCTATTCCTACGAGGTTAGCTTTATCCTGAACGGCAAAACGCTGCCCGCAAACCTTGAGGATGTGAAGCTTCGCCTCAACGGAAAGGACGTGGCGCTGAAATCCTCCGACCTCGTGTTGGTGGACAGCTTCTTTGTGATCCGCAACGTATATACCGTCACCGTGCAGGACGCGAACGTTCTGTCCGACTTTGAAGTCGAGGGCGCAACCCTCCGGCTCCGACCGGGCACGGTGTCCCTCGATCAGCTCGATTCTCTCTTCACCGGCCGTCCCCCCGTGGGTGCGGGTTACAACATTTCTTCGGAAGCATGGTTCGAGTTCCCGGCCGAGGGCGGCATGAAGCTCATCACCAGCGACCCGGAGGAAAACGAGATGCTCCGCTCCCACTCCCGGCTGCTCACCGAGTTTGAACCCGGCCACACCTATCTGTACAGCGTCGTCTTCACTCTCCCCGCCGATAAGACCGTCAACCCGGACGCAACCAAGCTGTCTATTCGGGTCAACGGCAAGCAATATTCTATCGCTTCCAACACGGTCTACCGAAATCCGGAGCTGAATACCATCGCCTTCCGCTTCCTCGTCCCCTACACCATCCCGGACGAAAACACCATCACCAACCTCGTGGTGGAGGACGCGACGCTCTCCCTCGTGGGCGGTCAGGCTCCCAAATTCACCGGTCGCGCCCCCGCGGATGCGGACTACACCCTGCTCTATGAGGGCTGGGAGGACGAATATGGCCGCTATCTCTTCAACGACGAAGCCTACAACGCGACCTTCTCCGATGCGCAGCGCTTCACCCTGCCCGAAGCCGGAAAAACCTATTATTACTGCCTGACCTTCCTGATGAAGGACGGCTCGACCAAGTTCTTCTCCGCCAAGGACCAGGCCAGCCTGACCGTCAACGGCAAGGCGGTTTCTCTGGACAACGCTTCCTATAATGTCACCCTGGAAAACGACCTCCCGGTGCTCAACGTGGACGAAGCCATCTCCGTCGTGGCCTCCGCGCCCGGCGAAAGCGGCGGCAGCATCTCCTTCATCGAGCCGGACTACTACCCGGACTACGATGAAAAGGATGACACATCCGAAGCGCCCGTGATCCGCGACGACAGCGACACCGCCCCCAAGACCGCGGACGCCCCGATTCTCCCGACGCTGCTGCTGACCGCGCTCTCTGCGCTTGTCCTTGTCCGTGCCAAGAAGCGCCTGTGCCGCTGAATTCCCCGTTCGATTTTCCTGCTTTTCCCAAAGGGTTCGGCCTTTCCGCCGGGCCCTTTTCTTTTTCCCCGTTCCGCTTGCCTTTGCGCCGGAAAGCTGTTATCCTATCCTTATGTAAATTCTCTGCAAAGGAAGGAATCCTCATGAAAAAAGCCGTCCGCATCCTGCTCATCGTGCTCGCCGCGCTGCTCGTGATCGTGCTGGGCTATGTCGCCTATGTGTTCATCGCCTACCACCGCATCCCCGACCATCAGGCGCTGGACGTGCGTCCCGGCGAAAGCGCGGGGGAAACCGTCCGCGCCGGGGACGAGCTGACCGTGCTGAGCTGGAACATCGGCTTCGGCGCATACGAGGACGATTACAGCTTTTTCATGGACGGCGGCTCGGAAAGCTGGGCGTGGAGCCGAGAACGTTTGAATGAAAACCTTTCCGGCATCTCCGCCGAGCTGAAAAGCGCGAACGCCGATCTGTACTTCTTGCAGGAGGTGGACCACGACTCCACGCGCACCTATCATGTGGACGAGCGCGAATTCCTCTACGCCGCGCAGCCGGGCTATGCCAGCGTCTACGCGGTCAATTATGATTCGCCGTTTCTGTTCTACCCGCTGCACCAGCCGCACGGCCGCAGCCGCGCCGGCCTGATGACGCTGACGAGGCTGGCGGTTTCCTCCGCCGAGCGCCGCAGCCTGCCGGTGGAAGCCGGCGTGACCAAGCTGGTGGACCTCGACCGCTGCTATTCGGTCAGCCGCGTGCCGGTGGAAGGCGGCAGGGAGCTGTGCCTGTACAACCTGCACCTTTCCGCCTATTCCTCCGACGGCAGCATCGCCGACGAGCAGCTGCGCATGCTGCTTTCCGATATGCAGGCGGAGGTCGAGCGCGGCAACTACGTCATCGGCGGCGGGGATTTCAACAAGGATCTGCTCCCCGGCGGCAGCGCGGCCTATTTCGGCGTTTCCGCCGAGGGCTACACCTGGGCGCAGCCCATCCGCACCGACCTGATCGACTCCACCGCGCTCACCCTCGTCGCCCCGGTCGATCCCGCCGCGCCCGTGGCTTCCTGCCGCAACGCCGACGCGCCCTATTCCCCCGCCCAGCTGACGCTGACGGTGGACGGCTTCCTCGTCTCGCCCAACGTCACCGTGCTCTCCGGCGAGGTGCTGGACTTCGGCTTTGCCTACTCCGACCACAACCCGGTCAGGATGACGATCCGTCTGGGGGAATGACGCGCTTTCGGCTCCCCTGTACCCTTCGAGCCGGAATATCCCGAAGGGGCGTTTCGGTGCGGCATCGGAGGGTGAGCGAAGCGAACCTGAAGCATGAGCGTTTAGAATAAAAGAGCACAGTGTGCTCTTTTATTCTAATAAGCCATGCGCAACACCGGAATGTCCCGAAGGGGCGTTTCGATGCGAAAACACCCGTAGGGTGAGCGCAGCGAACCTGAAGCATGAGCGTTTGGGATAAAGAGAGCACGGTGTGCTCTCTTTATCCCAATAAGCCATGCGAAACACCGGAACGACTTAAAAAGTCGTTTCGGTGCGAAGGGGGTTGTCTCTCCGGAGAGCGTATTATTCTGCAAAGGGGGCAACCCCTCCGTCACAGCTTCGCTGTGACACCTCCCCTTACACAGGGGAGGCGTACCTACGCCGTCTCTTTGGCTCCCCTGTGCAAGGGAGGCATACGCTCCGCCGTTTCTTTTGGCTCCCCTGTGTAAGGGGAGCTGGACGCGCAGCGGACTGAGGGGTTGCTTGTCTCCCCTTCCCCCAAAACGAACCGGAGCGCAAGGCACAGCCTTGCGCTCGTTTGCGTCTCTTCATCTCTTCAGCGGTTCCGCGCCGAAGTCCTCGAACCAGTCGTATTCCGCTTCGCCCTCCTGCGTTTTCCAGCGCGCGGGGCAGGTGGTTTCCATCCAGTCCAGCGGCTCGGCGGGCGTGCGCGGCTCGGAAGCCATGCGGAAGGCCGCGCGCAGCGCCTGCTTCTGCGCATCGCCCAGCGCGTCCGGCGCGGCGGAGACGAACAGCGGCGTGCCGCTGCGGGCGAGCACATCCAGCCATTTTTCATTCATCGCCCAGCTCACGTTCCGCGTCAGCCCCACGCAGTCCGCGTCGCAGGACTGAAAGATGTCGTGCTGCGGCATGCGGAAGGCCAGCGTGTTGGGGCCCATCAGGCGCGTCCGCTCCCAGATGCGCCCGCTGGTGTCGTCGCCGGTGCGGCTCAGCTCGAACACGCCCGCGGAAAGATGCGGCATCGTGTTGCAGCCCATCAGCAGCGTATCGTCGGATACGCCGCGGCGCATCGCGTCGTAGAGGTCCTTGATTACCATCGCGGTGGTCTTGCTGCGGTCGGCAAAGCGCCAGGTGCCGTCCGTCAGTTCCGCGCCGAAGGCAACGCCCCAGCGCCCCAGCAGGTCAAAGGTCGTAAAGTCCTGCTTGATCAGCTCATAGCCCCACTCTTCCAGCCGCGCGAAGTCCGCCGCGATCTCGTCCAGCACCTCCGGCACGCTGGGGTCGAGCACGCAGCCGCCGTGCAGCTCGCGCTCCGGAATGCCGCGCTGCAATTTCCAGCGCTCGGGCATGGGCTTTTTCGTCAGCAGCGGCCGCAGCCAGATGCCGGGGCGCACGTCCATCTCCTTCATGCCGCGCGCCAGCGCCGCCATGTCGGGGTAGTCGGCGTTGCTGCGGTCCCACGGCCCGCCGTTGTAGCCGCCGCCGTGCGCGGTCTGCCAGCCGTCGTCGATCACCATGAACGGCCGGTTGGAAAGCCCTTCCGTCAGCTCCGCGATGCGCCGCGCGTCGCCCAGAATTTCCTCCGAGCTGCTGCTGCCGTAGGCATAATACCAGTTGTTGCCGCCGTAGACCGGCGCTTTGGGCAGGCGGCGCATGACCTCCGGGCACAGCGCCGCCGCCAGACGCCGGGCCGCGGCAAAGGCGCTCTCGCCCGCCTGCGCGGGGAGGACGCGCACCGTGCACAGCTCGGTTTCGCCCGCCGGCTCAAAGCCCATGCCGCCGCAGCGCACGTCCAGCGCCAGCGTCACGCCCGATGCGTCCGCCTGCCACCAGCACAGCGCGTTGGGGCGCACCATCACGCCCGCGCCGCAGTTGTTTCCGTCCTGATCCGCCAGCAGGAAGTACCACGGCAGCACGCGCTCCGGCACGAGGCCGCGCCACTCCATGTCGCCGTAGCCGCGCTCCCAGTGGTCGCCCAGCACGCGCACGCCCTGCGGAATGCGTGTTTTCCAGCGCAGGAAGATGCGCATCAGGGGCTTTTCGCACGCAGCCAGCGTCACGCGCAGCCGGTGCGCGCCCGCGTCCGTCCGCAGCGCCGCGCCGCCCGCTTCAAATGTGCCGCCGCCCAGCGCCTGCGCGCGCACCTCGCCGTCCTCAAACTGAAATTTCACCGCGTCCGGGCAGCAGTTCAGGGGAAGTTTCCATTCCTCGGCTCGATTCATGATCTCATTCCCTTTCGCATTTCTTTTTTTCGAGGATTCCCGATGCGGGGTCGAGGATTTCCTCAAACGGCTCGCCGCCTTCGTAGCTCCACTTCTTCGCAAAGTCCGGCGCAAACTCCCACAGCCGCTCGCATTCCAAATGCGTATATCGGTCAAACGTGCTCGGGAGCGCCGCCCGGTAAGCCGCGCAGAAGGCCTTGTGCTCCTGCGGCCGGCCGATCTCGCGGCACACGCCCTCGATTTGCAGATTGCCCAGGCACAGCGCCGCGCGGGGGTTTTCGCGCAGCTGCGCCGCCTTGCGGGAATCGCCGTCGATCTGGAAATAGAACCGATCTCCCAGCCGCACGACGCTCATCGTCCGCGCGCTGACGCGGCCGTCGTTCCCCGCCGTGCCGGCGCCGGGTGCGCCGCCGCACCGGTCTTTTCAAAGAAGGCTGCGTTGACCCCGGAAACCGTCATGCCCGCTTTCCTTTTTATTTCCGCACCGCCGCGATCAGGCGGAAGGCCTGCTCCGCCGCGTCGGCGAGGTTCGCCCGCGCGTTTTTTTGCTCCATCGCCTCATCCAGCGAGCACGCGCCGCGCACCGCCGGGAAAAAGGCGTCGATGCCCGCATCGTTGCACGCCCGCGCGTCCCGCGTCACGCCGCCCGCCAGCGCCAGCACGAGCTTGCCGTGCTTTTTCGCCAGCTTCGCCACGCCGACGGGTGCTTTGCCCATGGCGGTCTGCCCGTCCAGCCGCCCTTCGCCGGTCACGACCACGTCCGCATCTTTCAGGGCTTCCTCCAATTTTGTCTCCTGCAACACGACCTCCACGCCGGAGAGCAGCTCCGCGTGAAGATACGTCCGCAGCGCAAAGCCCAGCCCGCCCGCCGCGCCAGAGCCGGGGATGTTCTCGTCCGCGCCCGAAAAGACTTCCTTCGTCTTTTCGGCAAAGCGGCGCAGCCCCGCGTCCATGTGCCTTACCATCTGCGCATCCGCGCCCTTTTGCGGGCCGAAGATGGCGCTGGCGCCGTTTTCGCCGCAGAGCGGGTTGTTCACGTCGCACGCCACGCGGAAGGCGCACGCAGCAAGCTCCGGCCGCGCGGCGGCAGACGAAATGTGCTCAAGGGCGAACAGCCCCGCCGCGCCCCCCGGAATCGGGTTGCCGTCCGCGTCGGTCAGGTCAAAGCCCAGCGCCTGTAGCATCCCCGCGCCGCCGTCGTTGGTGGCGCTGCCGCCGATGCCGATCAAAAATCTTCTGCACCCCCGATCGAGCGCGTCGCCGATCACCTGCCCCACGCCGAAGGTGGTGGTGTGCAGCGGATTGCGCTTCTCCTTCGGCACGAGCGGCAGTCCCGCCGCGCCCGCCATCTCGATCACCGCCAGATCGCCGATGACGCCGTAGGTGCAGTCCACCGCCTGTTCCCTGCCCAGCGGGCCGCACACGCGCACGGTGCGCTTTTCGCCGCCCAGCCCGGCGGCCAGCGCGTCCACCGTGCCCTCGCCGCCGTCCGCCAGCGGCCGCACGCGCACCTTTGCATCCGGACAGGCGCGCTGGATGCCTTCTTCGACCGCCTCCCCCGCTTCGAGCGAGGTCAAACTTCCTTTGAACGAATCCACCGCCACGGTCACGCGAAGGGGCTTCGCTTCTTGTTTGGTTTGATCCATGTTCTGTTTCTCCCAGTCTGATTTTTCTTTTTCTTTGTGCAAACACGATGTGGAGGCTTCGCGACCTCCAGTGGGCGGGGGGAGCTTCGCTCTCCCCTTTCTTCGCACCGGAATGTTTTTTCAAAACATCCCGGTGTTCCGGTCGGCTTATTTTTCACAAAGAGTACGCAGTACTCTTTGCTCCAAAACGCTCGACCTTCAGGTTCGCTTCGCTCACCCTCCGGTAGGCGGGGGGAGCTTCGCTCCCCCCTGCACCCCCCTCTCCCGCCGCCGGGGCTCCGGATGTTTCTTTGAATAAAGAGGGAATGTTTCCGGATGACAGGCTGCCCCAAAGGCTCCTCCTTCGTAGGCCGCGAAGCCATGCAGAGGGAGCCTTTCCCCGCGGGGAATCCGCCCTTATTCCTCGCCCTTGCCGCTCATGTCCACGTCGCGGCCCCCGATGAGCACGCGCACGACGTCGCCGCTGACGTCCATCACGTCGCCGCGGCAGAGCACGATGTCCGCATCCTTGCCCGCCTCGATGGAGCCGACGCGGTCCGCCACGCCGATGTGCTCGGCCGGGCAGAGGGTGATGGCGCGCAGCGCGTCATAGGGGTCCATGCCGCTCTTGACGGCCAGCCCCGCGCACAGCGGCAGGTAGTGCTGCGGGATCACCGGCGAATCGGTGATGATGGAGACGTGCGCGCCCGCCCGCGCCAGTATGCCGGGGGTGGCGAAGGTCTTGTTGCGCAGCTCAAACTTGCTGGCGTGGGTCAGCGACGGGCCGACCGCCATCGGGTAGCCCTCCGCCGCGAACCGCTCCGCCGCCAGCTGTCCCTCGGTGCAGTGCTCCAGCGTCAGCTTCACGCCGAACTCCTTGGCGATGCGGATCGCCGTGAACAGGTCGTTGAGCTGGTGCGCGTGCGCCTTGAGCGGCATCTTGCCCTCGATCACCGGGATCAGCGCCTCCAGCTTCATGTCAAAGGCGGGGTCCTTGCCCTCGTCCAGCTTGCGCTTGTATTCCTTGGCCTTCATCAGCATCTCGCGCAGCTTGGCCGCGGTGGACATGCGGGTGGAGATGCCCTTGTCGCGGTAGCAGCGCTTCGGGTTCTCGCCGAAGGCGCACTTCATGGCGACATTGTCCTTGACGATCATGTCGTCCACGCATCTGCCCACGGTCTTGATCGCCACAAACGTGCCGCCCAGCACGTTGGCCGAGCCGGGGCCGGTGCAAACCGTGGTCACGCCCGCGCGCGCCGCCATGCCCAGCGTCGGGTCGAGCGGCTCGATGCCGTCGATCGCCCGCAGCTGCGGCACGACGGAGTCGTTGTATTCGTTGTAGTCCGCGCCCTCGTAGCCAATGCCGTAGCCGTCCAGCCCGATGTGGCAGTGCGCCTCCACAAAGCCGGGGTAGGCGTTGAGCCCCGTCGCGTCAAAGACCTCTTCGCCCGCTGCGTCGAGGTTCGGCCCCACCGCCGCGATCTTGCCGTTGCGGATCAAAATGTCCCCCTGCACAGGCTCGCGCTGCACCGCCGTGTAAATCGTTGCGTTCCGAATCAGCATATACTTTCTTCCCCTTCCTGTTAAAGCCGTTTTTTCCGGCTGCGTTTTTCGGTTTTCTCCATTCTATCACGCGCCGCACCATCCGACAACCGCGCTTTTTTCTCCGTTCCGCTTGACAGATCGTCATTCCAGTATTATACTATTCCATAATTAGAATAGTAAAGGGCAAAGGAGGAATTCCCATGCCGCTTGCACACGGCATCTTAGGGCTGCTGCATTACGGCAGCATGAGCGGCTATGACCTGTCCAAGGCGTTCCGCGCGTCGGTCAACCTCTTCTGGCACGCGCAGACCAGCCAGATCTACGCAACGCTCGATAAACTGGAAAGAGCCGGACTGATCTCGCATCAGGTCATCGTGCAGCGCGACCGGCCGAGCAAAAAGCTGTTCTCCCTCACGCAGGACGGTAAGCAGGAGCTTGCCCGGTGGCTGAACGAGCCCGACGGCGGCGCGCTGCTCGTCAAGAGCGAGATGCTGATGAAGGTGTTCTTCTCCGGTGCGCTGCCGCCGGAGCGCACCGCCGAGCGCCTGCAAAGCCTGTTGGCGGAGTGCGACGCGCGCGTGCAGGAGTTTGACGCCGCCAGAGCCGACAGCGAGGAATACCGCCCCGGCTTGGAGGCCGAGAGCCTCTATTGGGACATGGCGGCGGATTTCAACCGGCAATACATCCGGATGTGCCGCGCGTGGGCGCAGGACTGCCTGCAAAGGCTCCCGCGCGATACAACCGAAGCAAAGGAGGACTGAACCATGAAGATTCTCGTGATCAACGGCAGCCCCCGCGGGGAGCGCAGCAATACCCTGCGCCTGACCCGCGCCTTCACCCGCGGCCTGTGCGCCGCCGCGCCCGGCAGCGAGGTCGAAGAGCTCGACCTCAGAGGCATGAATCTGCACGAATGCAGCGGGTGCTTCACCTGCTGGACGAAAACGCCCGGCCGCTGCGTCCACTCCGACGATATGAACGGCGCGCTGCTGAAATATGTCGAGGCAGACGTGCTGATCTTCTCCTTCCCGCTCTACTATTTCTCGCTGCCCTCGCGCCTGAAGCTGTTTCTCGACCGCACGCTGCCGCTGAACCTGCCCGTCATGAACCCGGATTCGCCCTATGGCGGGCATCCGCTGCGCGACGAGCGCCTGCTCCGCAAACGCATGGCGCTGATCTCCACCTGCGGCTTTTACACCGCGGAGGGCAACTATGACGCGGTGCGCGCCCAGTTCGACCGCATGTGGGGCGCGGGCAACTACGCCGCGCTGTTCTGCGGGCAGGGCGAGCTGTTCCGCCGCGACCAGACCCACCCGATCGTGCTCGACCTGGTTTCGCAGCGCTTAGAGCTGCTCCAGCGCGCGGGCGCGGAGTTCGCCCAAGGCGCCGTTTCCGCCGAAACCGCCGAGGCCGCCGCCCAACCCCTGCTGCCGCGGCAGGTCTTTGAATCCGCCACCAACGCCAGCTGGAAGGTGCAGGAGTAAAAAAATCACCGCCGCAAGCGGAGCCGCATTCGCCCGCTTTGCGGATCATGCAAAGAAAGCCGCCGGTTATACCGGCGGCTTTCTTTGTTTGTGCTAAAACGATTCTTTTGCTTCGATTTATTCCGCTCCGAAGATCACCGGCGCGCCGATGGCGTCGGATGCAAGGCGCGCAGCTGCGTCCCCCAGCGCTTCCCGCGCAAGGATCAGGCTTCCGTTGTGGGGCACGGCCTCCGGCGCGTCGTAGGTGCCGAAAGGACAGGGCAGCAGCTTGGCGCGGGACAGATGCCGCGCCAGCTCCGCGCCGTCCCGCGCGCCCATGTGCCACGGGTCAGCGGAAACGTCGAACGCCATCGCGTCAAAATCGTCGGGCAGCGCCCTGTGCTGCGGCATCCGGCGCGTGTCGCCCGGAAAGAGCAGCTTCGCGTGCGGTGTGCGCAGGATGTAGCCCACGCAGTCCTCCGGGCCGAAGGGCGCGCCGTATTTTTTCACATCCATGCTCTGCCAGCCGTGGTCGGCGGGGATCGCCTCGATTTCGATGCAGCCGACGGCAAATTTCTCCCCCTGCCGGATGACGCGCACGGCCTCTCTGCCGATCTCCGAAAGCGCCCGCGCGCACGGGGCGGGGCCGTAAAACGCCGCGCCCTTCAGCGTTTCGGCGGTCCTTCGCCCCAGGTGATCCTCGTCGCTGTGGGTGTAGAGCACCGCCGTGCCCGCGGGAACCTCCTCCGGCCGCAGCACCGGCGGGTAAAACGGCGCAAAGCCCGTCTCCGCCCTGCCGTCCGCGCCGATCCACAGGCACGGGTCGAGGAGCAGCGCCGCGCCCCGCGCCCGCACAAAGAACCCCGCGCCGCCCAGCCAGCGCACCTCGGTGTCGTCCTTCTCTTTCCAGACCTCCGCCGTCAGAGGTTCCGCGCCCGACGCGCGCTCCTGCGTTTTCATGCTGCCGCACCCCCGTTTGTTTGTCACTTGGGAAGCATTTTAGCAGAACGGGAACCGGTTTGCAAATCAGACAGGGCAAAAGGGCATTTTGCGATTGACGGAACGCCCGCGCCGGGGTTATCCTTTGGGTGGAGATCCCCGCATCCGTTTTCTGGCTAATCCCATATGAATTTGATTTTGCGGTGGGATTTCACAGGAAGATGGGTCGATGCCGCACCGGAATGCCCCTTCGGGGCATTCCGGTGTTCCGCATGGCTTTTTCAGTTCCGACAGCGCACTGCGCTGTCGGAACTGAAACGCTCATGCTTCAGGTTCGCTTCGCTCGCCCTCCGTATGAAGAGTTGGCGATGTGGACATGATGCGCGCGCTGTGCAGGGCGCGGGGCATCGCGCCGAAAGACTGAGCCGCTGAAAGGAGAAAAGACGATATGTATTCCGTACTGGACGCCTCGATGCTGGGGCTGAACCATCCCCTCTCCGTGCTTGCGCCGCTGTGCACCAAATACGGCATATCCGGCCTGCGCGTGCCGGATGCTGCGCTGGAGAGCGAAGCCGCCGCCGGGGAAGCCGCCGGCATCCTGAAGGACAACGGCCTGCAATGGGGGCTGCTGCCCATGCCCGCGGATTTTTACGCCTCCAATCTCTCCGATGAGGACTTTGACAAGGCGCTGGTCGAACTGTCCCGCCGGGCAAAGCTCGCGGAAGTTCTCGGCGCGCGGCATGCCTACAACCACATCTGGTCGTCCGGCCCGCTGCCGTTTGATGCGGCGTTTGACTGGCACGTTTCCAGAGTTTCCCGCGTGACGGAGATCCTCGCCGACCACGGCGTATCCTACGGTCTGGAATTTTTAGGGCCGCACGAATTGCAGCATCTCCATCCGCACCCCTTCGTCCACACGCTGGCGGGCGTGCTCGCCGTGGCGGACGCAGCGGGCGGCAAGGCGGGCTTCGTGTTCGATTCCTTCCACTGGTTCTGCGGCACGAACGCCGACCCGGACGACCTGCTCTACGCCGCGCAGCACGCCAACCGCCTCGTCGCGCTGCACCTGAACGACGGCGTTTCCGGCCTGCCCTACGACGAGCAGCGGGATCTGCGCCGCGCCCTGCCCATGACCACGGGCGTGATCGACGCGAAAAAAGTGCTCTCCGCCTTCACCCGCGCCGGCGGAACCGCCCCCTACATGATCGAGCCCTTCGAGCCCGCCCGCGCCGAGCTTGCCGCCCTGGATGCGGACGCCGCCGTCCGCACCGTCGCCACCGCCCTGCGCCGCTGCGAAGCGTAAGGCGGCAGATGGGGGTTGCCCCTTCGGGGCACGCTATGGGCTTTCTTCGCACCGGAATGCCCCTTCGGGGCATTCCGGTGTTCCGGTCGGCTTATTTTCCGATTCCGCACCGACCCACCTTCGGTGC
>ERZ827423.2786-NODE-2786-length-13132-cov-4.107670_pt1 | contig 13132 bp, 13 predicted proteins | sample MGYA00519775_ERZ827423 | MGnify/ENA primary metagenome ERZ827423 (study PRJEB31778, sample SAMEA3449296) | human gut metagenome | biome: human gut; feature: human-associated habitat; material: faeces | place: United Kingdom | collected 2010/2012 ...
ATTTTTCCCGCTGCATTGACAAATCCCCTCCCACCTGCTATAATGGAACAAATAATTGTTACTATTTAAGGAGGAACCGCCTTTGAAATACTCCCGCCAGCGAGAATTGATCCTCGATGTCGTGCGTCATTCCGATGACCACCCCACCGCCGATACCATCTATGCCCGGGTGCGGGCGCAGGACCCCAAGGTGAGCCTCGGCACCGTCTACCGCAACCTCAACCTGCTGTGCGAAAACGGCCGGCTGCTCAAGGTGCCCATCCCCGGCGCCAGCGACCGCTTTGACCACACGCTGGTCGACCACGCCCACGCCTACTGCACCCAGTGCGGCAGCGTCACCGATGTACTCCCCGAAGCCCTGCCGCTGCTGCAGGACGCCCTGCGGGAGGGCAGCGGCTTTCAGGTGCGGCAGATGAACCTTGTTTTGGAGGGCATCTGCCCCCAGTGCCAGAAGCTGATGCAATAACCGCGCAAAAAAGCCCCCATTGGGGGGCTTTTTCTTTTGCCTTGCGGCAGATTATGCCTTTGTCTTGGCCTGCAGCGCCTTTACGGCAGGGGCAAAATCCGCCTTGCGCACATACACAAAGTAGGCCGTCACCATCTCCGGCCGGCGGCAAAAGCTGCCGTCCCGGGGACGCTCCGCGGTGATGGCGTGCGGGGCGGTACGGTGGACCTCCCGCACCACATAGGGGATGTTCTGTTCGGCCAGTACCCGGCAGATGTGGGTCTTTTCCTCCGATTCATAGGTCACAGCCAGCTGGCGGCGGTTAAAAATAGTGATCACGGTTCCACCTTCCTTTATACTTTTTGTAATATTATTCGACTTTATACTCTTTTATTCGGCGGCCGCCACGATCTCGATGCCTGCGGAAGCGCCGATGCGGTTCGCCCCCGCCTCGATCATCGCCATCGCCGTGGCATAGTCCCGGATGCCGCCGCTGGCCTTCACGCCCATTTCGGGGCCTACCGTTTTGCGCATCAGCGCAATATCATGGATGGTCGCCCCGCCGGTGGAAAAGCCGGTGCTGGTCTTGACAAAATCCGCCCCGGCGGCCTTGGCGGCCTCGCAGGCCTTCACCTTTTCCTCATCGGTCAGCAGGCAGGTCTCGATGATGACCTTGACGGTGCGGCCGGCTGCCGCCTTCACCACGCCCGCAATATCCCGCTGCACCAGCGCCCAGTCGCCCGCCTTGGCAGCGCCCACATGGATGACCATATCCAGCTCCTCGGCGCCCATGGCCGCACAGCTTGCCGCCTCGGCCGCCTTCTGCTCCGGGGCGATGGCGCCCAGAGGAAACCCCACCACGCAGCACACCTTCACGCCGGTACCATCCAGCAGCCGTGCCGCCAGCGGGATATAAACCGGATTGACGCAGACGCTGGCAAAGTGATACTCCGCCGCCTCGGCGCACAGCTTTTCCACCTGGGCCGGGGTCGCCTCCGGCTTCAGCAGGGTATGGTCGATCATCGACGCTATGGTTTTTTTATCCATGGATTTTGTCCTCCTGTTATTCCGCCTTTGCCACCTCGCCGGTGGTCAGGTCGATTTTATAGATATCGCCGCCAAAGGCGCCGTCACTCACCAAAAAGAATCCGTACCCCGCCTCGCTGTACTGCTTGGGGGAGGGCAATTGCAGGCTGCGAAACCCGGTAATGGAGGTCTTTTCCACCACCTCGATGCCGGTATCGAAATCCTGCAGCACCGCGCCGGTCTCATCCAGCACCGTCACCCGGTAGTGCGGCACCCCGCCGGCCGGGATGTCATTCCAGTCCTTCGGCACCCGGGCCCAGTAGCAGGTCAGCCGGCCGGCTGCTTCATCATGCTGCACCGCAAAAATACCGGTGATATAGCCGTCCATCCGGCCCTCCGCCGCCTCGGCGATCCAGCTGTTCTTGAGGGCGCAGTTCTCGCTCACCTTCCACACCTCGTCAAAATCATAGAAATCGACGCTGTAATAGTTGGCGATCCAGATATCCCCATCGGCGGTAAAGCCGAAATCCACCTTATAGGTCAAAAGCTCATTGCTGCTGCCGATGCGCCAAAGCCACGGCACCACCCGGACGGTCCCGGTCGCCTCGTCCTTCAGGTAGTAGACACTGGCGCCGTGGCCGGTGGAATTGATGTAAAAATAGCGAATGGTGTACTTCCCGTCGTGGGAGGTACGGATGGTCACCTCCTGGTCGCCCAGCCCGTCGCAGGTCAGCAGCCTTTCGGGGTCAAAGCGCACCGCCTTGGCGGTGGCCAGCATTTCATCGGTGTAGCCCATCGCCTTCGCCTGTGCAAGGAAAAAATCATCGCCATATGTTTTCATGATCGGGTCTTCCAGTTGGTCGGTCGGATCGCTCTCCACCTTGCCGCAGCCTGCTGCCAGCAGCAGTACCGCTGCTAATAAAAGTGCCATCAGCTTCTTACTCATGGGTGTTTCCTCCTTGTGTATTCAGTTTTGGTGCTTTCAGTATAGCACAGCACCCGCCTCCGGTGCAAGAGACCGCCCCGTTTCTTTCCCTTTTCCTGCAAAAAAGAGGAGCCACGCAGCTCCCCTTTTCTGTTTTGGCTTATGCCTCGCCCGCATAGGTCAGCTCAAACTCTCTTCCCAGCATCGCCGTAATTTTGCCGTCACCGGGCGCCCCGGTATCCAGCTCCAGCATATCGTCACGGGTGCCCTCCCGGCGGGTGATGATATGATACCCCGTTTCGCCCAGCCGATAGGCGCTCACCAGCTCCCGCGGCAACGCCTCGGGGGAATAGCGGCAGTAAAGGGCGTCCCCCTCCCGGTAGATGGTCAGCTGACATTCCGCCGTGCTATCCTTGGCCTCCCATCTTCCGCCGAAGATCTCCTCGACCTCCTGCAGAGAGATCTCCTCGGCCTCCTCCAGGATACCGGGCAGCTGCTGCCACTGCATTTCGTCTATCATCGCCTTGGGCAGATACAGCAGCCAATCGGTGCCGTAGTAGTCCGAAACGCCGTTTTCATCCTGTCCCATATAGTTGGTAATACGGAATACCGAACCGGCCTCGGTCACGGCAAATTCCCACACATTCCGGCTCATGGTGGGTCTTTCTCCCTCGGGGATCGCCTCCACCGGAACGGTCAGCTCCGCCGATTTGCCGCTTGCCGGCTCAAAGCCCTTCAGCACGGTCGTGGAATGGTCGGTCGTCCGGTCGTAAACATCGTTGACGGCCCACAGGCGACCGTCATATTCAAATGTGGGGTAGCTGATTGCGGTCACTGCGCAGTCGGGGATGCCGGTTTGCAGCTCCTCCACCGGGATGCTGTAAAAGCCCAGCTTCCCAAACCTTGCATAGGCTGTATTCTCCTGCTCGATGCCATAGTAAACATCATGGGCGTACCAGCACAGCTTGCCGTCCATCAGCCGGGGAAGGTACAGATTGGCCTCGTTGGTTTTCGCCAGATTCATCCGGCTTATCTCGCCGGTGGAATGGCTGTAAACATAAAAGTCATTGCAGTGCCAGCGGAAAACCCTGCCCAGCGCCCCGTTGACGGTCAGCACCAGCCGGTCATTATCCAGCCACAGCTTCGGCTCATAATAGATGTTGGCGTCCGGTTCGCTTTGCAGCACCACCGTCCCGTCGATCTGCAGGCTGTAATCGGGGGTGGTGTTTGCCGTATGCTTGCCGTCCGGGCTGGTGACCGTAAGGTCGGGATCGCCCTCCGGCGTATAGTCCCGGCTCTCCATCCGCCCGTCGCTCCACACCTCTACCTCCACAATCCGGTCGATGCGCATCCACGGATTTCCCGTTCCGATGTCGGTCATATATTCCGTCCGCAGCAGCATGGAATCGCCCTTATTGCAGGTGTCGGTAACCCATTGTGTTTTATCGGCTCCATAGCCATTGACCAGCCATTCACCGCAGGTCAGGGGGGCATTCACCGTTTCCCTGCTGCCATCGGGGCGCAGCAGCACCACCGCAATGGGCTTGCCGTCCTCATAGTCCCCCTCTACTGCCGGGAACGCCAGGGTGCCGTCCCTTAAAAGCCGCGGCATCGCCGTAATCCAAAGGTCATAACCGCTCGTTGTGGTCATGGTATACATCGGCTGCCAGCTATCGCCCTCCAGCGCATCGGCCAGCTTTACCGCCCGCACTTCCTTTATTTCCTGCCCGCCCGGGTTGGGGGTGGGGCCCTTCTCGCCGCAGCCTGCCGTCAGCAGCAGCACCGCCGCCAGCAGCAGCGCCAAAATTCTCTTGCTCATGGATTTTTGTCCTCCTTTAGTAGGTTCTGTTCACTTCACCGGTCGCAAGGTTCAGTTCATACATGGTTCCGTCGGTGTCGCCCGCTCCCGAAACATAAAATCCCGCATAGCCTTCCCGCTGCTGGTAGCCGTAGCTGGAAAGACAAGCCGGGCCGCCCTCTGTGCTGGTCGCCAGCTGCACACCGGTATCCCAGTCCTTTTGCAGCTGTCCGTTGGGGCCCAGCACCGCCGCATGGATGGTCACATCCTCCGGCAGCTTGCTCCAGCCGTCCCAGCTCTGCGGCAGCGCCGCCCAGTAGGCGATGATGATCCCCTCTGCCCGGTAGCCCTTTGCCCACATCACATAGGGGATGCTGTCCCCGGTCTCCATCTCATCGGGGCTCCAGCTGTAAAGGGGGCTGCGGTCCTCCGCCACCGCCATAATGGCCGCCGGGTCATAGTAAAAGACGCCTCGGTCGTCGCTGACCCACAACAGTCCCTCTGTGATAAAGCCCAATTTCACATGGGCATAGTTGCCCTTATGGGCGTCGTAGCCGTCATTAAATACCTGCGGCACCACCCGCATACTGCCGCTGCCGTCCAGCAGCACCACCATCGCCTTATCATTCTTTTTGGTGATGGTACGGCTGTATGCCCGGTAGCTGCCGCCCGGGGAATAGAAATCCTCGCTGCCGCTGCCGGTGCCGTTGCCGGTCAGTACATTATCGGTCGCCATGCGGGAGTCCCTCATGATCTTCAGCATCTCATCGGTATAGCCCATCGCCTTGGCCTTGGCGATGAAATTCTCATCATCGTAGGAGCTGGCAAGCGGGTCATTGGTATAGAGCATCCGGGTTTGCCCGGTGGTCAGGTTCAGGCACCATTTTTCCCACCGGCGGCTGCCGTCCTCCAGCTTATCGCTGCTGTTTTCATCGTAGTAGTTGCTGTAATACATCAGCCCGTCCCGCACGATGACCTCACCCATATCGCCGCTGCCCCAGTAATTGCGGGGCACCCGCTGCGGCAGGGTCAGCGCCTCGCCCGGTATCACGGTGTTATTCTCCATCGTCATGGGCAGCACCTTCCAGTGGTAGCTGCTCAATTGGTAGCCGTACCACTCATCGGAAATATCCGCAGCACGGTAGGGGTAATAGATCAGCGCCAGCATATTGCCGCCCCGGTCGTCGCTGTATATCCAGTCGATATTCACACTGTCATTGCCGTCCAGCGGCAGATTGGTCTTATCAAAGGTCGCAAGCGGGGCTTCGGGGTTGGCCGCGCTGTAAATGCTCAAGGCGCTGCCGTCCTCCTTCTGCACCCGGAACAGCGTATCGCTCCCCATGATGTTCGAGCAATAGTCCCCGCTGTCTGTGGGGATCGGCGTCAGCCGGCGGGTCTCACGGTCATAGGCGTAATAATCGCTCACCAGTCCCTTGTCCTCCGTGCGGCTGCGCATCAGCAGGGAATAGCGGTCATTGATATTATCGCCCAGAAAGACCCGGCGGTTCACAAAGCGGGGGGTGCTGCCGCTGTGCTCCACTACCGCGGTGCACCACTCCCACTGACCGCACATCAAAATGCTGCAATCGGTGCCGGGGCTATATAGGGTATAGCCGTTGGTCGCATCATCCATTTCGATGACCATATCCCCGAAATCAAAGGGCTTTGTCTCCTCCGCCGTCATGGTATTCACCGAAATGCTCTCATTCCATTTGGTCACAACAGGGGCCTCGGTCCCGCCGGAAAAGCCGTTCGGGATTTTTTCCCGGTACAGCATGGCATAGCCCTTCGCCGTCCGGTAGATGCTCACCTGGTTTTCGTTCCAGCCGGTCACGGCATAGAAGTCGTCAGTGTCCTCCCGCGGGATAAAGTCCTTCATCGGGGTGTAGATGCTCCGGCTGCCCAGAAGCGTCCAACCCTCGGCGTTGTAGCCCTCCCCGGCCAGGAGCTGCTGCACCTTTTTGGATTGCAGCAGGTCATCAGGCTCCGGCTCGCCCTCCGGCCTCGGCAGCGTCACCTCTTCATAGCCGAAATCCCGACTGACATAAACCCAGCCCTCCTCGGTGAGCCGGATGGTAATGGCATAAGTCCCCGTCGCTTCATGGCCTTCGGCGTAGGCCGCCCGGTCCGCCGTGATGCTCTCCTCATCGCCGGGCTGCACCTCGTACATGCCGTACCGGATCTTGAGAAGATCGTCCCGGCGGGTGGCCTCCTTCGCATAGGCAAAGCACTGCTCCCGCATTTCCCACGCACTGACGATGATGGTATTCCCGTCATCGGCCAGACGCCTTTTCATGCAGGCATTCAGGTAGGCATCGTCCACCGCAAAATGCTTTTCGATGACGGCATAGACCTCCGCCTTCGGCAGGTGATAAAAGCCGTCATCCCGGTGCAGCGCCTCCAGCTCGGTGCGCTTGGCGGGCTCCCCGCCGTACAGGGAGGAAAGTTCCAGATTTTCCCCGCCCTTATAGCCGTACAGCTCGTAGCTTGCATATTGCAGCAGCAAAACGGCGTTCAGCCGTTCGATGTCGTCCCAGTAGACGCTGTCGCCCATCGCCGCCAGCGGCGCAATATATTCCCGGCTCACCGCATCCATATCGGAAAGGTCGATGCCGTGTGCCTTGCCGGGGTCGCCGCCGGGGGTACACGCCACCAGCGAGCCGGCGATCCCGGCCGCCAGCAGCAGCGCCAGAAGCGCCGCCGTTCCCCGGCGTTTTTTGGTCATATCAAAAATAGCGGAAAGACGGTTTTTCAGCGTCCTTTTGCCGCTGTAAAAGTTGGTGGTAAACAGGGTGGGGGTATTCATGCCCACCCGGACGACCGCCAGCAGGCAGCGCCCGTATTCCTCCCGGTAGCTCTCGTCCCGTCCGGCCACCACCGCCTCATCGCAGGAAAGCTCCAGGTCACGGTCGGCGGCCCTGACCATCAGCCACACCATCGGGTTGAACCAATGGACGGCATTGGCCAGCATCAGTAAGAGCTTATACCAGATATCCCGCCGGCGGTAGTGAACCAGCTCGTGCCGCAGCACCAATGAAAGCTGCTCCGGTGAAAAATCGCTTTCCGGCAGCAGCAAAACAGGTCTTACCGCCCCGACGATCATCGGGCTGCCCACCGCCGCCGTATATACCGGCATGGCCCTTTCGAGCCCTGCCGCAGCCGTTTCTTTTTGCAGCAGCGCCTGTATTTTTTCCCCGGTCACGGGGCGGCAGCTGCGCCGCAGCGTCACCCGCAGCAGCAGGTAGCTGCCCCACTGCCATCCCAAAAACAATATGGCGCCCACAGCCCAGCAAAGCCCCATCAGCTCCATCACCGTAACGGTGCGGGGGGCAGGCGGCGTTTGGGCCGCTGCGGCAGACGGTGTCACCGGGGCGCTCTGCTCCGTTCCCGGTGCGGTCATCCCCGGCTCGATCTGCCGGTAGGGGTCGCTTACCGGCTGCTCCGGCACCACCCCGATCGGCTCCCCGGCGGGGGTCGCCGTTCCGGTCTCCCGGCCGGGCTCGTCTGCCGTATCGCCGGGCAAAACCAGGATGGGATCACCGGCGGGGGCGGGGGCTGTCGCCTCCCCGGCGTGCACCGGGTAGGTGATCTCCCCCTGTGGCTGCGGCAGGATAATGACCGGCTGCGGCAGCGGTATTCCGACGGGCAGCAGCAGCCGCACCGCAATAAACAGCCATGCCCAGTACCGCCATTTTGCGGTAAAGCGGCGGCCCAGCAGCGGGCCCGCCGCCAGCAGCACGGCAATCACCACCGCCATCGGCAGGGAAAGCTCCAGCAAAGCGGTCATCAGTCGTTCCATGGGTCAGCTCCTCTCATTTTCACGGGCAGCGCGCTGCTCGGTGATGAACTCCTCCAGCTCCTGTAAATCACGGTCGGTCAGGTCGCTGCTTTCCACCAGCGAGGCCACCATGCGGCGCAGGGAGGACTGGTACATCTTTCCCAAAAAGCTGCGGTTGGCCCAGCGGCGGTAGTCCCGTTCGCTGACCAGCGGGGTGTAGAGGTTGCGTCTTCCCTGCCGTTCCAGCGAAAGGTAGCCCTTTTCCACCAGCTTGGAAAGCAGCGTGAGGACGGTGGTATCCGCCCAGTTGTGGCTTTTCAGCTGCTCCTCCAGATCGCTGCGCAGCACGGGCGGGCGGTTTTGCCAGACGGCCAGCATCACGTCCAGCTCGGCATCGGATAATTTTTTCTCGGGCAGTTCCATATTCGGCTCCTTTCCGGCACTAACGGTTTAGAATTCAGCTTCATTCTACCATCGTAGAAAAGTAATGTCAATGGGTTTTTCGCCCGCTGCGGGATTTTTTGCAGGGGGTGGGTGAGGCCCGCAGGGCAAACCGCCTACGGCGGTTTCGGCGGCCTGCGGCCGCCGGCCCCGGCGCAGCCGGGGCGCCCTGCGGGCCGTGGCCTCTGCTCCTCCCCCACCCGCCGAAAGGGGCGGATTTGGCCGTCTGGTTCTGCCCCTCCCCCGGTTTACCGAAAGGGGCAGGTTGGCATTTTCGCCTTTTGCGGGCCGGCAAGGGGCGCCGGACGGAAGGGAAGCGGCCGCCCCATGTGCGGGCTGGCAGAGGGCGCCGGGTACGGCCCCGCAGGGGCCGCGGCGAAGCCGCGGTAAGGGGGCGGGCGCAGCCCGCCCCCTACGCCGGCCGGAGGCCGGCGCCCTGCGGGGCCCTCTCCCCTGTAAACGTACCGCCGCCCGAAATGCAACACCTCCCCGCAAATTTAATTGAGCTGGCGGCGCAGCAGGTCGCATATCTGCCCGATCTCCCCGGCCTCCACCGTAAAGCGGTACAGCTTCTCCCGGATATTCCGCAGGCTCCTGCTGACCGAAGACGGCGCTACCCCCATCTGCTTCGCTATGGCGGTGACGGTCATACCCTCGGTGTAGCGCAGCCGGGTCAGCTCCTGCTGGTTCGGGGTCAGGCAGCGGCTGCACCCCAGCTGCAATAGCCGCCGCAGTGCCAGCCGGTCGCTGTTGGGCTCCCCCTCCTCCGCCGGGATGAAAAAATCCAGTGTAGGGGCGCAGGTGCAGCGTGGGCCGCGCGGCAGCGGCCGATAGCTTTTACTTTCAACAGTAGTAATCATGCAGTATCCTCTCCGTTTCTCTGGTGTCCGCGATTTCATATCGCAGCAGCTCAATTCGTTTTTTCAGGTCAAAATAGCGGGTTCCTCTTGCGGTTTTCATTTCTTCCTTCAGTTGCGCCAGGCGGTCCTCCAGCAGGATGACGCTGCGGTGGTACTCCCCGGCCAATTCGGCAATTTCCATCATGTTTTCAGTTTCCTCTCACGTTACGGTTCTTGGCAGCTTTTTTCGGCGAAGGGGACCTCGGAGTGAAGAACATTTGTTCTTCTGTTCTTTAGCGTACTCCGCTTTCGGGGTTCTGTCAACCGTTATTTCGGCCACAGGCCCAAAAATGGGTCACAAAAATGCGGGGGGAATTTTGGGCGGGTCAAATTCTGTCGAACCCCTTGACATTTGCAAAAAAATCACTACGATAAGCTATCCCAAGGGGTTTTCGGGGGCCGGTGCAGGGGGCAGCCCCCCCGGCCCGGCGGGCATTTTGGCCCTCCGGGCCAAAAGAGGGGCGGGCTTCGCCCGCCCCGAGGCCGCCTGCGGCGGCCGGCCCGCCGGGCCGCACCGGGTCCTCGGCGGGGGCTGCAACAGAAGAAAAATCCGCGAATGCGAAAGGAGCGTGTGCAAATGTACGGAATCCGGGTTCGGGAGCTGCGGCGGCAGCGGGGGCTGACCCAACGGCAGCTGGGAAGGCTGTGCGGGGTTTCGGGGGCGATCATCGGCCAGGTGGAGCGCGGGGAGCGGCTGCTGGGCCGCAAAACCGAGCAGCGGCTGCGGGCCGTCCTGGGGGCGCTGCCGGAGCGCCCGGCCAAGCCCTCCCGCCGGGCGGAGCTGCTCTTCCTGCTGCGGGAGGGGTAATTTCCCCCCTCCGCAAGCCCGCAAAAACCGCAGGATTTCGTCCGCAGGCCACCCGTCCTTCGGACGGGTTCGGGCGGGCTTCGCCCGGGCGGCCTGCGGCCGTCCCAACCCCTCCGGCTCCGCCCCCAAAGCAAAAGCCCCGCCGGTTTCCCGACGGAGCCGCTATGCGGTTTTAACCCAGCCTGTCGCCGTTTCGGACGGGCCGCTGCGGGGTGATCAGCACCACCCCGCCCTCGGAATAGGTCCCCAGCACCAGCACCTCGCTCATAAAATCCGCGATCTGCCGGGGCGGAAAATTGACCACCGCCAGCACCTGCATCCCCACCAGCTCCTCCGGCCGGTACTGCTCGGTAATCTGCGCCGAGGACTTCTTCACCCCGATCTCGGGGCCGAAATCCACGGTAAGACGGTAGGCCGGGCGGCGTGCCTTGGGGAAGGGCTGCGCCGTCAAAATCGTCCCTGCCCGGATCTCCAGCCGGGCAAAATCATCAAAGCTCGCCCATTGTTTTTCCATCAGATGCTGATCTCCCTTGCGACCTCGTAGAACAGCTCGTTGATGTCCTTCTTCATGGAAAGCGCCTCATCGATGTCGATATCATAGATGCGGTTTTCCTTGACGCCGACGATGCGGCTGCCGACGCCCTGCTCCAGCAGCTCGATGGCACGGTAGCCCATGGCACTGGCATAAACCCGTTCCATGGCGGTGGCGTCACCGCCGCGCTGCACATGGCCCAGCACCGTCAGGCGGGTCTCCACCCCGGTGCGCTGTTCGATGTAGTAGCACATATCCTTGCTGTTGCCCACGCCCTCGGCCACCACCACGATGAAATGATGCTTGCCGGTGGTCATGGTGGCCTTCATGCGGTCCACCACGTCACAGTCCAGGTTAAAGGGCCGTTCTGGGATGAGGGTAGCGATGGCGCCGGTGGCCAGCCCCGCATACAGCGCCAGATGGCCGGCGTTGCGTCCCATGACCTCCACCACCGAGCAGCGGTCGTGGGATTGGGAGGTATCGCGCAGCTTATCGATGCTCTGCACGGCGGTATTCAGGGCGGTATCAAAGCCGATGGTGTATTCGGTGGAGGCGATATCGTTATCGATGGTGCCGGGCAGCCCGATGGTGGGGATGCCGAGCGCCGAGAGCTTCTGTGCGCCGCGGAAGGAGCCGTCGCCGCCGATGACGACCAGACCGTCAATGCCGCGGGAGCGCAGGATCTCCACCGCCTTTTTCTGCCCCTCCTCGGTGGTGAATTCCTTGCTGCGGGCGGTATACAGGATGGTGCCGCCCCGGTTGATGATGTTGCTGACGGAGCGTTCCTGCAGCTCGTCCATCCGGTTCTGCATCAGTCCCTCGTATCCGTGAAAAATGCCGTAGATGGTGTGGCCCTTATGCAGGGCGGTGCGCACCACGCTGCGGACGGCCGCATTCATGCCGGGGGCGTCGCCGCCGCTGGTAAGAACTGCAAAGGTTTTCTTCTGGGTTTCGCTCATGTCTGTTTCCTCCTATATCGTTTTCGCCTTTGACCCGCAGGTTCGGGTGCAAAGGGGGTTTGGCATTTTATTTGCATCACCCCGCCCCCTAACGGTGCGGTGAGACCGGCTTGCGGCAGCCGTGGGGCTGCTCCGTCCGGTTTCCCGCCTTTGCCGCCATGGGGAAAGGGGATTGCTTATTGATCATTCAGGTTTTTGCCGCTTCGGGGGGCAGCAGGGCGACGTTTTCCTCGCCCAGCAGCTGCCGCAGCTCCCGCAGCAGCACGGGGTTGGCGTCGGTACTGAACTCCGCACCGGCCCGCAGCAGACGGCCGGTTTCGGCCTCCCGCACCAGCAGGGGAATCTCCCCCTCGAAGATGGAGAACAGCAGCCGCAGCTTTTCCCACTGCTCGCCCTCGGCTTTTTGCACCCGGATAAGCAGCCTGCCGCCCTGCCTTTGGGGGGCCGGCCGGGGGGTGCCCGGTTCAACCCGGGGGCGGGGGGCTCTGCCCTTTGGCAGAGAGGCCGGCGGTGCGCTGGCCCGTTCCTCGATGGTATAGACCTTATCCAGCACCAGCTTGGTATCGTCCTCCTCCCGCACCGAAACACGGCCCCGGAAGAACAGCGGCTCTCCCTCCACCAGCTTTTCGCTGTACTGGGAGTAGGTGCGCCCAAAGCACATCACCTCCATGCTGCCGGACATATCCTCCACGGTAAGCAGCGCCAGCAGGTCGCCCCGCTTGGTGGTCCGCATCTTTTTTTCGGCCAGTATGCCGAAGATATCGATCCATGCATTATCGTAGGGGGCGTTGGTCTCGGCGCTTTGCAGCCGCGCGATGCGCACCGCCCCGTAGCGGTCGTAAAGGGGCAGGTACTGGCTCATGGGGTGGCCGGAAAGGTACATCCCCGTGACCTCCTTTTCGAAGGCCAGTAATTCGGCGTGGGGGTATTCCTCCCGCGGGGAAAGCTCATAATCGGCGGTGGCACCGCCCTCCCCGAAAAGGGAAAGCTGCCCGCCGGAAAGATAACGGCTCTCCTCGGCGATGGCGTCCGCAAGGGCGGAATAGTTTTCCAGCATCTCCCGGCGGTTGGCGCCAAGGCCGTCCAAAGCGCCGCATTTGATCAGGCTTTCCACCCCGCGGCGGTTCAGGTCGCCTGCGGCGTTGCGGCGGCAGAATTCCACAAAGTCGGTAAAGGGGCCGTCCCCTTCCCGTTCCTTCAGGATATCCTCGATGACCGAGCGCCCCATATTTTTTATGGCCAGCAGCCCGAACCGGATGCCCTCGGGGGTGACGGTAAAGACCATATCGCTTTGGTTGATATCGGGGGGCAGCACCGGGATTTCCAGCCGGGCGCACTCCTCGATGTATTCCATCAGCTTGGCGGTGGAATCCAGCACGCTGGTCATCAGCGCCGCCATGTATTCCCTGGGGTAATGCCGCTTGAGGTAGGCGGTCTGATAGGCCACCACCGCATAGCAGGCAGCGTGGGATTTATTGAAGGCGTAGGCCGCAAAGCTGCTCATTTCATCAAAGATGCTGT
>ERZ827423.2791-NODE-2791-length-13092-cov-15.204802_pt1 | contig 13092 bp, 17 predicted proteins | sample MGYA00519775_ERZ827423 | MGnify/ENA primary metagenome ERZ827423 (study PRJEB31778, sample SAMEA3449296) | human gut metagenome | biome: human gut; feature: human-associated habitat; material: faeces | place: United Kingdom | collected 2010/2012 ...
TCTGCCAGTGACCGCACGATCAGCTTCATGCGGTTTCGTGCCGCTTCGTCAATCTCGGCGCAATACTGTCTTACGTACACCCAGCTATCGGTCGGGAGTGTTTTTTTCATCGGATCTGTCCGTCGCCGGTGACGACGTATTTATAGGTACTGAGCTCGTCCAGTCCCATGGGGCCGCGGGCGTGGAGCTTCTGGGTGGAGATGCCCATCTCACAGCCCAGACCGAACTCTCCGCCGTCGGTGAAGCGGGTGGAGACGTTGACGTACACGGCGGCACTGTCCACCTGACGGGTGAAGCGGGCCGCAGCGGCGGCGTCCTCCGTGACGATGCAGTCGCTGTGATGGGTGGAGTGGGCGGCGATGTGGGCGATGGCATCGTCCAGACTGTCCACCACGGCCACAGCCAGAATGTAGTTCAGGAACTCGGTGTCGAAGTCGGTCTCCGATGCGGGCGTGCCGCTGATGATGGCGGCGGCGCGGCGGTCCAGCCGCAGCTCCACCGGCGGCTGTCCTGCGGCGATACGGTCGGCCACCAGTGCCTTGTGCAGCATGGGCAGGAGCTTCTCCGCAACGGCGCTGTGGACCAGGCACACCTCCTCGGCGTTGCACACAGAGGGACGGCTGGTCTTGGCGTTGGTGATGATACGCACGGCCTTGTCCAGATCGGCAGCGGCGTCCACATAGACGTGGCAGATGCCGGTGCCCGTCTCGATGCAGGGCACGGCGGCGTTCTCCACGCAGGCGCGGATGAGTCCCGCGCCGCCGCGGGGGATCAGCAGATCCACCAGCCCCCGGGCCTGCATAATATCGTTGGCGCTCTGGTGGGTGGTATCCTCCACGATGTTCACGATGTCGGCATCGCCTCCGGCGGCGGTGATGCCCGCCTTCAGCGCCGCCACGATGGCGCGGCAGGAGCGGTACGCCTCCTTCCCGCTTCGGAGCATACAGACGTTGCCGCTCTTGACAGCCAGTGCCGCGGCGTCTGAGGTGACGTTGGGGCGGCTCTCGTAGATGATGGCCACCAGACCCAGAGGCACCTGCACCTTGGTGATGGTCATGCCGTTGGGGCGGGTAAACTGCGTCAGCGTGCGCCCAGTGTGATCCGGCAGCGCCGCGGCGGCGCGGATGCCGTCGGCCATAGCGCGGATGCGGCCCTCGTCCAGCCGCAGGCGGTCCAGCATCACGGCGGAAATGTGCCCCTCCGCGTCCGCCATGTCCTGCGCGTTGGCGGCCAGAATGGCGGGGGTGCTCTCCTCCAGCGCATCGGCCATAGCCAGCAGCAGCCGGTTTTTCTCCTCCGCAGGCGCGGCGCTCAGCGCCGGCCACGCGGCCTTTGTCTTTTGCAGAAGCTCGATAGTGGTCATACAGCAGCCCTTCCTGTTAAAAATCTGGTGCCCGCAGGGCGTCCCGCGGCGATGTCATACAGCACCTCCGGCTTGCTGCCGTTGGCGATGACCATCTCGCAGCCCGCCTCCGTGGCGATGGCGGCGGCCCGCAGCTTGGTGATCATGCCGCCGGTGCCCAAGCCGGTGCTGCTGTCCTCCGCCAGGGTGAACAGCTCGTCGTCCACCCGCTCCACCGTGGGGATCAGGCGGGCATCGGGATGGCGGCGGGGATCCTTGTCGTACAGCCCGTCGATGTCCGACAGCAGCACCAGCAGGTCCGCGCCGATGGCAGCGGCCACGATGGCCGACAGGCTGTCGTTCTCGCCGATGGTGTTCTCCACGCCGATCTCGTCGGTGGCCACGGCGTCGTTCTCGTTGATGATGGGCAGCGCCCCCAGCTCCAGCAGGCGGGACAGCGTGCTGCGGACGTTGCGGCTGCGCTGCTCGCTTTTGATGTCCTCGCCGGTCAGCAGCAGCTGGGCTACGGTGTGGCTGTACTCCGTGAACTGCTTGTCGTAGGTATACATCAGCTCGCACTGGCCCACGGCGGCAGCCGCCTGCTTACTGGGCATGTCCGCCGGACGGCCCGGGAGATTCAGCTTCCCCACGCCCATGCCGATGGCGCCGGAGGACACCAGAATGATCTCATGCCCCGCATTTTTCAGATCACTCAGCACCCTGCACAGCCGCTCCATCCGCTGGATGTTCAGCCGCCCCGTGGCGTGCGCCAGCGTGGAGGTCCCCACTTTTACAACGATACGCATACCGCTGCCCCCTTCCGGCCCCTGCGGGCCTGTGTTTTTGCACATTATATTTCAACGACTTGCAAAATGCAAGAGACACTGTTTCAGGACCATAAAAAATATGTCTTGCATTCTGCGGTAAAGTCTGGTATGATGGACGAGGTTAGAGTAGTCTAACTGAATTTCAAATTGAAGGAGGCGGCGTGTATGAGCGTTGTCATATTGGGTGGAAATGAGTGCATGGAGCGCCGCTATAAGGAGCTTTGCGGCGCGTACCAGTGTCAGGCCAAGGTGCTGACCAAGCCCTCCGGCGGGCTGAAGAACAAGCTGGGACGGCCGGACCTGATGATCTTTTTCACCAACACCATGTCCCACAAGCTGGTGCAGGGCGCCCTCAGTGAGCTGAAGGGCAGCAGCACCATCATTGAGAGATGCCACACCAGCTCCCTGTCGGCGCTGCGGGGCATTCTGGAGAAATACGCGGTGCAGGAGGCGTGAGCCGCCTGCGCAAAACGACACTGCGGAGGTTTTCCCCTCCGCGGTGTTGCTTTTTGCGGGGAATGTGCTATAATGGCCGCGAAATTATCCAAGGAGGTGCGGTAATGAAGGCATTACTCATCAACGGCAGCCCCCATCCCAAGGGCTGCACCTACACGGCGCTGGAGGAGCTGGCCCGCACGCTGGAGGCCGAGGGCATCGAAACCGAGATCGTGCAGGCCGGCGGCAGAGTCGTCTGCGGCTGTACCGGCTGCGGCGCCTGCCGCAAGCTGGGAAAGTGCGTGTACGACGACGCGGTGAACGAGACGTCTCCCAAGCTGCTGGAGGCAGACGCGCTGGTCATCGGCGCGCCGGTACACTATGCCTCCCCCGCCGGGGACGCCATCTCCTTTATGGACCGGCTGTTTTACAGCACCGGTATCCGGAACCTGACCATGAAGGTGGGCGCGGCGGTAGTGTCCTGCCGCCGCGGCGGCAACACCTCCAGCTTCGACGTACTGAACAAGTACTTCACCATCTCCGGCATGCCCATCGCCAGCAGCCAGTACTGGAACATGGTGTACGGCAATACACCGGAGGAGGTGCGCCAGGACAGGGAGGGCCTCCAGACCATGCGGACGCTGGGACGGAACATGGCGTTCCTCATGAAGGCCATCCAGCTGGGCAGGGCCCAGTACGGCCTGCCCCAGCCGGAGCCTCCCCAGGTCACCAGCTTCCACCACTGAGAAAAACTCGGAGTTGCTTTTTCCCGCCGTCGGAGTACAATGGCGGTACTACACATTTGAAACCGGAGGTACACTTTCATGACATATCAGGAGATCCTGAACAACGCCCGCACCTGTATGGGTCCTTACTGCAAGTCCTGTCCCACCTGCAACGGCATGGCCTGCAAAAACACCATCCCCGGCCCCGGAGCCAAGGGCATCGGCACCGGCTTCATCCGCAACTATCAGAAGTGGCAGGAGCTGTGCGTCAACATGGACACCATCTGCGAAAACGCGCCGGTGGACACCTCCTTCACCCTGTTCGGCCGGACGGTGGATCTGCCGGTCTTTGCCGCCCCTGTGGGGGCCATGACGCTCCACTATGGGGACAAGTACGATGACCTGGCCTATAACGACATCCTGGTGGCCGCCTGCGCCAAGGCCGGCATCGCCGCCTTCACCGGCGACGGCACGGACCCGGCGGTCATGGAGGGGGCCGCGGCGGCCATCGCCAAGAACGGCGGTTACGGCGTGCCCACCATCAAGCCCTGGAACCTGGATACCATCCGTCAGAAGATGGACCTGGTAAAGGCCGCCGATCCCTTCGCCATCGCCATGGACATCGACGCGGCGGGCCTGCCCTTCCTGAAGAACATGACGCCCCCCGCCGGCAGCAAGACGGTGGAGGAGCTGCGTGAGATCGTCGCCATGGCGGAGAAGCCCTTCATCGTCAAGGGCATCATGACCGTTGCCGGTGCCAAGAAGGCCCTGGAGGCCGGTGCCAAGGGCATCGTGGTGTCCAACCACGGCGGCCGGGTGCTGGACCAGTGCCCCGCCACCGCCGAGGTGCTGCCTGCCATTGTGGACGCGGTGGGCGGAAAGATGACCGTTCTGGTGGACGGCGGCATCCGCACCGGCATGGACGTGTTCAAGGCTCTGGCCCTGGGGGCGGACGCGGTGCTGATCGGCCGGCCCTTCGTCACCATGGTCTACGGCGCCGGAGCCGAGGGCGTCCAGGCCTAGGTGGACAAGCTGAAGGCCGAGCTGGCGGACACCATGGCCATGTGCGGTGCCCACTCCCTGGCGGACATCAACCGCTCCATGCTGTACGGCTTCTGAGAACGTCAGATCATTCCGCATCCAAAAAGGCGCCGCCCTGGCAGAGGCCAGGGCGGCGCTTCATTCTACTCTTATCCCAGGTCCGCCAGAGCGGCCCGCTGCCAGCGGTCCACCGCCGCCAGCTGGTCCGGGGTGTGGAACCAGTGCTCCCCGTCCTCCTCCACCGTCAGGCGGCAGGAAAAGCGGGCGGCGAAGGCCTCCACGGTCTCCCGGTCCGTCAGATGGTCCCGGCCGCCGTACAGGATGGCCGTGGGCACCGTCCACCGGCGGATGGGATTTGCCCGGACGTACTGCAAGTATTCCCAGGAGAGGGTCTGGCCGAAGTCCGTGGGGACAGTCCCCTCCCGGGCCAGCCGCGCCTCGGTGACGCCGGCCCAGCCCATCATCTTTCGGATGAGGGCCTCCATGTCCACCACCGGGGAGAGGAGCAGTGCCCCCGCCAAAGGCGCGTTCGGATATGCCAGCAGGCCGAACCAGGCCCCCAGGCTGGAGCCGAAGAGAGCCGTCTGGTCCCACCTGTCCCGGAGTTCCGCCAGAATGCCCCGCAGCTCCGGCACCACCCGCCAGGGCACCAGGTCCTCCGCTTCAGAAGTCCGCTCCCCGTGGCCGGGCAGGTCGATGCTCACGGTCTGCCAGCCAGATGCCTCCGCCGCCGCTGCGAAAGAGGCCGCCTCCGCCTTGCTGCCGCCCTGGCCGTGGAGGTACAGGAATCCCCGCCGGCTGGGCGCCCCCCACCAGATGGCCGGCACGCCGTTCAGAGAGGCCGTCCTGGTCTGCATCTCAGAACACGCACCGGGCGGAGAAGCAGACGCCCTCCGGGCCCAGGCCCTCCATCAGATATTCGTTTTCCCGCCGGACGCCCACCATCCGCAGCTCCTGGCCCAGGGTGGCCTCCTTGCTGTAGTTGATGAAGAACTCCTTCGGCAGCTGCTCCTGGAGATCGGCGGGCAGATAGTCCCACACGAAGTCCCCGTAGTTGCCGCTGTACACGTGGCCGTTGCCGTCCAGGTCGGACCAGACCACCTTCCGGGTGCCCAGCTCCTCCAGCCCCTCGTGGGGCAGCAGGATCTTCTGGGTCTGGGGCGCGTCGATGGTCTTGGGACAGGTGCCCAGCTTCCGGGCGGTGAAGGTGCCGGGCCGCATGATGCGCCGGGTCACCGGATCCACCAGGATCCAGTCGCTGCGGATGGACACCAGCACGCCCTCCCGGTCCGCGATCTCGTACACCCGCTGCATATGGGCGGCCTTCACCCCGTCCTCCCAGGTGGTGACGTCCACGGTTTGAAGGGCCTTGGGATCCCGGTGGATCCGCAGGGCGATCCGGGAGAGGAGAAACACCTCCCGCATCTCATACAGCTTCTCATAGGTCAGGCCCCGGGCGTCGTAGTCCGCCCCGGCCACAGCGGCGGCGATGCTCAGCAGCGTGCTGACCCGGGCCCGCTGATACCGGTCGCAGTCCGCGAAGATCAGCTGCTGCTGGCGCATATAGCTGTTCTCCTGGAGGATTTCTTTCAAATCGCTCATGTCGGTTCTCCTTTTGGCGGTCTGGCCGCCCTTGCGATGTGTGATAAACTCCAAAAAAGCATATCATATTTTTCCCTTTTTCACAAGCGGAATGATTGACTTTTCCGCCGCTGGTGTTATGATGGAGATACAGATTTGCTGAAAAGGAGGACATTCCCATGGAACTCACAGTCATCTCCACCCCCAACGCCCCCAGCGCCATCGGGCCCTATTCCCAGGGTTACACCTGCGGCGACCTGGTCATCACCTCCGGGCAGATCCCCGTGGATCCCGCCACTGGGGCGATCCCCTCCGGCATCGCCGCCCAGGCGGAGCAGAGCTGCAAGAACGTAGGCGCCATCCTGGCCGCCGCCGGTTCCGGCTATGAAAAGGTGGTCAAGACCACCTGCTTCCTGGCGGACATGGGGGACTTTGCCGCCTTCAACGAGGTGTACGCCAAGTTCTTCACCTCCAAGCCCGCCCGCAGCTGCGTGGCCGTGAAGGACCTGCCCAAGGGCGTCCTGTGCGAGATCGAGGCCATTGCCGTCAAATAAGGCCCGTTTGAAGAAAGCCGGCCCCTTTGGGGCCGGCTTTCTTTATGGATTCCGCAGGAAGATCACGCCCAGCGTCCGGGGGCCGCAGTGGCAGAAGATGGTGCAGCCCGCCTTGGCCTCCAGGATCTCCTCAAATCTGCCGTCGGCCTTCAGGACCTCCCGGGCGATGGAGGCCAGGCTGTCGTCCGGGCAGGTGTCCACCAGAAAGGCCCGGCGGGTGTCCAGGTCCGTCCGGCCCGCCAGCCGCTCCCGGACATAGTCCGCCACCACCTTTTCAATGGAGCCCCGGTACTTCTTTGTGACGGTCATCTTCCCGCCGATGACCTCCACGCAGGGGTGGAGCTTCAACAGGTTTGCCCCCAGGGCCGTCACCGCAGAGCAGCGGCCGCCCTTTTTCATATAGTCCAGCCGGTCCAGCACAAAGCTGGTCTCGATCCGGGGGACCAGCTCCTCCAGCATCTGCAGGATCTCTGTCACGGGCTTGCCGGCCTCCGCCGCCTCGGCGGCAGCCAGCACCAGCATCCCGTGGCCCACCGTCAGGTTTCCGGAGTCCACCACGTAGACGCCGTCCACCTCCTCCGCCGCCAGGCGGGCGTTCTGGTGGCAGCTGGAGAACCCCATCCCGATGTTCAGGTGGATGACCGCGTCGGCCTCCTCCATCATGCGGCGGAACAGCTCCTCATAGTCCGCCACGTTCACTGCGTTGGTGGTGGTGATCTCGCCGCCGGCGTCCACGTGGGCGGCGATGTCGGCGGTATGGATGTCCACGCCGTCGTGATACAGCTTTCCGGCCTTCACGATGCCCAGGGGGATCACGGTGATATGATGCCGCTCCAGCAGCTCCCGGGGCAGGTCGCAGGTGGAGTCGGTGGTAATTCTAATCATGGTGACAGCTCCTTTTGGTCAGTTGCCCGGCATCGCCGGGGGCAGATGTTTTATTATATCACGCGGCCTGACAAATTACCAGATGCAGCTCTCTGTCTCCGGCTGCGCCGCGAAAAAGCGGCGGGAGGGGCCGTTTCCTACAGCGCCACCACCGGCGCGCCCGCCGCGTCCGCCGGGTCGTGGGTCACCAGCAGCACCGGCCGGTCCCCCGCCGTCTCCCGGATACAAGCCATCGCCCGATCCCGGTTCTCCCGATCCAGGCCGGTGAAGGGCTCGTCCAGCAGCAGCGCGTCAAAGGGCGCCAGCAGGGCCCGGGCCAGGGCCAGCCGCCGCTTCATGCCGCCGGAGAACTCCCGGACCGGCTGTGTCCCCGTGTCCGGCAGGTCCAGCCGGTCCAGCAGGGCGCGGGCCGCCCGGGCGTCGTAGTCCCGGCCCAGCACGAACCGCAGGTTCCCCTCGGCGGAGAGGTGCTCCAGCAGCCGGTTCTCCTGGAACACGGCGGAGATCCGCTTCCCCGCCAGGCCCTCCACCGTGCCGCTGTCCGCCGTCTCCAGCCCCAGCAGGATCCGCAGCAGGGTGGTCTTGCCGGACCCCGAAGGGGCCATGACGGCCGTGATCCCCGGTCCGGCGGTAAAGGACAGGTCCCGCAGTACCGCCTGGTCCCCGAAGGATTTGCACAGATGCCTCACCACGATCTCCATCATCCACCCGCCTTTCTGGCCAGCGCGTCCACCAGGCGGAGGAACAGCCGCTCAAATATCACCGATACCGCCACGATCACTGCTGTCCAGGCGAACAGATCCCCGGTCTGGAAGTACACCTTGGCGGTGTACAGCGCCTCGCCGATGGATCCGGCGGGCAGGCCGATGACCTCCGCCGCCGCCCCGGACTTCCAGCAGAGGCCCAACCCCAGGGACACGGCGGACCGGAAGTAGGGCAGCACCGCCGGCAGGTAGATGCCCCGCAGCTGCCGGGCGAGGGGCACCCGGAACACCCGGGCCATCTCCAGCAGCTGAACGTCCGTGTGGCCGATGCCCTCCAGCACGTTCAGGTACACCGGCGGGAACACCATCAGGGCGGAGATCAGCAGGGACAGGTTCTCTGACGAGAAGAAGATCAGCGCCAGGATGATGAAGGACACCACTGGCACCGCCTTCACCACCGCCACCAGGGGGCTCAGCAGGTCCCGCACCCACCGGAGGCGGGCGGACAGGGCCGCCAGGGCCACCGCCAGCACACAGGCCAGGAGAAAGCCCCCCAGGATCCGCAGGGAGGAGAAGGCCACCGCCTGCCAGAACGCCACGGTCCCCGCCAGGGCGATCAGCCGTCCCAGGGCCTGGACGGGAGAGGCCAGCAGCAGCATCCGCCCGCCGGTGGTGGCCGCCAGGGCCAGACTGGCCCCCTCCCATACCAGCAGCCAGAAGATCACCGCCCACAGCCGGACGGCGCCTGTTCGCCGTTTCATTCGCGCTCCCCCCTTCCCGTATGGAAACCGCCGCGCCCCGGGAACACCCGGGGCGCGGAAAATATGTCGGCTGTTACGCGCCGTAGTAGAAGTCGTCGTTGGGCATGGCGCCGCCCACGGACGCCTCGTCCTGCTCCCACAGCACGCTGAGATAGCCGGACAGCTTGTCCATCATCTCCGTGCCGGTGATGCAGACGATGTTGCAGTAGGGCAGGGCCTTCTCCGCCACGGCGGCGTCCACGATGCCGTAGTCGCCGATGAGCTGGGCGGCGTCGGCGGTGTTATTGTTGACCCAGTCCACGCTGGCGCTGTACTGCTCCAGGAAGTCGCTGACTGCCGCCGGGTGCTCCTCCACGAAGTCCGCCCGGGCCACCACCACGCCGGTGAGCAGGGCGGAGCCGTTGTCCAGGGCGTCCCACTCCTCCGTCAGGTCCAGAGCCACCCGCAGATCCGGCAGCTGGGTCTGGGCCACGGTGACGAAGGGCTGGGGCAGCATGGCGATGGTGGCGCTGCCGGAGGCCAGAGCCGCCACGCACTCACTGTGCTCGCTCTTCCAGTCGATGGTGACGCCGGTGTCGGGATCGATGCCGTTCTCGCTCAAGAGATACCGCAGGGCATACTCCGGCGTGGAGCCCTTGCCGGAGGCCACAATGGTCTTGCCCGCCAGATCCGCCATGGACTGGACGGAGTTGCCGTTCTCCACGATGTAGAGGACGCCCAGGGTGTTCACCGCCAGGGTGACGATGCCGCCCTCCGTCCGGTTATACAGCACAGAGGCCAGATTGGCCGGCACGCAGGCGATGTCCAGCTCCCCCTGCATCAGCTTGGGGGACACCTCGTCGGCGGAGGCCGCCAGGGTGAACTCATAGGTGTTCCCGGTGGTCTCTTCTCCGCTTTCCGCCGCAGTGTCGCTGTCGCTCATCAGCTTCACCATGCCCATGGCGGTGGGGCCCTTCAGGGCCGCCACCCGGACGGTGACGGGCTCTTCCGTGACCTCCGGTGTTTCTTCCACCGTCTCCTGATTTCCGCCGCAGGCGGCGAGAGACAGGCACATGACCAGAGCCAGGCAGGCCGCCAGGCTCTTCTTCATCCACTGTTTCATGTTGATCTTCCTCACTTTCCTTGTTGCAGCGCGTCATCCGGCGCGTAGACGGTCTTGGCCGTGATCCCCGCCAGCCGGCCGATCTTGCCGGACAGGGCGGAAATGGCGTCCGCCGGTGCGTCCATTGCCACGCTGATGATGTTCACGCCCCGGGCGTGATAGGGCACTCCCATCCGCCCGATGATATAGGGGGCGTACTGGTGCAGCAGCTCGTTCAGCGCCGGGACAGAGGCCATGTCCCGGACGATGATCGCCAGCACGGCCACACGGGTCTCCACAGAGGATTCCTCCCTTTCCAAAAAGTAAACCCCTCCGCCGCGCTGGCAGAGGGGGATTTTGACATGCGCCGTCCGCCCGGCACCGCCGGGCGCTTCCCCGTCTTGCGGCCGGGGCGGGCCCGTGCCGGTCAGAGCGACAGAAACCAAGTTGTCCGGTCCGCCGGTCAGAGCTTCTTCCCAGGGACAGGGAAATGATACCATGGAACGGTCCCGCCGTCAAGGGGCGTTACGCATCGTGACGGCCGCCGCCCCCCGGCCCCAGGGTCTCCAGAGTGGAGATGATATCCTCGATCTTCTTGAAACAGGCTGGGTCGGAGAGGCTGTCGTCATCCAGAATTTCCCGGATCTCCCACAGGGCCCGGCAGCACCGGTCATGGACCATGTCCCCCACGATCTGCCGGGAGTCATCGCCGCCCACCACGATGGCCGCCCCCGCCTCCGCCAGCACCCGGGCCAGGATATCGGTATTGAATTCCAGTTGGTCCATTTGGATTCCTCCTTTTATAACAGGACGAAATAATTATAAAACATCAGCCATGATATAGTCAAGAAAATATGTCGTGTTGGTGTAAAACCATGAATAAGTCCTATTACAACGCAGAATCCAATCTCATAGCCAGGCGTCTCCGGCAGCTGCGAAAAGAGCGGGAACTTTCCCAGGAAGAGCTGGCTGCCCAGCTACAGCTGCTGGGGGTGGACATCAGTCAGCCCCTGATCAGCAAGATCGAACAAAACCGGCGCTTTGTCAAGGACTATGAGCTGATTTGCATCTGTCAGGTCCTGCAAGTATCTCTGCAGGACCTGCTGGCGGACTTCTATGAAAATTCAGAGCCTTGAGCAGTCCGGCTTTGTCAAAAGCGTAGGTTTGCCATGAAGAAAATCGCTTTGTACGGCAGCAAAAATGTCATTCATGCCCAGCTGCGCCGCTATCGGGAGCTGCGGAAGCTCACTCAGGATCAGGTGGCGGCGAAGCTTCAGGTCATGGGTCTCAATATCGACCAACAGGCCCTCAGTCGGATCGAGTGCAACAAGCGGATGGTCACCGACTATGAGCTGGCCTGTCTGTGTCAGGTCCTCCACGTGTCCGAGCAAGATCTGCTGGCGGACTTTTACGACACCTTAGAACCATAAAAGAGCCCCCGTGTGGGGGCTCTTTTGTTTTACCGTCCATAGGTCGCCGTCAGCGTCCGAATCTCCGCCGCCAGGGCTGGCGTGGCGGCACCGGGGGCCATCCGCCAGCGCCAGTTGCCCTCCGCCACGCCGGGGACGTTGATCCGCCCCTCGCTGCCCAGGGCCAGGTAGTCCTGCATCTGGGCCACGAACAGCTCCGCCGTGCTGCCCATGCCCCACCGCAGCAGGGCTCTGCGGACCTCCTCCCGGCCGGAGGCGCCCAGGTACCGCTCCGCAAAGGCCCGCTCCGCTTCCCCCGCGTGGTCGTACCAGCCCAGGGCGGTGTCGTTGTCGTGGGTGCCGGTGTAGCAGACACAGCGGGCACTGTCGTAGTTGTGGGGCAGGTAGGCGTTGTCCGGGCCAGAGAAGGCGAACTCCAGCACTTTCATCCCCGGCAGGCCCGCCGTCTGGCGGAGCTGGTGGACCTCCGGCGTCAGCAGGCCCAGGTCCTCCGCGATATAGGTGATGTGGGGGAACCAGTTCGTCAGCACGCCCAGCAGGTCCATGCCGGGGCCGGGCTCCCACCGGCCCTCCCTGGCAGTCTCCGCCCCGGCGGGGACGGACCAGTACCGCTCAAAGGCCCGGAAGTGGTCGATGCGGATGGCGTCGAACAGATGGGAGGCCCCCTCCACCCGGCGGATCCACCAGCCGAAGCCGTCCTTCTTCTGGGCCGCCCAGTCGTACAGGGGGTTGCCCCACAGCTGGCCCTCGGCCGAGAAGTAGTCCGGCGGCACCCCGGCCACCCGGCTGGGCTTCCCCGTCTCATCCAGCAGGAACTCCTTCCGCTCGCTCCACACGTCGGCGCTGTCCAGGGACACGTAGATGGGCAGATCCCCGATGATCCCCACCCCCAGGCTGTTGGCATGGTCCTTCAGGGCCTTCCACTGGGAGAAGAACCAGGATTGCACCGTCTCGTGAAAGGCGACATCCTCCGCCAGCCGGGTCCGCCAGGCGTCCAGGGCCGCCGGGTCGTGGTCCCGGAGGGCCTTGTCCGGCCAATCGTACCAGGCCGCCTCGCCGAAGTGGGCCTTCAGGGCCCGGTACAGGGCGTACTCCCTCAGCCAGGGGTTGGCGGCGGCGAAATTCCGCACCGCCTGGGCCTCTCCCCCGTCCAGCCGGGAGAAGGCCCGCCGCAGCAGGGGCTCCCGGGTCTCATACAGGGCGGCGTAGTCGATGGCCGCTCCCTCTGGCACCCGGGCGGCGGACAGCTCCGCCTCCGTCAGCAGGCCCCGGTCCCGCAGGTCCTCCAGGTCGATGAGCAGGGGATTCCCGGCGAAGGTGGACGCGCTGGTGTAGGGGGAGTTCCCCGCCCCGGTGGGCCCCACCGGCAGCACCTGCCACCACCTCTGGCCGGCGTCGCGGAGAAAGTCCGCAAACGCCCGGGCCTCCCGGCCCAGCGTGCCGATGCCGTACGCTCCCGGCAGGGAGAACACCGGCAGCAGGATGCCAGCGGAACGCTCCATATCAGCCCCTCCTTTTTGTCAGATTCCGTTCTATTGTATGCAGCCGGGCGGCGGGTGTCAAGTGCGGCCGTTCCCCCGCCCCACAGGGAAGGGGATCTCCCGGAAGGCTGTCCGTCCCGGGTTGCCCTCCGCCAGCAGATAGCGCCGCCGGGGCGTATAGACGGAGGTGAGTCCGACGGCCAGCCCCCGGGCGTTGACGGCGTCCTCCATCTGCACAAACGAGG
>ERZ827423.2794-NODE-2794-length-13089-cov-2.915989_pt1 | contig 13089 bp, 9 predicted proteins | sample MGYA00519775_ERZ827423 | MGnify/ENA primary metagenome ERZ827423 (study PRJEB31778, sample SAMEA3449296) | human gut metagenome | biome: human gut; feature: human-associated habitat; material: faeces | place: United Kingdom | collected 2010/2012 ...
TGTGGCAACAATTACATTAGGACGGGAAACAAAGGAGTATCGGGAGAAGGATTCGGTTTATATTCCTATTGGTGTTGAGCATTCAATTTCTAATTATGAGGATGAGGAATTAGTAATTATTGAAGTGTCCATTGGCGATATGTTCAGCGAAGAAGACAGTGTGACCATTGCAGGGAAAAGACGCTCAATGTGTATGGATTCGTCGATTATCAAGTTGGAGCCTGCTTTTAAAGACTATCTTTGGGGTGGGACAAAGTTAAAAGATATCTATCATAAGCAATGTGATTATGACATTGTGGCAGAAAGTTGGGAATTGTCTGCCCATAAAGATGGTCAGAGTACTGTAGCCAGCGGTCGATTTAAGGGCATGCTTTTTGGTGATTATCTTAAAAAAATCGGCCGGGAAGCGCTTGGCTGGAAGAGCCAGGCGTTTGAACGTTTTCCTATTTTGGTGAAAATTATTGATGCAAAACAGTCATTATCGATTCAGGTGCATCCGAACGATGAATTTGCTCTCCGTGAGGAGAATGAGTACGGTAAGAATGAAATGTGGCATATTATGGACTGCGAACCGGGGGCTTATATTTACTATGGAGTGAGCCAGTCCCTGACAAAAGAAGAACTTAAGAAACGTGTGGAAGATAATACGGTTTTGGAAGTCCTGAATAAAATAGAGGTTCATAAAGGGGATACATTTTTTGTGGATGCAGGTACAATCCATGCGATTGGTGCAGGCATTCTGTTGTGTGAGATTCAGCAAAATTCGAATTGTACTTATCGTCTCTATGATTATGACAGGAGAGATAAGTATGGAAATCCACGGGAACTTCATTTGGAAAAAGCTCAGGCGGTATCGAATTTGAATATGCGTAAGATTGAAGCCGTGGACAGCCAACAGAAAGTAACGATATGTAATGGCTACGAAGAAGAAGTTTTAGGAAGCTGTAAATATTTTGAAAGTAAAAAGTATCAGGTCTATACGGAAGTGGAATTTACGATGAATGATGCATCCTTTTGCTCGATTATAATTATTGAGGGAGAAGGAATGATTCGTTGTGATGATGAGAGTTTTAAATTTTCAGCGGCAGACAGTTTCTTTATTCCGGCAGGGCAGAGAAAGGTTCTTGTCCGGGGAAAATGTTCTTTCATAAAAACACATGTATAATTAATATAGAAAAGAGGATATAGGACAGATGAGCTACATGGATGTATATAAAAGCTGGCTTGACAGTGAGTATATTGATGATGGTACGAAAGCAGAATTAAAAGCGATTGAGAGCAATGCAAAAGAAATCGAGGATCGTTTTTATAAGGATTTAGAGTTTGGCACAGGTGGCCTGCGTGGCGTTATCGGTGCCGGAACAAATCGATTGAACATTTATACGGTCCGTAAGGCAACTCAGGGATTGGCCAATTTCATAATCAGTGAAGGTGGTCAGGATAAAGGAGTGGCGATTGCTTTTGATTCCAGACATATGTCTCCGGAATTTTCGAAGGAAGCCGCTTTATGTTTGAATGCTAATGGCATAAAGACGTATCGGTTTGACACACTGCGCCCGACACCAGAGCTATCTTTTGCACTTCGTGAATTAGGTTGTATTGCCGGAATCGTTATCACTGCCAGCCATAATCCGCCGGAGTATAACGGATATAAAGTATATTGGGAAGATGGTGCGCAGATCACGGCACCGAAGGATAAGCAGATTATCACAGAAGTAAATAAAGTTACAGATTTGAGCCAGGTGAAGACAATGACTGAGGCTGAAGCTGCAGCTAAAGGGTTATATCATATAATAGGCCAGGAAATTGATGATAGGTATATTGCTGCTTTAAAGACACAGATTATTCATCCGGAATATATTGAAAAGGCTGCAGATGAAATTAAAATTGTATATACGCCGTTACACGGAACCGGTAATCTTCCGGTTCGTCGGGTCTTAAAGGAATTAGGATTTAAACATGTCTATGTTGTGCCTGAACAGGAACTGCCGGACGGCGATTTTCCAACAGTTGGCTATCCGAACCCGGAAGATCCGAAGGCTTTTACATTGGCGCTCAATTTGGCAAAAGAGATTGATGCGGATATTGTGCTGGCGACGGATCCGGATGCGGACCGTCTTGGTGTTTATGTAAAGGACACTGCAACGGGCGAGTATGTAAGTTTTACAGGGAATATGTCCGGTATGGTAATTGCACATTATATTCTGAGCCAGAGAAAAGAAAATCATACACTTCCGGATAATGGCGCTTTGGTAAAAACAATTGTTACGACGAACATGGCGGATGCGTTGGCGAAAGATTTTGATGTTAAGTTGATCGAAGTATTGACTGGTTTTAAATATATTGGCGAGCAGATAAAATTTTTTGAGCAGCAGCATAATTATGAGTATGTGTTTGGCCTCGAGGAGAGTTATGGTTGTCTTGTTGGGACCCATGCGAGGGACAAGGATGCTGTTGTTGCGGTGATGGCCTTATGTGAAGTGGCGGCTTATTGTAAATCAAATGACAAGACACTTTGGAATCAGATGGTGGAAATTTATGAAAAGTATGGTTATTATAAAGAAGACTTGAAATCGATTACTTTAAAGGGAATTGATGGTGTCGAGAAAATTCAGGCGATCATGGAGGGATTAAGAAAGAATCCGGTAAAAGCCTTTGGCACGTTTAAAGTGCTGAAAATGCGCGATTATAAAACGAATGAGGTGCTTGATATGACAGGCGGAGAAATCTCAGAAACAGGACTTCCGACATCCAACGTATTATATTATGAACTGGAATCGGATGCATGGTGCTGTGCAAGACCGTCCGGTACAGAACCTAAAATTAAGTTCTATATGGGTGTAAAGGGTGAGAGCCTTAAAGATGCTGATGATAAATTAAAGGCTTTAACAGAAGCATTACTGTTTCAGATTGGAGAATAACTATGAAAGGTATAATTCTTGCCGGAGGAAGCGGCACACGATTATATCCGTTAACAAAAGTAACATCGAAACAACTATTGCCGATTTATGATAAGCCAATGATATATTATCCGTTGGCAGTGCTTATGCGTGCCGGCATCCGGGAAATATTGATTATATCCACACCGGATGACACACCGAGATTTGAGTCCCTTTTAGGGGATGGACATGAATTTGGATTGGAGATTTCTTATGCCATACAGCCAAGTCCGGATGGACTTGCCCAGGCGTTTATTATTGGCGAAGATTTTATCGGCGACGATTCTGTGGCAATGATTCTTGGTGACAATATCTTCCATGGTCATGGTCTGGAAAAACGATTAAAAGCTGCTGCAGCAAAAAAGAGCGGTGCAACCGTATTCGGCTATTATGTAGATGATCCGGAGCGGTTCGGTATTGTAGAATTTGACGCGGAGGGGAAAGCAATTTCTATTGAAGAAAAACCGGAACATCCAAAGTCAAATTATTGTGTGACGGGATTATATTTTTATGATAATCGTGTGGTCGAATACGCAAAAAGCCTGAAGCCATCGGCAAGAGGCGAATTGGAGATTACAGATTTAAATAAAATATATTTGGAAAATGAGGAGTTGGAAGTCACTCTGCTTGGGCAGGGATTTACCTGGCTGGATACAGGAACCCATGAATCCTTAGTGGATGCGATAAATTTTGTGCGCACAGTTGAGACACATCAGCATCGAAAAATTGCCTGCCTTGAAGAGATTGCTTATCTGAAGGGATGGATATCCAGAAAGCAGCTGGAAGAAATTTACGAAATATATAAAAAGAATCAATATGGTGTCTACTTAAAAGATATTTTGGATGGCAAATTTTTAGACAAATAGGAGTTTTAAATGATGAAGGCGATAGATACAAAAATACCGGGAGTAAAGATTATTGAGCCGGATTGTTTTGGCGATCATAGAGGCTGGTTTATGGAAACTTATAGTACGGCAAAATATGAAGCAATGGGTATTACCAATGTATTTGTCCAGGATAATCATTCGATGTCAGCTAAAAAGGGGACACTGCGAGGCCTGCATTTTCAGAATGCTCCGATGGCTCAGGCAAAATTAGTGCGTTGTACTAAAGGCGCTGTTATTGATGTCGCAGTAGATATCCGGAAAGGTTCACCAACCTATAAACAGTGGGTCAGTGTGGAGCTCAGTGCGGAAAATAAACGTCAGTTTTATATTCCAAGAGGTTTTGCTCACGGATTTTTAACGTTAACAGATGATGTGGAGTTTGAATATAAAGTAGATAATTTGTATTCAAAAGAGCATGATCGGGGAATACGGTATGATGATCCTTCGATTGGCGTGGATTGGGGAGCGCTATTAAATGGTATGGAACCAATTCTTTCAGAAAAAGATGTCAATGGACCTCTTCTGAAGGATAGCGATGTGAATTTTGTGTACGAGGGAGATAAGTAAAAAATGAAAATATTGGTAACTGGAGGCGCCGGGTTTATCGGTGGAAATTTCGTTCATTATATGGTTAATAAATATCCGGAGGATATGATTGTTAATTTGGATTTATTGACCTATGCAGGAAATCTCGAGACATTAAAACCTGTGGAAAACAAACCGAATTATAAATTTGTTAAGGGAGATATCGCAGACCGTAAGTTTGTGTTTGATTTGTTTGAAAAAGAAAAGTTTGATGCAGTAGTTAATTTTGCTGCAGAATCTCATGTAGACCGCAGTATTGAAAATCCGGAGATTTTTGTAATTACTAATGTATTAGGGACGACAACACTTCTGGATGCTTCAAAGGAATTTGGCGTAAAACGTTATCACCAGGTATCTACGGATGAGGTTTATGGTGACTTACCATTAGACCGTCCGGATTTATTTTTTACAGAAACAACACCGTTGCATACATCAAGTCCTTACAGCAGCTCAAAGGCCAGTGCGGATTTATTTGTTCTGGCTTATCATCGTACGTTTGGTTTGCCTGTAACTGTGAGCCGGTGTTCGAATAACTATGGACCTTATCATTTCCCGGAAAAATTAATTCCATTAATGATATCCAGAGCATTGGCTGATGAGGAACTGCCAGTGTATGGTACAGGTGAAAATGTCCGGGACTGGCTTCATGTAGAAGATCATTGCGCGGCCATTGATTTAATCTTAAGAAATGGTCGTATTGGAGAGGTTTATAATGTGGGCGGCCACAACGAGCGAACCAATCTCGAAGTTGTAAAAACGATTTTGAAGGCTTTAAATAAACCAGAAAGCTTAATTAAATATGTTAAAGATCGTCCAGGACACGATATGCGTTATGCCATCGACCCAACGAAACTGGAAACAGAACTTGGTTGGAAACCGAAATATAATTTTGATACAGGCATTCAGCAGACAATTGAGTGGTATTTGAATAATAAAGAATGGTGGCAAAATATTATTAGTGGTGAGTACACGAAATATTTTGAGAAAATGTATGGTGATAGATTATGAAAATATTAGTGACAGGTGTGAAGGGACAGCTTGGTTATGATGTAGTTCAAGAGGGCGAAAGCCGCGGCCTGGAAATGCTTGGTACAGATGTGGATAATATGGACATTACCGATGCCGGACAGGTAAAGCGGGTTATTAAAGAATATAAGCCGGATGCATTGATTCACTGTGCAGCTTATACCGCAGTGGATGCAGCAGAGGATAACCAGGAATTATGTCGCAAAATTAATGTGGATGGTACACGAAATATTGCAGAAGTTTGTAAAGATATGGATATTCCGATGATGTATTTTTCCACAGATTATATTTTTGATGGTCAGGGAGAGAACTTTTGGAAAGAAGATGACCCGAAAAAACCATTAAATGTTTATGGACAAACCAAGTATGAAGGTGAATTGGCCGTACAGGAATTGGTTGAAAAGTATTTTATCCTTAGAATTTCCTGGGTTTTTGGCGTAAATGGCAATAACTTTATTAAAACCATGTTGCGCGTTGGACCGCAGCGCGGAGAAGTCGGTGTGGTTGCAGATCAGATCGGTTCACCAACCTATACTTATGATCTGGCTAAATTGATTATCGATATGATTCAGACAGATAAGTATGGAGCTTATCATGTGACGAATGAAGGCATCTGCAGTTGGTATGAATTTGCCTGTGAGATATTTAAACAGGCAAATCTGGATGTTAAGGTAAATCCATTGACGACAGCGGAGTATCCTGCAAAAGCAGTACGGCCATTTAATAGCCGTATGTCAAAAGATAAGTTGATAAATGCTGGATTTGAGATGCTGCCAGACTGGCAGGATGCATTGAAGCGTTATTTGAATTTAATATTGGAGAGAGGGCATTAAATTTGAATAAAATCTTATATCTAGTAGTTCCCTGTTATAATGAAGAACAGGTATTGCCGGAAACGGTGAAAGAATTAACTATAAAATATTTAAAAATAAATGGTTGGCGTTAATACCAGTGGCGCTGTGGGGATTTGCATTAGGGACTGTCAGTACAGTAATGTTTCTTCGAATGTACATGTTGAGCACGGTGTGTGGGCTGTTGACGTTGAATTTTCATTACAATTTAATTATAAAGAAAGAATATGGTATTGCAGCAGCATGATGACCAGCTTATTGCTTGTGCTGTTGATGGCACCATGGGCATTTCAAAGTCTGTTTGGCGATAAATATGTGGAACAGGCCGGACAGAAACAGGCTTTGATTGATATATTGTGGAAGCTCCGGAAGTTTGCCAACTTTTTTGCAGAGGATTTTTTCTGTAATCTACTGATAATTCCGGTGGTATTAGGATTTATTGGAATTATTGCGGGCATCCGGTGCTTTAGAAAAAAGAAATGGCGTTTTTTTACAGAAAATCTGGAAAAAACGGAAGAAGTCACGATTACTTTGATGCCGGCAGTTTTCTATTTCATTATCTCGGCATTGTGTTCGCCGTGGATGTCGGCAAGGTATATTTACAGTATCTATCCAATACTTTTTTTGATGATTGTATGGTTTGGATATAATGGTCTGGTGACATTGGGATTACCGGCTGAGAAAACAGCCATAGGGATAACGGTGATTACGTTCATTCTTTCGGTGGTTTCATACGGCTATATAGGGGTTGGATATCGGTATTTAGAGCAGACACAAGTTGATGAAGCAATAGAGCCGTACTATGGCTCAGATTGTGCCTTTATCACCTATAATTATTATCGGGTTACAGAAAAAGCTTTGGAGTTATCCCATATGAATCGGGTCTGGACGACAGTTCCTCAGGCGGCACGGATTAAGCGGAAAGAGAGCGTACTCTAAGGAATGGTAATTATTAGAGATACGCTCTTCTTGCGTTCTTAAAAATGAAATGATATAATCATACTCGGATTTTACATAGAATTAATATTTATTTACACATGAAAGATAAAAGAGGGTTGGTAGTCTGTTATGAAGAAGGTTAGTATTGGCAGATACATATTTGGAATTTTTACAGCCATTATTGCAGTATTGGCAGGATTCATTGTCAGTCTGGTGTTCTGGGTTTTAAGAACCTGGGCGAATTTGAAAGCGGATGAATTAATTTATCAATTGAATGCACCGATGCAGGGAACAAATAAAGAAATGATCATGGATGCAGTGAAATCCTGTGTTCCTGTGATGATTTTATGTTTGGCGGCGGTTATCGTCTTATTCGTTTTATTGAGAAATAAAAAGATTTTCTGGATTGTTATGCCAGCCGTGATCATTATCTCGCTGGCAGCCGGAGCTGGCGTTCTCAACCATGCCTGGAATAAACTGGAGGTTTCGGAATATCTGGAAAATAAAGATAAAGACACGGGTTTTATCGATGGCAATTATATCTCTCCTTCAAGTGTGCAGCTGCAATTTCCGGAAGAAAAGAGAAATTTGATTTATATTTTTCTGGAATCCATGGAAGTGACTTATTCGGATAAAGAAAATGGCGGCGCTTTTGATGTGAATTATATACCGGAACTTACAGCTTTAGCCCAGGAGTATGAAGATTTTTCGGGTTCGGATAGTGCATTGAACGGTGGGTATGACATGCCATCGACGACATGGACGGCGGCTGCACTTTTTGCCCAGTCTTCCGGCTTGCCATTATCTATTTCTATTGAAGGCAATTCAATGAACACGCAGGATGAATTCATGCCGAATGTTGTAATGATTGGAGATATATTGGAGGATGCCGGATATAATCAGATGTTTCTCATCGGATCGAATGCTACCTTTGGCGGCCGGAGACTGATGTATTCGGATCATGGCAATTTCACAATTCATGATTGGGTCTATGCCGGAGATTCGGGGAGACTGCCGAAAGGATATTTTGAATGGTGGGGATATCGGGATTCTTTATTGTTTGAATATGCTAAGGAAGAATTGCAGGAACTGGCGTCAGGGGATGAACCATTTAACCTGACGATGCTGACGGTGGATACCCATTTTGAGGACGGGTTTGTATGTGATTTGTGTGGCGACGAGTTCGGAGACAATCGATATGGTAATGTCATTGCCTGTTCCAGCCGTCAGGTAACAGAGTTTGTGCGTTGGATTCAGCAGCAGGATTTCTATGAAAATACAACCATTGTGATTTCAGGAGACCACCACACGATGGATGTGGATTTCTGTGAAGACATTGATGAGGATTATGTGCGCCGGGTGTATACGGCGGTCATCAATCCGGCGGCGGAAGTGGCGGATGCCAGTGTGCGTCGGGATTTTACGACCTTCGATATGTTTCCAACGACATTGGCCAGTATTGGAGTTCAAATTCAGGGAAACCGATTAGGACTTGGAACAAATCTTTTTTCAGATGAACCAACATTGCTTGAAACCTATGGAATGGATGAGATGAAAGTTGGCGTAAGCAGTAAGTCGGAATTGATGGATTATTTTACTGCCGAGGTGGATGAAGAGAAGTTCAAAGAAGCGACAGAGCCGAAACAAGAGGAAGGCCCAAAAGCATGGTATGAGGAAAAGCTGGAGAGTATGACTCTGGAAGAAAAAGTGGCTCAAATGTTTATTGTTTCTCCGGAGGATGTGTCAGGAACGTGGTTAATGACAGAAGCAGATGAGACGTTGAGGGAGAGCCTTGAACGATATCCGGTCGGTGGGTTAATATATGATTCTGATAATATCGAAAACCAGGAACAGCTCTCGGCATTAATTGAGGGCAGTCAGCAATATATGCAGGACCGCATGGGAATGCCTCTTTTGCAATGTATTGTTGAAGATGGCGGAGAAAGTAGTATTTTGGCCGCAAGTGCAGGGGTTAATGTGCCACAGACGGCAAATGTTTCAGATGCATTAACGGTGGAACAGGCTGAGCAAAATGGAAGAACGATTGGAAAATATTTGTCCGAACTGGGCTTTAATCTGAACTTGGCTCCAAATGTGTCTATCGGGTCTGAACAGGTACAAAGTGAGCTTGATGGATTTCACTGGTATGGTGTTTTCGGTGCTCCGAAATATTTTCCTGGATATGGAGAGACGGATGGAAATTTTGAGGTTGAGCGAACGGTAGACGACTTGTTGGGCAACGAACTATATCCGTTTGATCAGGCGTCGCGTGAAGGAAATGAGTTTATAATGGTCGGACACATTTCCGTACCAGGAATAACTGGTGATTACACACCGGCCTCGTTGTCGGGACAAATGGTATACGAGACCCTTCGTAGATTGTTGGGTTATAATGGTGTTATTGTGACGGACGCATTGGATCAGGATGAGATTATTTATAATTATGGTACAAGGTATGCTTCTATAATGGCAATTCAGGCTGGCTGTGATATGCTGCTCAGTCCATATGATTTTCAATCTGCTTATTATGGAGTTTTGAATGCCGTATATGATGGAACGATTTCAGAGGAACGGATTGATGAGTCTGTAAGGAGAATTCTGAAAGCAAAGCAGGAATTGATACTTTGGGAAACATTAAGTGAGCAGTTTAAGAACTAAAACGAACAGGAGCTGATATCTATTATGGTATCAGCCCCTTTTTTGTTTAAATGGCCCAAAAAGTATTTTTATTTTACAATCATATGGTATATAATGTTAGTGTACTCGAATAATGTCGAAATTTATTATAATTTTTAAGAGGGAAAAAGATGTTTTGTAAAAATTGTAAGAGTGAGATACCGGATGACTCCATATTTTGTCAGGAATGTGGAGCAAAAGTAGAGCGGGACGATGAAGGACCAAAGACGTGTCCGAAGTGCGGAAATGCAGTGGAAGAAGGCGACATGTTTTGTATGGCATGCGGGGAGCCGCTGAGTGGTGAAGAGAGGCCGGAGCAGATTGTACTGGATGAAAGAATTGAAGAAAAAGTTGAGGAACAGCCGGGTGAGCAACCTGAGCCGCCGGCACCGCCGAAACGTCCTGAGCCGTCGGAACAGCTGATACCACCGGTACCGCCGAAACGTCCGGAGCAACCTGAACCACCGAAATTGGACAGTATTCCGGATAAGGTAACCCGGACGGAATCGCAGAAGGATAAAAAGCCGGATAAAAGCAAAGTATATCTGATGATATCGGTTGCCGTTGTCGTTGTGTTGGGTGCAGTCATTATAGGAAGAAGTGTTATGAGTAAGAAGGGGAGCTCGGCTCAGGCGGAAACCGGGGCGGTGGTATCCGAATCTTCTCAGATAGCGGAAACTGTGTTGGCAGAGACGGTTCCACAGACAGAACCGGTATATAATGCGGATATTAATGGCGTGGAGAATGCCACCTGCACTGTAAGTGGAACGGTGGAAGGACAGGTGCTTGTGCTGGATACGGCCCAGTCAGTTTATGTGTATAACGAGAGCGGCACGGCAGTGTTCTTTGATTCCACAAGTTTCTTTTATATTGATAACAGTCCGGGCCTGGTAAATCTGGAGGATTATAACGGACGAAAGGTTTTAATTTCTGGTCCGATTTATGCTCAGGGAGAGCAGGGCTATGTACAGTTGAAAGACATAGAAACAACGGATGGTCCTCTTTATGATGTGACAGAGGGCGGAATCCACCGATATGAATTTGTCATAAAAGATTGCGGATGGCATCAGGCCTATCAGGAAAGTCTTCAGAAGGGCGGATATCTGATTCGGATCAATTCTGCGGAAGAATACAACTATATTCTGCAGGAAATTTCCGCAAGGGGATATGATAATATACATTTCTATCTTGGAGGACGGAGAGATGCCAACAGCACAGACTACTACTGGGGGGATAAAGACAATGTGACCTACGGCGTGAAGCTGAATGGAGACCCGGAAGTATGGTGCTACAATGAGTGGATGTCCGGTGAACCGAGTTATGAGGATCCGCAATTACAGATTGACGAGCCATATCTGAATATATTTTATTATTCAGGTGAAAACCGGTGGGTATGGAATGACGGACCGGAAGATATTCCGGTGACGGTACCGGCTTTTAGTCAGAAAGTAGGTTTTATTGTTGAATATGAAGACTAAAAATGGTGTAATACTTGGAATTTCTCTGGTCTGCATGCTGCTTTTTGCAGCATGCAGACCAGAATTGGTTGAAGAGAAAAATGAGACAGTGATTGTTGATGAAACCGTTAAAGAGACGGAGACTGAAGTGGTGCCTGAATTGAGTTGGGCAGAGGAAAAGCTTATGGAGATGACACTGGAAGAAAAGGTGGCACAGCTCTTTGTTATTACTCCGGAAGCGTTGACGGGAGTGGGAGAGGTCATCTCTGCCGGAGAGACGACAAAAGACAGCTTATGCCAGTATCCGGTGGGAGGATTGATTTACTTTGCCGGAAATATTCAGGATGACAGCCAGGTTAAAGAAATGATTCAAAACAGTCAAAATTATATAATGGAGCGCAGCGGAATTCCGCTTTTCATCAGTGTGGACGAAGAGGGCGGAGAAGTGGCGAGAGTTGCGGACCAGGGTGTGGCTGGCTCGACGGCTGTGGAAAGCATGTCTGAGGTTCGGACAGAGGAACGGGCTTACGAAATTGGTCGTACAATCGGAGGATACTTGTCAGAACTGGGCTTTAACCTCGATTATGCTCCGGTTGCCGACGTTCTCACGAATCCGGAAAATACCGTTGTGCGATGGCGTTCCTTTGGCAATGACGCTCCCTGGGTATCTCAGTTAGTTCAGAGGGAACTGGACGGCATGCATGAGTGTGGAATTTACGGTGTGATTAAGCATTTCCCCGGACATGGGGCCACAAGCGGGGACACCCATGAAGGCTATGCTTATGTAGGAAAAACATTGGATGAGATGCTCGATAATGAAATGTATCCATTCGCGCAGGCCATAGACAAGGGGGTTGCCTTTATTATGGTCGGACATATTTCTGCTCCGGAGATAATCGGCGACGATACGCCGTCTTCCCTGTCCAGTGTAATGATTACAGATATTTTAAGAGGACAGTTGGGGTATGACGGAATTGTCATTACGGATGCTTTAAATATGGGAGCCATTCAGCAAAATTACAGTTCGGGGGATGCTGCGGTGCAGGCCCTGGCGGCAGGCTGTGATCTGCTTTTGATGCCTGCAGATTTCCAGCAGGCCTATCAGGCGGTTTTGGATGCCGTAAGCGAAGGCACCCTGTCAGAGGAGAGAATCGATGAATCCGTAAAAAGGATTTTATCTGTAAAAAATACATTCCTCGATGGGGACGTATATTGAAAATTTATGTAAATTTATGTATAATTATATAAAATAATGCCGGATTTTAAGAGAAAAATGTTAAAAATTTACAAATCAAGAGGGTAATGTTATGGGATGTAAATGTTATATTTGCGGGGTAAACGATGTGGAGAATCCCGGTGACATTTGTGATATATGTGCATTGGGTGAGGACCCCTATCTGGCTCAGACGCCAGGGCAAATCCCAGAGGCAGGATTAAGTCATAAAAGGAAGATGGCGCCGATTAAGGAAAAAGAACCGGAAAAACAGTATATTCCGGGGCGGGGACGGAGCCGGAAGGTTCTTATTCAGGGAGGCGGTACGGCAATATCCCCGGCGCAAGAGGCGGATGAAAGTAGGTCAGACGGTAAAGAAAATGAACAGGGTTCGGTTCATGTTTATGCACCGGGGCAGGTACCTGCGGGCGGAGCCGGTTCGACAGGTCAGCAATCGTCAGGCAGCGTAACAAGTCAGAAAAACACATCTGCGGCGACTTCCTGGCAGACAAAGGG
>ERZ827423.2801-NODE-2801-length-13074-cov-5.462017_pt1 | contig 13074 bp, 22 predicted proteins | sample MGYA00519775_ERZ827423 | MGnify/ENA primary metagenome ERZ827423 (study PRJEB31778, sample SAMEA3449296) | human gut metagenome | biome: human gut; feature: human-associated habitat; material: faeces | place: United Kingdom | collected 2010/2012 ...
CTCCGACGCCGTCTCCGTCGGATTGTCCGCCAGCTTCTGGATGATGCTCATGTCCTTTGAAATCTGCGTAAATGTCATAACACCCGTTCACCTCATTTGATATAATTTCCTACCGTGTATTCATAGTTGAGTTGCCCGATTCCAAACCGCTTATCGGGGGAATACAGGTGGACTTTTAGCCACTTCCATTTTTTTTCTTTGATTGGCAGTTGTACGATATTGTCACTGTCTGTAGTAAACGACATGGAGCTGAAATCCACATCCGCGAACGAGAAGCCAGACATACGCACCGTTACAATATCATGCCTGCTCGACTTGTCCGTTTCAACCGCAATCTTGAAAAGCGAATTTGGCATTGTTTTTAAAAGTGCGTATGCGCCTTTAGGCTTGACTGTTTTCAGCATGGCGTTGGTATCGCCGTTCTCTGCGCGTGATACCCATTCGCAATAGATAGGGTTGGTGCCGTCCTTGTCGCCGTCAAACACGCACAGGTCGCCGCCATCCGTACCAAAATACAGCTCTCCCTCGTACTGTTTAAGCACACGGCCCGCCGACGTCCCTATGTTTAAATCCGTCCAATAAAACCATTCGTACTCGAAACTGCCGTGTGCGCTGTACGTACCCCGGCTGTCCGCGAGATACATGGTATCCCCGAAAAGAGCGCAGTAATAGCCATTCCATTCTTCCGTCTGCACGCTTGACAGGCTTTCCGCTGCAAGCGCGCTGTCAATAAGCGTGCTACGATGTTTCAGAGAGCGTTCGCTGTTGGTGACAGTGGGCGATGTGATCCCCTCTACGCCGCGCGCGGACATATACACAAGGTCGTCGCGAAAAGAACGCGCGCCGCCGACGCAGCCCTCTGAAATCACGCTCTGACTGGATGGATATACGCGGCCCAAATCGTAGTCCAACGTAGGCGTATGTACAAAAATGGACGACGCATCCTGATTCCCGTCTTTCAGCACGATCAGGCTCCCATCCTGTACCGCCATGTCTACAATCCGGCTATTGCTGTCCCCGACTTTGACATAACCAACATCAGATATGTATGCCGGATTATCCAGCTCACAGTGCCAAAACACATTCGGGTAGGACGGATTCCCGTAATAAAAAAACCTGTTGTCAAACGGAATAGTCCGTGTACAGGGTGTTACATTATCTGTGACCGAAACGCCGAATTCGATGATCACGTTATCGTCACCGCCGCCCGGAATGGACGGGGCCGAAGTAAAAGTAACGACACCTGTCTGCTTGTTGACCGTAAAGGCGGTTGTCGCTGCACCGTCTACTGTCGCCGTGACCGTGCTGTCGTCAAGCCCGGTCGCGTCAAGATGATACTCTTTGCTCTCTCCGTCGCCCCGGAAGCTGTTCTTGCGCCTGTTCGTGAGCATGTTGACGCTCTGGTAAGTCGTGCCGCCGCCCTCCGGCGTTCTGCCGATGGATGTCGTGGGGGTATATCCCGTAACCGCCGCACAGGTTGTACCGTCATATTTGAGGTAGTGTTCGCCATCCAGAAAGTACAGGGATTTTTCGTGGACAAACGCTGTTGAATATACATCTAAAACACCACTGTAGATCACTTGTGGCGTACCGTCCACGCCGATGGACCGATACAAAGACGTCCCAGCATGTACTACCATCAACAGCTGCGGAATTTCCAAGAAATATATGCCGTTTATACGGCTGCCGTAGTCGTGTAGGACGCGCAGCCCCGGCCTCGTCTCGATAAAATCCGTGAATCCGTCCTGATACCGCTTGTACATATTAATACAGGAGCTTGCACGGGTTGGAGAGATATTCCGCTGTTCGCTGGACAGATCAACCCCCGCAAGTCCGCTGTATGTCGCCTGATATTTTTTAGGCTCCGCCGGTACTTTGAGCTGTGCCACTTTGCCACCCCGTTTCGACGCGGACGCGGACGCGTTGCGACGACGCGTCCCGCATCATAATCTCCTGCTTCAGACTGTCGTACTCGTTCCAGTACATGACCGCCTTGCGCTCGTCGTCGTCTAACCAGATATAATGCGCCGCCAGCAGCGGCACGAGCTGCAACAGATCGTCCTGCATATCTATCGCATATGTATCCTGCGTGGATTCATCAATTTTCTGCGGGAATACGGCGTAAAACACGTCGTATTCTCCCGGTTCATTGAATCGGACGACATTGTATTCTATAATAGTGTAGTTTGCTGGCGTCGATTCGCCCGCCCGCTTTATCGCAAGAATCCGGTTGAAGCGCTCAGCCTCTACCGTAATTTCTTCTTTTTCCAAAGTAGTTGTAACCGTCGTCTTTTTTTGCGTAAATCGCACTGTGCCAACAATCAGAGACATGGCCCGGTTGACGGCCTGAATAAAAAGTTTAGGGTTCTCCCCGTATGCCTTGTCCGATTCAAAACCCAAATTAATTAAATTGCTTTTGAGTTCGCCCCATGTCATGGCTTATCGCACCGCCTTTTTTGGTTTTAAGGGGGAGGGACGCGCCCTCCCCCGTCTGATTAGGGCATTATAATCGGCGTTACGCTAACCGCCGCAGTCGTTTCGAGCACAAGCCGCCCCTTATTGCTTCCGCTCACCTGCTTAAACCTGCCGCTTTCCAGCGCAAGCAGTACGCTCCCGCTTGCCGGGACGCTTACAGACAGATCGTTTACACCCTGTATACCGCCTCCCGCTTTCGCGGTAACGGTCGCCTGCGCCGCCGCTGCAAGCATCAGGACAAGCTTATCGTCCGAATCGTCCCATTCCAGGTATCCGCCGTCCGTACTGACCGATGTCGCCGTACCGAGGGTAGTCGCCGTGTTCCACTTGTCAATTTTGGTTGCCGTGATTGTCGCTACTGCCATCCCTTATACCTCCTTACGAATTGTGCGCCTTAACTACATACAGCTCTTTCGGGCGTACAACCTTTGCACCGTAGGTGTCCAGCCCCTTGACCGCGTCTTTGAACAGACCTTCGGGCCGATACGCCTCGGTCTCGTTAATCTGGCCCGCGAAGGCGATGGCCTTTTTGGTGCGGACCATGAGATAGTCGTCCGTCCCGTCGCTGTAAAGCAGATTGGAAATCTTGACGCGCGCGCCGTTATATGTACCGACAAGCCCCTTGCGCAGGATTTCCATGTTGTCCGTCGCAACAGTAGTCAGCTTATCCTTAAACAGGCTGTAAAACCACGGCGTAACCGTGATGACTACATCGTCGCCGATCTTCACGTCGTGCTCCCAAAGCCACACGAACGCAGCGTCCACCGCAGTTTTCGCCGCATCGGCAGTCGTGACGGACGTGGAATTCGAGAACCCGCCCGCATCCACTGCAAGGGATGCGATATACCTGTCACGCTCAATCGCAAGCGCCTGCGAACTCTCAGCCATCAGTGCGGCCATGAGGCCCTCTACGCTCTGTGCTTTGTCCACATCGTCCACGCCAAAATTGAAAAATTTGGCCTGATCGATCGGCAGATATACCGCAGTGTCAGGCACATCCTCCGGTGCGCCGATGTCCTGCCCGGTGTACGTACCGATAGTAGGACGCGCAACGCCAAGAATCTTGACGCGCTCGCCTTTCTTGGCCTCGCCCTCAAACTCAGTGTTACAATCCTCCTGCAACACCGTTGCCTTTTCCAGCTCGCGCTGGATATGCTTGCTCCAAACCGTGGGCTTGAAATTGTTATAAGCCATACTTGATTACCTCCATTTGGTCATAGATTTCTGGATAATGTCCAGAAGTTTGGGATTGCGTTTGTAGTCCGCATCCGTCAGCCTGTCCACCTCCTCAGGGGTATAAAAGTCCTTCGGCTGTTCGACTACCGTACTCCTGATCGCGCCGGTTGAGGGCGGCGCGGCTTTCTTGCCCGGAGCTTCTCTCCCGGTCAGCAGTGCAAACGCCTCTACGGGTTTCCCACGATACTTATTTGTGCGCATCAGCGCGACATAGGCATCGCGAGTATCGTTGTCCATGTCTTCTATGCGCTTTATTTGTGCATCGGGGTAGGCGTTTGCAATCGCGTCTACGTCCCGCTGGATCGCGGCAAGAATCATATGGCGCTCCGCTTCTGCCGCTTTCGCCTCCAACGCTTTTTTTTCGGCGAGGAGTTGCTTGTACGCCGGGTTCTGCTCCAGCGCACGCAGTTGCTTCGCCTCGCTTGCCAATCGGCGCGTCCTGGCCTCGTCGAGCGACACGCCCCACTGCGACGCGTTAAACGCGTCCACCGCAGCGTCCGGATCGTCTGGAAGCGGGGACTGCAACACGCCCTCCAACGTCTGCCGCAGCTTGCCGTAGCCCTCCGCGTGCTTGGACAACTCGTCCGCCTGCCGCCTTGCGGCGTCCCGGTCTCGTTCGGCCTGTTCCGCGCGTCTGCGCATGGCGGCAAACGCTGCATTTTCTTCTTTTGTCTGCGTCGGCTGTTCGGTCGCGACTTCCGAATCCTCGACCCTGCCCTCGGCTTCATCGGGCGTAGCGGTTTCCGCATCGGGCACAGGCTGATTCACGCTTTCAGCTGCAACAGCAGTTTCCGCAGGGGCGGCGACCTCCTGCACGTTTACGCCTGTCATGTTTTCATCCATGTTTTTTGCTCCTTTGGATTTTTACGCGTTCCTGCGAATCTATGATTAACCCATAACGGGCAAACCATCTGTAGGTATCTGTGCCGCCGGCATGGCCTGCTCCATAGACATAATCTGCGCAGTATCAGTCGGCGCGCTGGACATATCCGGCATTACCGGAGCGGTCTGCGCCGCCTGGTCTCTCGCCTGCGCCTCCATCTGCCGCTGACGCTCCGCCAGCAAGTCCAACAGTTTTTGTTTCGGCATGGCCGATCCTTCGGAAAGTAGCTCAACATATTCCTCGAACGTGATATGCCCCGCTGCCAACAGGTTTTCGACGCTCTGCTCCTGCGCGAGCTTGTCAAACGGCGCGGTCGGAGACACGTCAATGCGTACGTTTATTTTCATATTTTGGAGCTCAAAGCTGGGTACTGTCACAGATCCTTCTGCGCCAGTCTCCGTCTCAAATTGCGCAACCTGTAACCCATCTACTGCGTATGTACTCCACAGGTCGTACCATATAAGGGCTATATCCTCCAGGTATTGGATATACGCTTCTACCGCCTCCGACACGGGCAGCTCCGCAGACCGCTGCACCGCGAGAATGGCCGTGCCGCTCGCTTTTGTCGGGTCTACCGCGCCGGTCGCCGCATCGCCTGCGCCCGCAAGGTCGCGCGTCACGCTTACAATGCGATCCACCCACGAATACGCGTCCGATGACATTGGCGTTGCGCTTAAATAAGAGATATAGTTGCGGATATCTCCTGCATTGCCGTTTTCAATGCTCAATGGCTTTCCTATCGTATCTATGTCTTCCGGGTTTTCGACGATGTCCTGCGAGTACACAAGGCGCGGAAACGCCGATTGTTTGAGCGATTGCTCGATCCGGTACAACTGCTTATTGACGGATATCTGGTTCGGGATCAGCGGCAGGACCTCTCCCATGCCCCGCGCCGTGCCCTTAATCCTCTCAATCAGCATACTGGCTATGGGATACAGCGTCATCCCCTCTATTGCCGTCGGAGGCTGATACTCGACTGTCCGCGTTGCGCGCGACACATACATAACGCCGTCTTTGCGCTCAAAGCGCACCAGAGTTGTACACTTACCGTACCGCTCGTTACCCTGATTGACCTCCTCGTCGGCGTTGTCGCCCAGCTCGTTGTCCGTATCCGTATCCGGCTGGATACTCTCTACATCTGCCGCTTTTGCGCCCAGTGTCCGCGCTTCTTCGCGCACGTCCTGCACCGGGCGGCGCTGGGATATGATGATATACGGCTGCTCTTGGATATTGGCGTTCTGCTCATCCCCAAAAAATATATTTGTGGGCGCAATCTCCGTCATTTTTATTTGCTGCTGCCCGTCCTCCACATAAAAATAACGGTATTTCGAGCCCATGACAAAGCTGTCCTTGATATCATCCCACAGCACGCGGGACAGTTTCAGCCGCTCCCAGGTCTGCGCCGCGAGCTGGTTGAGCGCATTGCATGTTGCGTCATACAGCTCCCGTTCCGCGCCCGTCACATCCATAGGGTTATACACGATCTCTAAATCGTTCTGACTTACAACGGACGCTTTGTACTTGACGGTCGGCTTGATAAAATTAAACATCGGCGGCGTTTCGGCCCCCGCTTGCAGGCCGTACCATTGGTCGCCCACGTAAAAGCGGTTAGCCTTGTCCATATCGTCAAAATAATTGCGCCGCCGCAGATAGTCCAGCCCCCGTTGATAGTCGTCCCAGGTCTGCGTAGTTGTAATTCCCCGGTCCCTCGCCATCCGCTAATCCTCCAAACTCACCTGATTGTCCGCAGTGCCGTTATACCGCTCTATGTTCTGCGCGATCAAATCCTCGCGCGACAGTTTTGGTTTCCGTTTAGGCGCGGCAATTTTACGCGCCACATTTTTGACCGTCTCGCCCGCAGGCTGCGCGTTGCCCTCGCCCAGCCTGTACGCATACAGCACAAGCAAGGGTACAATCACTACCAAGGCGCATAGCGCGTATATCATATCCTCACAATCCTTTCCCCGTATCCGGAGGGTTTCGGTTTGGGCCGCTCCGCTGCAAAATTATAATGTCGTTTCGGCGTTGGCGGTCGGTTTGGCACGGGCCGCCCTGCGATAAAATACCGCAGCGCATCCGGTGCATGTGTCAGCTCGTGCGGCTCCGTCGCCACGTCGTTTGGGTTGTGCTCGTCGATCTGGACGGCAGGAAGCGTCCGTATCAGATTCTTGCACGAGCTGAATATAACCAAGTTTGCCGCCGGCATACCCTGCTCATCCTCGTACGGCTTAATCCACTCTTTCAGGTTGTACCAGCCCTGCACGCGGTCATTTGACGCTCTTGTCAGGGGGATCCCATATTCGCGGAAGATCTCCGCCGTACTCCTGCCCGTGTCCTTGTGCCGATTCCACATATCGGGCGGCGCGATCGTCTGGTATATCTCCTCCTGCGTCGCGTGGAATATCTTATCCGCTGCAGCCGACACAATCAGACCCGGCTCATATAATTCCCGGTACACGACAGCGCGGCGGCGATCATCTATCGCGATCCAGTAACACGCCAGCATGTCCAGACCATAATCAAACACGCGGTACCGCCGCCAGTGCGTCGGGATCTCAAAGGGCCGCACCACATGGATATCGCGGTCAAATTCTGAAAAATACTGACCGTCAAATATGTCCCAATCCCCGTATAACAAGGCCTTGCGCTCTTTCTCGCCAAGGTTTTGCAGCCGCGTCAGATACTCCGGGTCTTTGCGCATAAGTATGGGATTGTCCTGTATTAGGGACGGGATAAATACTCGTGTCCCGTGATCCGTCATGTGCACTGTATTAGGTGCGCCTATGTCCACAAACCGCTCCTTAACCCATGTATGGCCTACTCCACCGGGGTTGGTAGAGCTCTTGACTTGTTTGGGGTAATCGTTGGCGCCCCTGCACCGGGATAACAAATATGTATACTGCTGTCCCGTAAAATGCGTTAGCTCATCAAAGCGTATCACGTCATATTCGGCGCTCTGATATTGATATACGTCATTTCCACCGGCGCAGTAGCCAAAATCAATCATGCTCCCATTGACCAGTGTCATAGTGTGTGATGAGTGACTATATCTATACAGCGCGCGCGGGTACAATTCCTTTGCAACGCGGATCAGGCTCTTTTCCAGCTCCGGATAGGTGCGGCGCAGAATCAGCTGCTTGCTCCCTCTATACCGCATAGCGTACACAAACGCGTCTATTAACTGCCCGTATGACTTTCCACCGCCCGCCGCGCCGCCGAACAACACCTCGAACGCATCGGCCCGCATGAATTCTTTTTGTTTGCGCGTTGTTTTAAACTGTATCTCCATCTTCCCATTCCGTCAGGCTTATGTGTATGTTTGTATCGTTTTGCGTCTGTATCCGGTCCGTCCAGCCCTCCTGTTTTAATGCAAACACGCTCACAGTTGGATTGAATTTACCTTGCAACCCGCCCTGCTCCAGCTTGACCTCACGCCAATCCTTGATCTTTTTGATGTATTGCGTTATCCTTTCCCGCTCTTTCCGCTCCGCGCGCGTTTCCGGTCTATCCCTCGGTATCTGCTTTATCTGCATGAGCCAATCATAGCTAAGCCCGTTCACAAGGCAAAATTCCTTTATATTCGGTACGTCGTCACGACTCTCTATGTTTTCCAGATACTTGTCTATCAGTGTGCATATATTTTCCGCACTGTATATTTCCATCCCCTGCTTGTTTTTCCTTTTCGGCCTTGCCACTCTCTCACCTCGCTCACACACCACAACGCCCCGCCGCGTCGATCACGTGGTGTCCTTCCCGCCCATGTATCTAATATAATTATATAGCAATGGTTGCGCCCCGCAGTTATCCTTTTTTGCAAAAAGAAACCCCGCAATTATTAGCGGGGTAAAATTATTATAAAATTTGCTTAAAAGGCGTTGACATATGATTGTATATATGATATCATATAAGCAGTCAATGGGGAGGCGAGACAATGATACTAAAGCTAAAAAAACGGGCGCAAAAATATCTTGACAGCGTAGACGCAAATACCCGACAAAAGCTCTACAAAGCGCTTGAACAACTGTCACGAATGGAGGGTGATATAAAGCCGCTCCACGGCGTAAAAAATGGATACCGCTACAAAATCGCCCATTACCGCATAATATTTGAATGGATAAAAGGAGACATACTAATAACGGTCATCGAAATAAACACGAGAACCAACATAAAATATTAGGAGGAGATACTATGAAACATAAAGAGCTAACACAAGAAGAAATTGAAAGACGTTTCGCCGAAATTAACGCCCAAGAACCAGAAGAACCGACCGCCGAGGACTTAGCTGCGATTGCTGAAGCAGCTGCCGAAGATCCGGCCGATGCAATCACGCTAGAAGAGTTCCGCGCGCAAAGGGAATACAGCGGAAAACTAATGATAAGAATCCCCAAAGAGCTGCACCGATCATTGGCGGAAGCTGCCAAGGAAAACGGCGTAAGCCTGAATCAATACGCGCTATATAAACTCGCCAGATAGTTAAATCCAGCAAAGTAATAAGTGATTTTTGCCGCCCAATAGGGCGGTTTTTTTCTAACGTCTCTTCTTGTCAAGTATGAAAAAAAACTTTCGGCGGCGCAGATAGAAGTGCTTACGGCTCATCGGCACATCCATCCATTCGTACGGTATACCCTGCGTAACGGATTTGATGATATACTCGGCTATTGCCGGATCAGCCTGTCGGGCGCAATCCTCTACCGTCTCAATATTTTTGCGGTATATATCTCCTGTGGACTTATTCCCTGCCTGCCTGCGCCAGTCGTTATATTGCAGGCAAAAATTGAGCAGCTCCCGGTACCGCTCCCTGCTGATGCCGTAATTATCCGGTATGTACGTTCGCAATCACGCCGCCTCCTTTATCCACTCACTCATTTGGCTCTGTCCCTGAATAATCCTTCGTTATCCTGCAGCACCTGGTAAATACCGTGGGCAAAAATATCTATAATTTTTTCAGCTTCACCCCCCAGCTCCAAACCTGTATGAGTAGATATTGCGTGTAAAATTTCATGCCACAAAGTAACGCACTCAAATTGATGGTTTTGGTTTGCAGAATTAAGATGGATTGTACTCTTACCATAGTCTACTTGTCCATACAACACTTTCTCACCATCATTCAAATCGTCCTTATGCTCAACTGTGTAATCAATGCCGCTGATTCGCACCTTATCAGGTATTATCATTTCCCACCATCTCCATCTCAATCAAAAACGCCACGTTGCAGGCTAGATGCCATAGGTGTGGATAACCGCTCTCTGGATCGTTGCGCTCTCCGTTAAGATAAGCCAGCCAATGGCGGTAAAGCGCATCTCGGTATCTTTGCGCCTCCACCTTACGCCAATTGTCAGGATCGTGATACTTTGAGCACCCATATTCACGGATTGCCGTTACTGCTTTTATAAGACTCACTGGAACCAGTGTTGGCCTTGGCTTACCAGAATCAGCCTTGTACACATTTTCCGCACCCTCTGTATTCATGACATACACCTCCGTGATATAGGAACGCGCAATAACGTTATACTAGGTAGCACGATGTGACGGCCTCCTTTTCCGGCAAAACAAAACGTCCTCCGTTGTGATGATTACCTTGCCGCTGTCCCAGTCAAACCCCGGAGATACGGATATTATAGGGCTTGTCGGCGTACCGCCAACACCGTTGCGATATACTCGTACTGTGACCTCTGGGTCGCTGTGCGGGGTCTGCGCATCGGCCAGCGCGTCTATGCGCCGCCGGAATTCGGATAGTTTCATAATGTCAGTCCTCCTTTTCCGGGCCGCGCCACTCCGGTGAACCGCACCCACCACAAGAATTGGCTTCTCTATCGTGCTTTTCGCACCATTCATCCTCGCTATCCCAATACTTGCACTCCGGGCAGCCTGTCCATTGAAAAATCGTTTTGATAGCCGCATCTCGCTCCGCTTTCGTCTGCTCCAGCTCGGCGTGAAGATCGTACAACGCTATATCTAACTCGCTGGCATGACTGACCGACTCTTTGCATCTGCGCTTCCACATCTCCACCTCGGCCTGTAGCATGGATAGGGCGGTGGCAACATCACTTGTCATCATCGGTATGCACTTGCTCATGTCCCCTCCGGCCCAATATGCACACTGTTTGCACTGATTTACTTTCGGTGTGCTTCCGCATAACTTCACAGCCTCTACCAGTTTCTCAATGTCCATCAGGTGTCCTCCTCCGCTGGCTGCTGGAGCCATATCGCAATGTCGTGTGGGCGACAATAGCGACCCTCTTTGTATATAGGACAGCTTTCATTTTTTGCATCCTCCACACAATCCAAACAGCGTGATGAAAATTCGTCAAAAAATACAACCAGTTCCTCGTCAGTCATGGCCCGAATGCGGTCGGCATTTGTATATATCACATCCGGCGCATTTTCCTCGCGCCAGTGCTTGCACGCTGCGCCGTTGTAGTCCAATAGGCAACTTAACCCGCCCGGGCATCTGTCACACATGATCATTGGTTGTCCTCCTCTCACTCCGGCGGGCGGCGGTACAGATTGTAAGTCTCTCCTAATACATCAATCGGAACATAGACCTTTCCCCATCCCCGGAAAATGATTTTGTCCTCTGTGACCGCTTTAACGATATGCCATCCGCTTTCAAGTAGCGGGTCAAAGACTTTGAGGTATGCAGGCTCGTCTTTCATCTCCCGCAGCTCGTCAAGCGTCAGCGCCTCGTTCGGCGGGGTGAGGGTGGGGCCATTCTCCGGCTCAATACAGTCAAAGCAGATGCTTTCTCCGTTTCTCTTAATGCCGTAGCACAGTTCTCCAACTGGGATGTCTCGCCCACAAACTGCGCATCTATTCCATAACGCCATCTTCATCCACCTCGCATAATAAGATTTGCCCCTCTATGAGTCTGCTATCATCCTTGCGAGCTCCGATTCTTGAAAAAATCTGTTTTGCCGTATCGGAAACCATTTGCTGTGGCACAGGCTTCCCGTATAGCCCGCACGCAGGCCAGCTCTTTGCCCAGTCTGCCTTGCTACTGTGGAAACCTCCATATGCAACGCACTTGCGCAGCCGCTTGCTATTGTATTGCACCGTCCGAATATTGCAGCATGTACCACAGGTGTTCCCCACTGATTCCCCGAAATAATAACGCATCAATTCAATCGGCTTCTGCTTCATTTTGCAGCGCCTCCAATCTCTCTATCACCATCTCCACGGCCTCGTCCGTCATGGCTTTCCCACAGGCAGGGCAAAAATCGAAACAATCTCCGTTATCATCTTCAAATCCACAGTGTGAACACACCCAAACTTCTGTCCACAAATTATCGATTGAGTGCGTATGCTCCCACTCACCCCTCCACACCTTCTCCATCTGCTCCCGGCTGACGGGGCGGAGGGCGGAGATGGCCATGCCCAACGCCTTCATGTATGACATTACACCGGGGTAGTCTTTTTCAGGGTTCGCGCTCAAATAATAAAACTCTTTGCAAATTTTATACTGTTCATCAATCCTTTTTATCGCTTCTTCCCTCGTCATTTTGGGCCTCCTTAAAACAAACTACACGAACAACGTCATAAACCTGTATTTCGGTGCTCTTGAACGGGAACCGCTTGCAATGCGGGCAAACTATTGTGTCGCGCATTTCGTCCTCAGACACCTCGTAGCCCGTCCAGTTTTGCGTAGTTTCGATATATGCTGCGTCCTCGTCACACTCATACAGAGGGTGGAGGTCAAAGGTATCGCTCCCGTCATACCTGAATACATCTACAAGCAGATTACTAATTTCCTGCCCACACTTTTCACACTTCATTCCATCCCCTCCAGCATCTCCATCTCCTCAAACAAGTCCATCTGTTCTCCCTCTAATTCAAACCGTGCGTTTATTTCATACAAACCTTCGTCAATTTTGAATTTTCCTGGTCGAACAATATTCGGTTCTTTTTGCAGCTCCAGCATTTTTCTCCACAAATCTGGATGATATCTGTAAATGTACCTTAACTGCTCATCTTGCGCATTTGGGCAGAAGAAGCAACCACCGCGCTTAGAATACTGATAGTACGGTGATAATAAGCCGTGTTCCATGCAGATTTTCTGCGCCATTTTGTGTGTCACACCGTATTTCCCTAAAAGAGAAATTTCATTTTCTTTTAGCTGGGAAAGACGCATTTCTTCATCTGCTGCATAGCCGATATACTGGATGCACTTAGGGTGCTTTCGAAGAAACTCCCTTATTGGTTCTACCTTCAAAGGAGTTTTTATTTCACATACTCGCTTGCCAACCATTGGAAACCCTGAATATTTCCCAAAGTGTTTGCTTCTGCTCCCTTTTTTGTGGTAAAAGAAGTCATCAACAAAATTTTTCTTTGCCTGAACAACCTCAACCGCAATCCCGTGTTGATTAAACCATGGGAAATGCTATAGTAATCTAAATCACACATCGGCAGCATATACGACACCACCGGCAACAGGGGTTCTTCCTCTATGTACCCGGCTGCGCCGAGTACGTCGGAATAATCCT
>ERZ827423.2804-NODE-2804-length-13052-cov-6.198200_pt1 | contig 13052 bp, 11 predicted proteins | sample MGYA00519775_ERZ827423 | MGnify/ENA primary metagenome ERZ827423 (study PRJEB31778, sample SAMEA3449296) | human gut metagenome | biome: human gut; feature: human-associated habitat; material: faeces | place: United Kingdom | collected 2010/2012 ...
AAGAATTCGCAGGATAAAATGGTGTTAACCATTTTATCGAGAAATAGTATGAAAACGGAAAAGGGGCTGCTGCAAAAACGAATTTTGCAGCAGCCCCTTTTTCTTTGAATATGGAGAATGTGTCACCTCATGGGAAAAGACGCTCCCAGAGCGGGGTGAGAACGAGGATCAGCGCAAGTGCCGGAAGCATATCGATGACCGGGTATTGACGGATTTTGGCCATGCGCATACCCGCCGCAATGCTCAATACACCGCCGCAGGCGATGAAATTTGTCAGCATGGCGTCGCTCATCATGGGAATCAGAACCTTTGCCAAAAAGAAGAAGCAGGTGAAAACGGCAAGCTGGGGAACTGCGACCAAACTGATGGCGATTCCCATGCTGCCCCCGTATATCAGGGCAATGAAGAAATCCAGAATTGCTTTGGAGATGATTTGCGCCCTGTCGCCGCTGATGCTTTCCACCATGACGGAATACAGCCCAAACCCGCTGGCGCAGAATACCGCGACAATGGTGATGTAGCGTTCCATATCGAAATCCTCCGGGTGGGGGATTCGGTGCAGGGCGCGCCACAGCACGTTTTGAAGCCTTTCTTCCAGACGGCAGGCGTGACCCAGCCAGCCTCCGACGATCACGGCCAGGGTGACCGCCGGTAAATAGGTGGCCTTGACAACGGACACGAAGCCGCTGCAAATGGCGGTGAGTCCCACAATCATGGGAACCGTTTGGCGTATGCTGTCACGGATGAGGTTTTTCAGCAGGCTGCCCAGAAGTCCTCCCAGGAAGACCCCCAGGCAGCAGCTCAGCATTCCGTAGGGCATGGCTTACCCTCTGAAATTGGCGGGCTGGGTTTTCTTGATCTCCTGAAATTCCCGGAAGAAGGGCATGAAGGTTTCCGGATCGCGGATGACGCAGCCGGTGGGCTTGTGGGCGCGGATCAGGTCGCCGCAGCTCCCACAGGTCATGCATACCCGCTTGGGGTTGATCCTGCCGTCCCGGATGATCTCGTTGGCAAAATCCGGATCGGCGAAGGCCATCCGGCCGAACAGCATTCCGTCACACAGTCCCTGCTCAATCGCACCGGCGGAGTACAGATCCGCGTACCGGCGCAGATAGCTGGGAGCCGACGCGAAAACGGTCATCTCCGGGACGGCTTTCTTTACGGTGCCGATGCCGTGAATCATGCGGTCAAGTCCAATGAAGGGATGCTCGTCAGGCTGATATTTGCCCTTGTCGAAGGGACGGGTGACGTGGGTGGTGGCATAGGGATTGCCCATCGTCAGATTCACCATATCCAGACCGTAGGTATCGTGCAGCTCCCGGACAAGCCGAATCGGCTCGGTGAGGTCGGGGGTCAGGCCGCTTTCGGGGCTGACGCCAAAACCGTAGGGGTAGGCGTAGCCGTCATAAATACCCAGACGACAGGTGACCATGAAGCTGCTGTCCTCGCAGGCCTTGGCGGCCAGAATGCCGTTGCGCAGCAGACGGGTGCGGTTTTCGAAGCTGCCGCCGTATTCGCCGGGACGGGTATAGGCGGAGGACAGCTCTGCCAGCAGGTAGCCGTGGCAGGATTTGATATCCACCGCGTCAAAACCGGCCTCCTTGGCAAGCAGGGATGCCTCGCCGAATTTCTCTTCCAGAGTCTTCAGATAGTCGTCGGTAACGATGCAGCTGTCGTCGGCTGCCCGGTACTGCTCCAGCTCCGGGTGACGGTAGGCGATCATGGGGGCGGGCTGGTTGCCGGGGTTGGAGTAGCGGCCGCTGTGATTGGCCTGCATGATCAGGTAGGGGGCAAAGCCGTTGGCCTTCAAACCGGCTTCCTTAATGGCGGCGGTAAAGGCCTTGTAGGCGTCCAGCGTGTCCCGGGTGAGCAGAAGCTGGGTTTTGCTGGAACGACCCTCTTCCACAATGGAGATCGCCTCAAACCAGATGACGGCGCTGCCGCCGATGGCCTCGTTGACATACCGCCGCAGGGTGTACTCGGAGGGCGCGCCGTCGGGGGTAGAGTCGGCGCCCTCCATGGGCGCGATGCCCATGCGGTTGGGGAAGGTGATATTACGGACAGTCAGCGGCTTGGTCAGCGCGGAGGTATCCGCGGCGAAGGGAAGGGAAAGCCCCAGCTCGGCCGCTTTGGCCTGAACCTCCTCCAGAGATTTGTAATGAAATTTCTCGTGAGCCATACATACTCCTTTTATTTGAGACCGCAGCGTGCGTCCACGTGGTCGACGAATTGCAGCAGCTTCCGGTTGAATTCATCGGCGTAGCACTGGAAGAATACATGACCGCCGTGGGCAAAGGGATAGCTTTCGGTGTAGGGGGCATTCTTGGCACCCTCGACATACCATTTTTCTGCCAGCTCCATACCATTGGCGGTGACGCGGCCGTTGGCACCGAAGAAGACCATGGGAACGTCGACTTTTTCCAGAAGATCAAAGCCGTTCTGCATGACCAGTTCGCTGTAAATGGCGAAGCTGATCCAGGCAGGGGTTTTCAGCATTTCCTTGGTGGCCCAATCGATCTTGCTCTCGCCAATGCCGTCATACATCATATGGGCAAAGAAATTGTAGTAGCCTGCGACATCATTGTAGCACATGATCATGTGATCGTTGAACAGATCCATGTTGAAGCCCTTCAGACTATGGGCGTTCCACGGCTCATCCCATGCCGCGCCAAGAGGGCAGTCGATCAGTCCCAGGGCTTTTACACGGTAAGCGCCGAACATGTCGAAGTATTTCACGATAAACTGACCGGCCATAGACCAGCCCAGCATGGTTGCGCCGCGAACGTCAAGGTAGTCCAGCAGCTCTTTGATGTCCTCGCAGTTCCGCTCGATGGTGTGGCCATGCAGTCCCTTGGAGGAACTGCCCTGACCCCGGGGGTCGAAGGTGATGACGCGGTGTTCCTTTGACAGCGCTTCCAGATTATTTTCAAAGAAGCGGGTGGTGCAGCAGAAGCCGGGGACAAGCACAATGGGGCTGCCCTTTTCGGGGCTGTGGTCTTCAAAATATAGAATCGCGTTATCGCTCGTGCGGAAGTAATTGTTTCTTGTTCCTGCCATAATGGTTTCCTCCTTGTAATCAACGAAAAAAGTGGATGTTTGGACAAAAGGGATCAGTAGATATTGCCGGTTTCCCGATAGGAACGCCACACGTTTTCAAAGAAATCGTCATCCTCCGGAATGGGGCGAACCTTACGGAATCGGAACGTGCATTCTCCGCCCTTCCAGCTTGCTTCCTGGACAAGATCGCCCCGGCTTCCGTCGTCCACTGTGAAGGTGAAGGTGTCGGGCAGCTGGGCAAAGGGCTTGCGGCCGGAGGGATCGGTGTACAGGGCGCTGCCCCGGCTCTTGCCGCCCTGGCGGAGATAGTCTACCATGGCGCTTAAGTAGGTCTGCTGACTTATCAGCGTGTCCCGATAGCGGTACAGCCATGCCAGGTCCTTGCTTTCGGAAATCGTGGCGTATGCGGGAAGATTTTCCAGCCGGGCACGGATTTCCGCTATGTAGGCGGCGATTGCTTCGGAGTTCCGAATGGCGGCGCCGCAGGCGCTCATGCGGCGTCCGGCTTCGTTGCGCAGACGGTAAATGGAAGGGTCGTGTTCCGTAAAGGCCTGCTGGGCCAGATTGCCCATTTCCGTCAAAGCCCGGGCGGCCTCCCGCTTGAAGGCATCCTCGTGTTCCGGCGCTCCGCCCCGCCGGGCGGCGATATACTGGGCGGCACGGGTGCTTCCCACCTGTCCGGCGTTCAGTGCGGAACCGCCGGGACGGTAAACACCGTGGCTGGCGGCAACCTCGCCCACGGCGAAGAAGCCCTTCAGGTTGGTCTGCCACCAGCAGTCGATGTCGAGACCGCCGTTGTTGTGCTGGGCGCACAGGGAAATTTCCAGCGGTTCGGCGGCAAGGTCTACGCCCTTGTCCCGGTAAAAATCCACGGCGGGCGCATTCATATGCAGCAGACGCTCAATGGGCGTTCCAAAACAGGCACCGGCACGGGTCAGGTAGTCCAGGGCTTCCGCGTCCAGCTCCTCGAAGCGGAAATTGCCGTTTACGGGATTGGTGCGGTAGTCCAGGTAGACCTTTCTGCCCTTGCAGCTTTCCAGATAGACCAGAATGTCAATGATGGAGCTGCCGGAAGCGACTTTCCGCACGTCGAAGGGCCACTGGTAGCCCTTCAGAAACAGCTTGCTCAGCATTTCGCCGGGGGTGGTGAAGAAATCCATCAGGAATTCCCGGGGATCGCTGCCGTCCGGCTCCGCGGAGTATACCCGGGGAAGCACCTGCATATAGGTACCGGAGACGTTCCACCGGGGGCGGGTAGAGGCGAGACCGTACTGCCACTCGGTCAGATTCTTGCCCTTGACACCGGCCTCCAGCGCCAGACCCGTCGCGCCGAACTGGCTGGCGGGATATACGCTGTCGGCGTAGATACCGGCGGGGCCGCCGGGGGCGTACACCACGTTTTTGCACCGAACCAGCAGATAGCGGTCTTCCGCCGACTGCGCCTTTGTGTTCAGGCAGAGAAGACCCAGCACCCTTTCTCCGTCGCTGACGATCTTGATTACCTGGGTGTTGTCCAGCATGGGGACGCCCTTGGCAGTGACCGCCGCTTCCAGCTTTTCCGTCATCTGCTTGCTGGTGTAGGGGCCGACGCTTGTGGCGCGGCGGCGGGGGTCATGGTCTGTTTTGTAGCCGATGTATTCGCCGTAGCGGTTCCGGGGAAAAGGAACCCCCAGCTCTGCCAGCTTGAGAAAGCCTTGGGTGGACAATGCGGCCTCGCAAAGGGCAATGTCGCCGTCCACACACTGACCGTCAAACAGCGTCTCGGCCATTTCCCGGACGCTGTCGGGGTCGCCCCCGGACAGGGTCAGCTTGTAGTAGGTCTGCTTGTCACTGCCGGTATTCCGGCTGGTGCCGGCGGTGCGCTTTTCCGTAATCAGCAGAATATCCTGCCGGCCGTATTGCCATAGCCGGTCGGCCGCGTTGTAGCCGGCTGCGCCGGTGCCGACGATGGCTGTGTTGCAGCGCAGAACCCTTGCGGAGAAACTACCTGCGTTGAATCTTTCTTCGGTCATAGCACTGTTCCTTACAGACGGGGAATGTGGAAGCCGCCGTCAATGTCGATATAGTTTCCGGTGGAGTACAGGAATTTATCGCTGCACAGGGCGCTGACTGCGTTGGCCACGTCCTCGGGCTGCCCCCAGCGGGCAATGGGGAAGGTGCCTTTGGCGATGAGAGCGTCGTATTTTTCCTTTACCGTGCCTGTCATGTCGGTGGCGATGACGCCGGGACGAACCTCGTGAACCAGAATTCCCTCGCAGGCCAGACGGTCGGCGTACAGCGTGGTCAGCATGGACACGCCGGCCTTGGAAACGCAGTATTCGCCCCGGCTGATGCTGGAGACCACGGCGCTGCAGCTGGAAACGTTGACGATCACGCCCTTGCGACCGCCCAGAGGCTCCTGACGGATCATTTGCTTTGCCACGGCCTGGGTCAGGAACATGTTGCCCTTGGTGTTGATGCCCACGACCCGGTCAAAGCTCTCTTCGCTCATTTCCAGAAGGTCGGCGCGCACCTTGGGCGCCACACCGGCGTTGTTCACCAGCGCGTCGATTCTTCCGAAAGCGGCGACCGCGCCCTCCACAATTTTCAGGCGGTCGTCGTGATCGCCGATATTCGCCTGAACATAGACGCAGTCAATGCCCAGCTCTTTCAGCGCGTCCAGCGCATCCTGGTTCTTTTCCTGGACGCCGGTGGCGACCATTACGATGTTATAACCGTCCAGACCCAGCTGCCGGGCAATGGCAAAACCAATGCCCCGGCTGGATCCGGTAACGATTGCAGTTTTTTTCATAGTAGTAGAATCCTCCTCAGATACTGTTTGACAGGGCTGCCGAAAGGGTACTTCTTCGGGAAAGTCAATCCTGGGTCAGTACAACCTTGATGCTGCCGCTCTTGGGATCCAGTGCGGTTTCCAGAGCCTGCTGCAGCTGCGCCATGGGGAAGGTATGGGTGATGAACTTATCCATGGGCAGATCCCGCGCGGAGGCGATGGCAATGGGGAAGTCCCAGCAATAACCCTGGGCGCCCTGAATATGGATTTCGTGGGTCACCAGACGGCTGGCGGGGAAGGTGACCATGGGCTTTTCGTAGATGCCCACGATGGTGGCGGTGCCGTTGGCCTTCAGGGTCATGATCGCCTGGATGAAGCAGCTCTCCCGGCCTACGCATTCAAAGCTCTTGTCCACACCCTTGCCGCCGGTCAGACGCTGAACCTCCGCTTCCAGATCAATCCGGCCGCTGTTGACGGCGTCGGTGGCGCCGACCTGCAGCGCCATTTCCAGACGGGCGTCGGAGAAGTCGGCAATGATGATTCTGGCGGCGCCGCTGCGGCGGCACATGGCGGCGACCATCATACCGATGGCGCCTGCACCGATGATCAGAACGGTTTCCCCCAGACGGATATCCGCCCGGCGGACGGCATGGGTCGCAACGGACAGAGGCTCGATCAGCGCACCGGTTTGATAGCTTAAGTATTCGGGCAGCTCATAGACGTAAGGCTCCTTGACCACCACATAGTCCGCCATGGCGCCGTCGCCCCGGCGGTAGGTGTAACTGATATGCTCGCAGTAGCCGTAATTGCCGTGGCGGCAGGCGTCGCACTTTCCGCAGACGATGCATGGCTCCACGGTGACCCGCTGGCCGACCTTGGCATGGGTAACTTCGCTGCCAATGGCGACCACGTCACCCGCAAACTCATGGCCGATGGTCACGGGCAGGGGCGCGGAGGGATGCAGCCCCCGGGCAATGTGCAGGTCGCTGCCGCAGATGGCGCTGGCGCGAACCTTTACCAGCACCTCATCGGGGGCAAGCCCCCGGATTTCTTTTTCCAAAAAATGGGTCTTAAAGGGCTCGTATACCTCGCCCACATGATTGGTAATGGGAAACATAGAAAAACTTCCTTTCTGCTTTGAACTTAAGCAAGTCCTTTTCCGGCAAAATATCCTTTCAGGTAGCGCAGGCCGTTGGCGGCCAGCAGATCCGGCGCTTCATGTACGTCAATCCAGCTGCTGTCCAGCCCGTGGGGGGCAAAGGTTTCCATGGTGATGTGACTGCCGTAGCCAAACTGCACCAGAAGATCCATCACGCTGTCCCAGGGGACGATGCCCTGCCCGGGTGCGCCGCGATTGTTGGCACAGGCGTGAAAGTGAAACACTTTCCCGGATTCCAGGGCGTTTTTCAGGGACGCCAGAAGATCTTTTTCTTCCAGGCAGGCGTGATAGGTGTCATAGTGAAGCCCGACATTGGCTCTGCCGATGTCCTTGAGCATGTCCAGAATCTGCCCCGCGGTGTTGGCAACGCTGGTGCGGTAACGGTTTAGCGGCTCCAGGGCGAGGGCAATGCCGCAGTCTTCGGCAATGCGGGAAAGCGCCTGAATGCCTGTCACAGCTCGCTCCCACTCGGCTTTTTTCTCATCCGGGGACAGCCAGTGCCGTTTTCCGCCGCCGGCATACAGCGGACCGCAGAAAACGCTTGCCCCCAAAGCCTGTCCGGTTTTCAGGCAGTCGGTCAGGTACGCCATGGTAGCGCTTCGGACGGCGCCGTCCTCACTGGAAAGATCCCTTCCCGGCCCCATCGCGGCGCAAAGGGAAACGGCCAGGCCGGTACTGCGCATTTCGTCGGCCAGGGCAGGGGAGACGGTGGGGACGGTCATGGGCAGCTCCACGGCGGTGAAGCCTAGCTCGGCAGCCCGGGTGGGCTTGCCGAGACAGTCGTCACTCAGCCCTGCGCACCAGTTCCAAAGGTTGATACCAAATCGGTTCATAGTCCATTCCTTCCCAAAGGGGTTAGTTGGTGGAACGGCGGATAATCAGGTCGTAGGCCATCACATAGCTGTTCGCGGGAGGCAGAACGCCATGCTCTTCCTTGTAGCGAATCTGACGGATCACGCTTTTGGCAGCGGTGGCGCCGATCTCCCAGAAGGGCTGCGCCATGGTGGAAAGGGGAGGCTCCACCATGGATGCCATGGCAACGTTATCAAAGCCAAGCACGGAAACGTCCGCCGGGATGCGCTTGCCGAGGTCGTGCAGCGCGTGCATGATGACGAAGGCCTTGGGGTCGCTGGAGGCAAAAATGGCATCCGGCGGCTGGGGCAGCTCCATAAGCGCCCGGGTCAGATGGTAGAAGCACTCGGCGCCGCTGGTTTCCCGCATAACGAGGTGTTCGTCATAGGGAAGGCCGGCATCCTTCAGCGCGTCGCAATAGCCACGATACCGTTCCCGGTAGAAGATCAGCTCTTCCCGCCCGTAGGCAAAGGCAATCCGCTTATGGCCGGTACGGATCAGGTAACGGGTGGCGTCATAGCCCGCATGGTAATTGTCCACGCTGATGGTCTCTATTTTGCCTACATCCTCCGGCTGAAAGCGGTTTACCATCACCAGAGGAAAGCCCTGATTGTGAAGATCATGGATGCCCTTTTCACTTCCGTAGGCGGAACAGATGATAAAACCGTCGGTCTGTCGGGTTTTCATCATTTCGATGTGCGCCATTTCGATGGCCTCGTCCTCGTCTGTGTTGCACAGAACGACGCTGAAGCCGCTCTTCCGGGCGGTGTCCTCCACGCCCCGGACGATCAGCGGGATCATCAGGTTTTCGATGGCCGGAACCATCAGGCAAATGGTATTGCTGTGTCCGAGCTTGAGACTTTTTGCTACGGCGTTCGGCCGGAAATTTGTCTTTTCAACCGCAGCCAGTACCCGCTGACGGGTCTCCTCATTGACATAGGATTTTCCGTTCAGCACCCGGGAAACCGTGCTGGTGGACACGCCGGCCACTTCGGCCACATCTTTCATTCCTACCATTTGTCTGATCCTCCGATGTAAATAAGATAATTATCGCGCCGGAAGGGAAATCAGTCGTTATCCCAGTATACGGTAGCACCGCGATGCGCGGAGGTGCAATGCTTTCTGTACAGCTGGAGCCAGCCTGTGGCCGGCTTATTGACGCGCTTCCATTCTGCCTTGCGGCGTGCGAATTCCTCTTCGGACACGTCTGCATTCAAAGTACGTGCTTCGATGTCGATGTGAATCATATCACCGTTGCGAATCAGAGCCAGAGGGCCGCCTTCATATGCTTCGGGGCTTACGTGGCCGATGGCAAGGCCGCCGGTGGCGCCGCTGAAGCGGCCGTCAGAAACCAGTGCCAGAGATTTGCCCAGACCCTTGCCCAGGACGGCAGCCATGAAGGTCTCCATATGGGGCATTCCGGGGCTTCCCTTGGGGCCTTCGTAGCGGATGATGACCACGTCGCCTGCCACGATCTCGTCGCGGAGAATGGCGTGCCATGCTTCATCCTGGCTGTCGTAGCATTTGGCGGGGCCGCTGAAGACCCAGGCGGCGGGGTCGACGGCGCTGAATTTGACAATGGCGCTGTCGGTGCCGATGTTGCCGTGAAGGACGGCCAGACCGCCTTCCGGATTGATGGGGTTCGAAACGGGGTGAATCACATCTGTGTTTTTATTTTCTGCCATGGCGGCCTTGTCGCCGATGGTGCCGAACATGCCCTTGGCATGGACATCGATCTTTCCGGCGGCGGCCAGCTCCTTGACCACTGCGGGAAGACCGCCGGCGGCGTCGAACTCTTCCATGGTATAGGTGGGGTGATTGGGGTAGATGGTGCTGATCAGGGGGACTTCCTTGCTGATCTTGTCAAAGGTTTCGGGGGTGATGTCGCAGCCCATCTGACGGGCAATGGCGGGGATATGCAGCACACTGTTGGTGCTTCCGCCGGTGGCCATCATGTAGCGGACGACATTTTCAAAGCTGGTCTGGTCGATAATGTCCCGGGGACGGACGCCCTCCCGCCAGCCCTCCATGACCTGACGCGCCGCCTGACGTGCCAGCTCATGCCAATGGACGCTCTGGCTGCGGACGCTGCCGTTGCCGTGGGGGCTGAGGCCCAGAATTTCGGCCATGGAGCTCATGGTGTTGGCGGTTCCCATGAAGGGACATGCGCCGGGGGTGGGGCAGGCGTTGCGGACGATGCCCTTGTAGTCCTCGCGGCTTAAGTCACCGGCAATGTAGGCGGCGTAGGCCTGCTTGGTGTGGGTCAGGGTCAGCATACGGCCATGGTAGTGACCGGCTGCCATATATCCGCCGGTGAACATGACCGTGGGGATATTGACCCGCAGGGCGCCCATGATCATGCCGGGAACGACCTTGTCGCAGGTGGCCATCATGACCATACCCTCCAGCATGTTCAGCTCGGCAACCGTCTCCACTTCGCTGGACACCATATCCCGGGCGGGCAGCGTGTAGCGGTCGCCGGGGGTGTTGCTGCAAATGCCGTCGCAAATGCCGGAAATGGGAAGCTCCAGAGCAAGGCCGCCGGCTTTGTAGATTTCATTCTTCATTTCGGCGATCAGCTGCTTGTCAAAGGGAAAGTGGCCGGGGTTCATTTCGTTCCAGGTGTTTACCAGACCGATAATGGGGCGCTGGGCGTCCCCCTCGCTGACGCCCATGGCGTATAGAAGGGTATTGCGGTGGTCGAGGGATTCCTCGTTCCACTGACGGATTTTTTCGTTGGACATAAAATCATCCTCCAATATATACTATTTTGCAAACGCTTGCAAGATTTTTCTGCGGAATGCAGAAATTTGCGTATAATACTATTTCTTAATAAAATGATTTCATCATTTTATTCTGCCGTTTCACGGCAGACCGCCTGGGCGGCGGTAAGAAATGTATTGACTTCGTTTTTTAGCGGCAGTGGCCGCTGGCCGCAATCCTGCGGCCGAATAAAACGCTTTTAAGCGTTTTATTAAAAACTCGTATAAACGCCGGTATAGTGGGAAAATTTCTCCAAAAGCAAATAAACCGCGCCCACCCTGAGCCAGGGTGGGCGCGGTCAGTTTTTGCGGGATGACCGTTTCTGGTCGGTGGAATGGGACAGCTGGTCACGACTCATCCGGTTTGTCATAAGTCAGGCCGGCAAACAGCTCACACTGGATATCCGCGACATCGTCCAGGGAAACTTCCGTCCCGTCCAGCAGGATGATTACGCGGCGGGCAAGGTCGATTTTCTTTAGATTCCCTTTGAGCGTCCCGTATGCGCCGCCTTGCTTGCGGCGGTCGGGGATGAAGTAGGTTACGGTGATCTCCGGGTGCGTCGGGGCGGCGTCCAGGAGAATTTTCTGCTTTTGATCCAGAATGTCCCGGCTGTACTCCGACAATTCCGCCCGGCTGTCCGTCAGGCGGCCTGCCTCCCGGAGAACGGCCTCGTAACCGGTGAGGGCGGAAAAGGGGGAAAACTGGGCGGCTCTGTCCATGGCGGACATGGGCGGGTGCTTCCGGGAAACGGGATGGGGCAGATAAATCAGATCGTCGTATTCGCCCATTATGCTTTGTGTCCTCCTATCTGACCGTTCCGGTCTCTGGCGGTGGCGCCTTCCTCCAGGTCCATGCCCTTCAGAATGGCATTTTTCCCGTACTTCTTTTTAATGGTCAGCACTGCCTGCTGACGGCGCTTTTCCCGCTCCCGCGCAGCCGCTTCCTCGGCGCGGCGCTTTTCCTGAGAGGCGTAATCAGAGAAAAAGTCCAGCTGCTCGGAAGCCTCTTGCCGGGGCAGGGAGGTCTCCGGGACGACATGATTGGCGGACAGATACAGCCGCCTGACCAGAAGATTGGGGTCTACGATGCGGTCGTAAAGCGCGGCGACGGCACTGACGATGGCCTTGGAGGAGGCGGTATGCCCGCCCAGATTGGCGGTGCCGTGGGCGTGCTTGGGAATCCTGCGGCCATAGCGGTCGACGGTGACGGAACCGCGATAGGCGCGGCTTCGCTCCGGGTCGGTGAGATTTTCAATGTCGTAGCCAACCGTCAGAACGATCTGGTCGGTGACAAGCCCCTTGTCCACCAGATCCAGGGATAGATCGTCCGCCATTTCCCGGGCGACCAGCCGGGCCTTTTCCGCGGTGTAGGGACATTGCAGCACCTGCCCCGGGCTGAGGCTGCTGGATTCCGGCTTGTAGGCCTTGATGTCCGCGATGGTGCATGGCTCCCACCCCCAGGCGTGGTCGATGAGCAGCTGGGCGTTGACGCCGAAGAGCTTATACAGCAGGTCTTCATTGTAAAACTCCGTGGGCTCGCCCACGGAACACCGGGCGACGTCGCCCATGGTGCGAAGCCCCACCTTTTCCAGCTTTTTCGCGTAACCGGGGCCGACCCGCCAGAAATCCGTCAGAGGGCGGTGGGACCACAGCTCCTGCCGGTAGCGCAGCTCGTCCAGCTGTGCGATGCGCACGCCGTTCCTGTCCGCGGGAATGTGCTTCGCCACGATGTCCATGGCCACCTTGGCAAGGTACAGATTCGTTCCGATTCCGGCGGTGGCTGTGATGCCGGTGTTTTCCAGAATGTCCAGGATGATCTTCATGGCAAGCTCCTCCGGGGTCATGCGGTAGAGCTTCAGGTAATTCGTGGCGTCGATGAACACCTCGTCGATGGAGTAGGGGTGAATGTCCTCCGGGGCGATGTATTTGAGATAAATATTGTAGATGGCCGCGCTGGTCTCCATATAATATGCCATCTGCGGAGGTGCCACAATGTAGTCCACCTCCAGCTCCGGATGTCCGCGGAGCTCACAAAAGTCGTGGGATTTGCCGGTGAAGGCGCGCCCCGGGGCGGAATTCTTACGCAGCGCGTTGACCTGCCCGATCTTTTGTACGACCTCAAACAGCCGGGGTCTGCCGGGAATGCCGAAGGATTTCAGGGAAGGGGAGACCGCAAGGCAGATGGTTTTGTCGGTGCGGCTGGGGTCGGCCACCACCAGATTGGTGGTCATGGGATCCAGCCCCCGCTGGATGCACTCCACGGAGGCGTAAAAGGATTTTAAGTCGATGGCAATATAGCTTCGGACTTTCATTCCGGCGCGGCCTCCTTTGATTACAAACATAATTTCGATTATCGCAACGCTAGTATAACACGGAAATCCCAAAATGTACAGAGGAAAACATCGCTTGACAAGGGCACACAGAGAAAAACAACTGAAAATGAGCTGCCAAG
>ERZ827423.2812-NODE-2812-length-13006-cov-17.678403_pt1 | contig 13006 bp, 12 predicted proteins | sample MGYA00519775_ERZ827423 | MGnify/ENA primary metagenome ERZ827423 (study PRJEB31778, sample SAMEA3449296) | human gut metagenome | biome: human gut; feature: human-associated habitat; material: faeces | place: United Kingdom | collected 2010/2012 ...
TAGCGTACCCATATCTGATTGAAAATTAGCTCAGAGTATTTTAAAATATCTCTTACAGCTAACTCGATGTGAAGCAGAAGAACGCAGCACGGTGTTCAATAACATCGCATATAACTAATTGGTCAGGAGATGATTGCTTTATGTGTGAAAAGAAATGGTTGGAGGAACTGCTGAGGGCGCTGGATGGTCATACGGCTGCTTCGCTTGCCAAGGCGGAGAACGCCCTCTCACGAGGGTTTAAGCCCTTTGATGTTTTTATCGCTGAAGTGAGGCAGGCTGCTGATCGGCTAAATGATGGCGAGCAGCGGGAATGAAAAGACCTTTGTTCTTTGTGAGATAATATATTTTGAAGATTTATGACAGATTTTTCCTTCCTGATGTGTCATAATAAATGTGTCAGTATGCTCATTCGCTTCAATAAAGATAAATGTGTTGCGAAAGATTTTTGCCGGCTGCGGTGTCTATATAGTAGATGATAAATTCCGGCGTGCGTACTGTCATACTTACTCCTAACCTGCACAGGAGGGACTGCTTGGACGTCATCGAGTATTTTGAAAGGAACTATAAAAGTTTGCTGTTATGCGCGGTCATGATGATCAAAGATGTAGACAGGGCGCAGGATATTCTACACAACGTAGCTGTTACTTTGCTTGCAAAGCAGGATGAGTTAAGCAACTTGAAGCATCCGGGCGCTTATGTAACGCAGTGCATATATCGCACAACACTGAATTACTTGCGAAAGGAATCCAGATCGGAGGCTTATGACCCTGTAGTTCTATCTGAAATATGCCGCCATCCCGATTCTGACGTTGCATATGATTATGTAGAGTGGGTGATATCGATTGAGGCGTATTTACAAAAATACAGTCCAGAGATGCGGCAGATATTTATCGAACACTACCTTGATGGTGTGCCCATAGAAACCATCGCCAGAAAGTTGGGCCTAACGCCAAACGCTGTTTCATTGCGACTCAAACGTATGCGCGATGCCTTAGCAAAAAATGCGCCTGATATGCTTCGGCATATCGATGTTTTAACTCTGCTGTGAGAGGTGTAAAACAATGAGAAGAATAAGAGAACAGGTCATATGGTACAGAACGAAGAGGTTGGCCGCAGCGCATCCGTTCTTCCACAGGAAGAATGGATTGCTGTCCATGAGCGAAGCAAAAGCCCGGCTCCAAGGCAGGGAAATTCCTGACGGGCATGAAGTGCTCCGTCAGGCGAGAGTTGAGCTTGGTATACCTGAACCTGTCTCCAATGTAACCATATCATCAGGGAAAACGCTTTTCAGCACCGTGAGTAGAGGACGCTATTTCGTTATGCGCAGGGGATTGGTATGTCTGTCGGTGCTATTGATTATATTTGGCTTTTTCACCATGACGGAAGCAGGCGCTGCATTGGCAAAAGGACTCTACAATGTCATTATCAGCGTATTTGACGGCTCTCTATTGTCCCGCAATGAAGGCACCACGGGGTATGTGAAACCAATCGATTTTGCGGCGCTCCCCGCAGAGTTTGAGAGCCTGGAGGCTGTTGCAGAAGCTACCGGGAGGCAGGTCGTAATTCCGGTCGGCAGTGACGACGTCCTGTTATCGTTCTCGGTACACATGGTTGGCAATGAGGCGCTTGTCACAAGAAGTAAATATTGTAGGGAAGATGGCAAGCAATATACAATAAGCCAATCGCTATATAATGATTCTGTGCTCTGGAGTAGAGCCAATAGCACAACTGAAGACAGTATAGATACGATAGAATTGGCAATCGGGATTAAAGCATACCTGTCAACAATGGAAGATGGCACGGTATATGCCGTAGCTTTTGACACAGGACACGATATAAATGTAATCAGCACAATGCTGTCCTTAGAAGAATTGAAAGAAGTTTTATTGAACATTAGATATATGGATTAAAATACAACCGGGCTACCAATCAAGGCAGCCCGGTTTCATGTTCTATCCTTATTACGGAATCCATCTGCTAGAAGTTTCTGATGTTACAGAATAAGAAATCCCATTTTTTGAAGAAGTATGCGTGCCTGTAACCTTATAGTAGTGTCCGCCCTCCACGGTTTTTGTTCCTGACGCATCTGCATAGTCAGTATTTCTTAGCTGGCTGGAAGCTCTCGCTACTTCATACCAGGTAGTTCCTCTCTGCTCCCAGAGAATCACCGTTATGCCGATGGTATCTTCTGCCTGTGCGGATTCGGAGTATCCGCTGAAAGATACCGAGCGCCCGGTGTTACTCATATAGCAACTGCCACCAGCCTGGCGGGTTGCGGCTAAAGCTGCGGTACAGATTGAAAGGCACATGATAAGGATGAGCACAAGGGAAAGTATTCTTTTCTTCATATAGAAGCCTCCTAAAATGTATTTGCGGTTGAACCGCTGTTTATATGACACCCCAGCTTCAGGAAATCTTTCGCCAATTTCAAAAATATATTTTAATTTATTTTGGGTTTCTATGACAGATTTACCCCATCCTCAGGTGTCTATATAGCAGAGATGGCTGAATCTCAATTCAAAAGCCGTCTGTGACCCGGTGACGAGGGAGGGATGCTTATGATTGCGAATATGTAAAATACCCCTGCATTTCATGAGCGGGCGGCTCACATCGCTGAAAAGGCGATGCCAATTTGCAAGGGAGTAGTTCAATTCTATCTAATTATCACTCAAAATACAACCATGGACTTTGAAAGGAGAGAATCATGAAAAAGCTACTTGCGATATTAATGGTTTTAGTTATGTCTTTTGCATTTTCTTCTATAGCATTTGCAGATGGATATGAGTTTAATGGAAGTTGTACCAACAACTTTAATACAAGGCAATTCAATAAGGTAAATGATACTTGGCTTGAAGTTTGCCTACGTTCTGTAAGCTATGTGTCTGGTGGATCGGGTACACCAGCAGTAAATGTCCAATTTTATGTAGGTTCTTCCGCCGTCGGATCAGAACGGAGTCTATCCGTACAAAGCAACTATAATGAGTATGGTACTCGTTCATACTCGACCTTAACTGGAAGTGCTTACGCTAAAATTATTAACGTAAGCAGCCCGCGAAATGCAGTACACGCATATGGCGCATTCTTTATCTATGGAACCACTCCCAGAGAAATAAATCAGCCTGCCGGCTAATCCAGGAGCAAACCGCGATGTGCCACTTCGTTTTTCAACGAAGTGGCACATTGATAATTTATTATTTTGGAGGAATGATAATGACAAAAGAAAGAATTGCCCGCTGGACAATATATGTTTTGCTGTCGATTGGAATAGCTTATATCGGTGTTGATTTAGCCTGCTTGGAGATAAGTGATAACTGTACATACTATGAGGTACAAGCTTTAATTAATAACCGAACAGAATTAATCGGTTTTGCATGGCTTTGGGCAGTAATGTTGATAATCTCCGATTTTGGTATGGGAATAAAAGAACGCTCTGCAAACGTTGTGATACAAAAAACGTTATGTTTATCCATCGCTTTGGTTGTTTTTTTTCATATCGTTGTTTTGATTGTTTGTATATTGAGCTCTAAGAATAGCGCCCTTCTATTTGAAAACAAGTGGACATACGAAAATGAACTTCTTATGAAAAATATATCTCCAGTTGCTGCTGTTTGCATATCAGCACTATTGATTTTTTTAAGAACAGTCTTTACAATTTTGCTTATGTATTTGCTTAATCAGCGAATGAAATTCGCCTATGGTGTAGTCATTCCATTTATTATGTTTCTTTTTGATTGGCTATTCTATTATATAACTAGAACATCAGAACCTTTAAGGCTACTTCCCGTTGAACATACCAGAATCTTCTATACAGAAGCAATGGCACCAAATTGGAATGAAGTGCCCAGATTCTCGTATTGGATATCCATCGCGTACTGGATTATATTAATCGCTATGCTTTGTTTCTACATTTTTCGGAATCGTAAAACAGGTCATCGTCTAACGGATACTCACACTATTCATAATATCGGATTGGGTGAATGGCTCATAAATAAAAAAGGATATTTCGTGTATATCGTAATTTTCTTAATGATTGCCGCAATAAGCGCTTTAAACAATCTCCGCGTAGATTATGGGGTTCCTACAAAGCACCTTGGATGGATAAATATCTTTCGTTATGCATTTGTTGAGAGATGTGTGATCGGAGACATCTTAAATCCATTGTTGCTTGGGTGTATGTACTTTTCATTCATTCAAGGGAAAAACAGCCAAGGAGATTTTGTAAGAGAAGTGTCGTATACATTTCTTAATGCATCTTCGCTTATGCTTATCGTACAAATAATAATTGCCGTCATTGCAGTAATCATTAGCCCATATAAAGCGGTGACCATTCCATATCATGGTTCCTTCCAGCAACTCTTCAATAAATCGAAATATTTGTTTGTGGCGGTCTATATAACATATGTATGCGTTGCCAGTGGGTTGCTTTCTTGCATAACCGCGTGCATCTATGAATTTACAAACAATTCTGCCCTTTCCATATTGATTCCTAGTTTCGGAATAACAACTTATATTCCTTCCAGTTGGTTATGGGGAAGCCTGCTTACAACGATTATTCCGGATGCACCGTTAAGCGCAGGTAACTATTTCGCTCCTGTATGGAAAAGAATTCTCGATTTAATCATTTTGACAGCGGTAATAGTCGTGTGTATTTATGTGAGAAAAAAGAGTCTCGAACCGCTACGCTCATAACTTGCGTATAAAAAACGTTACAAATTGATTACAGATTTCATCACTTCCGGCCTTTGGCGAAAAGTCGCCCCATGATAAAATAATAGAGACACCTATTACATGGAAAAGGAGAATGGTGCATGCTAAACAGAATTCTAATCGTTGAAGACGACCGCGCCATATCCGAAGCCGTTGCGCTCAATATGCAGTTTGTCGGCTATGGATATGCCGTGTTTGACGATGGGAAAAAGGCCGCGGATAGCCTTGCGGACGACCATGCCTACGACCTTGCACTTTTGGACATAATGCTGCCGGGCATAGACGGCTTCGAGCTGTTTTCCTATATGGAGAGATATAATATTCCCGTGATATACATGACCGCAAAGACGGACTCCGCATCGGAAATCAAAGGCCTTATGGATGGCGCGGAGGATTATATCGTCAAACCCTTCGATGTACTCACGCTCATGGTGCGCATCGAAAAGGTATTAAAGCGCACCGGCAGGCTGAACACGGTCTACCGAGTTCGGGACATTGAGCTAAACAGCGAAACGCGGGTGGTAACAAAAGCCGGAAGAGCCGTTGAGCTTCAGCCGCTGGAATTTGACGTGCTGCTGACGCTCCTGAAAAACAAGAACCTGACCGTATCACGAGAGCAGCTCCTTTCCGATGTATGGGGTTATGAATATACGGGCGAAACCCGCGCAGTAGATGTAAAGATATCCAGTCTGCGCAAAAAGCTGGATCTGGGCGATGCAATACGGGCCATACCTAAACTGGGATACCGATTGGAGGAACGATAGAATGAAGTTGTGGCAAAAGACGTCTCTTATCTGCATTGCCGTGCTGTTCGTCATCGTCACGGCCTGTTCCGCCGTACTTCTCATCCATTCCAAAAACAGCATATTGGAGCTTACATACAGCCGAGCAAGGGACAGGCAGAAAAGCCTTGCCTCCTCTTTTTCGGAAATGGCGGGCTATTATATTGCGGAGGGCGATTCGCGAACGGTAGAAACCTCCCTCGTCAACTACTGCTTTTCCCGCTTTGCCGATTCCTCCTCCGTGCTGATGCGCGGGGATGAAACGCTCTATTCCGGCGTTTCGGTCAATCCGCGCACGTTTCTGCCGCTGCCCGAAAACGAATATTCCATGAAGATCGCGGAGCGAGAAATAGACGGGCGCAATGTGCTTATTGCGGGCAGCCTTGTAGCGGTGAGAAACACATCCTACGCCGTATATGTGGTGGAGGACATCTCCACGACCTATAACAGCATCGTAAGCCTGGCGTGGACGTTCGCCGCCGTAAGCCTCGCGGGCATCCTTTTGGGCGCGGGCTGCATCGCGCTCATCATGCGCCGCAGCACAAGGCCGCTGACCGCCCTTGCAAAAACGGCGCGGCAGATCGCGGGCGGCGATTATTCCATGCGGGCCGATGTGTATACGCAAGACGAGATAGGCGCGCTTGCGGGGGATTTCAACCTGATGGCGGAGGCCGTTGAAACGCGCATAGCGGAGCTTATGGAAACCGCCGAGCGGCAGCGGCTTTTCATCGGCGGCGTGACCCATGAATTCAAGACGCCGCTTACGGCGCTGCTGCTCCACTCCCGTATGCTGCGGCGGGCAAACATGACGGACGAGGAAAAGGACGCATCCTTAGAGCATATCGAGAGTCAATGCGAATGGCTGGAGCGGCTGGTGCAGACGCTTTTGAGGCTTATAACATTGGAGCGCGAGATAGAGCGCAGGCCCTGCGAGGTTGACGCGCTGTTTGACACTGTGCGGCAGAACACGCAGAAAAGCCTTGCCGACCGTGGCGTGACTCTCATCACCCATTCCGGCGGCGGGACGCTGAACTGCAACGCGGACCTTATCCAGTCCCTGCTCATCAACCTTGTGGACAATGCGGCAAAGGCATATGACACGGACGCGCCGGACAAGCGGGTTTTTCTCAACTTCTCCGCCGATACGATAGAGGTACGGGACTTTGGCCGCGGCATACCCGAGGAAGCGATGGGGCGCATATTCGAGCCCTTTTACATGGCGGATAAATCCCGCAGCAAAAAGGCCGGCGGCAGCGGCCTTGGCCTTGCGCTGGTAAAAAGGATCGCGGACGCCCATGATGCGGAGCTTACTGTAAAGAGTGGCGTTGGGAAGGGCACGACCGTGCGGGTGCGCTTTCAATAATTACATTTTAATTACAACTTGATGATGGATTTTGCATCGGCGCTTACCGTATCATGGTGACAACGATAACAAAGCGAGGAGTTACGGATATGAAAAAGATAATCGCCATATTGCTTATCACAGTTATGGCATTTGGCGCTGCCGCCTGCCAGAAAACGCCGGAGAGCCCCATTGTGGTGGGGAAGGACAACAACCGGATGATTGAACAGGCTGTTTCGTCAACGTATGTGCCTGCCATGGCTGATAAAGACGGTGGAAACATATCCTATGGGGAGCTATGCGCCCGCTATGGCTGCCCGGAACACTGGCAGATGGAATTGAGCGGGGCAGATGGAAAGCTTACAGTGGCAGCGGACATACCAATCACGCTGCCAGACGTTATGAGCATGCCCATGGCGAGGGTGAGCGCAGGGAGGTTTAGTCAGGATACGGTATACAAGCTGTTTCACGCGCTTTGCGGTGACACGCCTATGTATCGACTGCCCGTGGAGATGACGAAGGCATCCTATTTGGAACAGATCGCCGCTGTGGAGCAACAGCTCGCAGCTATGGATTATGAGCAATTCCCCGATGACTATGCGCAAACACAGAAGGTGCTGCAAAAACTGCGCGACGACTGCGCGCAGGCGCCGGATTCCGTGCCGCTTACCGAGGCGGATGGCACGCTTGAGACTGCGCGGCGGGAATCTGCCCAAAGCGACGCCGCTTCCGGCAATTACACATATATGAACGCCCAAAGTAACCCGCACATTAGAGATACCATGTCGTTTTCGGTCTGCAACGATGCGGAGTATGAAAACACGGAAGTATACTCCTATCAGGATGAATATGGCAACACGCAGATTATCGCCCCTTCCAGCGACTCGCGTATCTCCTTTTCCCGCAATATGGTTGAAGCTGACCGGTTCATAGCAGGGCAAAAGAATGTGCTTGCGGATGTGACGGACGCATCTTTAAGCGGCAGCAGTACAGAAACAATTTTGAAAACAACGCCCGCCCAGGCGCGTCAGCGTGTGGAAGATCTGCTGTCGTCGGTGGGAATTGAGGGCATGGCAATAGACCGCGTGGAGCTGTGCAGCAATCTTGTGAAGGCCGACTACGCCCCGCAGACCATAGGCGGAACAAAAAAAGAACAGCCGGAGGAACGGCATGCCTATGTCTTCCGATTGCTGCGGCGGTTGAACGGGGTTTCCGTAGAGAGTAAATTTGATTATTCATCCTCTTCGGTGGACGGTTCGAGTTATGGCCGGGACTGGTGGTATGAAACGCTGGAAATCGCGGTAGACGATGAAGGGATACTGTCTTTTGAATGGTGGGGTCCGCTGGATGTTGGGGAAATTCTCACCGAGAACGCAGCCCTTCTCCCATTTTCTGAAATAGACCGCATCTTTCAGCGCATGATGCTCGTTCAGAAAGAGCCCGTTGCCAAACGGGAAAATATGAAAAGCCTGCGCTATGATGTGAGCCGGGTAGAATTGTGCCTATGGCGCATTATAGACAAAAACTCCTTTACCGATGGAATTCTCGTGCCTGTTTGGAATTTTTACTGCGCAGAAACGCTTGTCGAAACGGACGGATATGTTCGTAACCTTGATAGTTCCTATCATCCTGACATTACCATAAACGCAGTGGATGGCTCGGTGATCGATGTTTTCAAGGGCTACTAAGGAGGCAATTATGAAAAGGTATATAGCGATTCTCCTTATCACAGTCATGGCAATTGGCGCTGCCGCCTGCCAGAAAACGCCGGAGAGCCCGATAGTAATAGGCAAAGACTATGAAACTATGATCGAGCAGGCAATGACTTCTGATGAGAGTACCGCTGAAAAGGCCCTGAAGGATGCAGTGCAGGCTCCTGATAACTTTGTATTTAACTATTCAAGCGATAGCTTATCCATTTCTTCTAATGTGCAGCTCAACCTGCCTGAAGTGCCGAAGGTATCTATTTTTCAGGCAGAACCAAGGGACTTCACACTTGAACAGGCATTAACGCTGGTTGATAAGCTAATGATAGATGCACAAGAACTTATTCAAAACAGGAACGCACTCACAAAAGCAGAGTTGGAATCGCTTATTATTCAGCTTAAACAGCGAAAAACTCTGCCTGAATATAGCTCCGAGGAGGATCAGGATACTATCGAATCGGCAATTAAATATTATACCGAGCTTATGCCCGATGCACCGGATAAAGTTGAAAAAACACCGTTTGACAGAACCTTTCAAACGTATGATATAACCGATGGGAAAGGACGTATTGCCGGACAATATGATTACATAGAGGTGTGGGATGCCGGAAGCGATATCCAGCATCGGCTATATCTTAGCAATAGCGATACCTTAACCGCTGACATCTCCATCCCGGACGAGGGCGGCGGTTCATGGTATTTACATCGTCCCATAGCAACTGTGTCGTTTTTCGCTGAAGGCACAGATAACATCTTTGGGTTATATGGCGCTGCTGTTATCAGCGATTTTTCCGTAATCCCCGAAGGCTGCAAGCTCAAAAAAAGTCCTGCCGATGCAAAAAATGATGCAGAGGATCTGCTGCATAGCATTGGCTGTGATGAATATCAACTGGGCGGCATGATGTTGATAAATAATTCCAATAAGGATAAAAAAGAAGCTTCCCAATGGGCGTATGAACTGTTCTATTTTCCATCGTATGATGGGATCAGCCTTGCACCGACTATTGACAGTGTAGACGAGGAAGCCTTTCAGACTCCCATAAATTATGAAAAGATAAAAATAAGGATCAACGATTCCGGCATTCAGAGCTTTACATGGGATGCGCCATATAAAATAGCAAGCGTTAAAGTGGATAATTCACACTTGCTTGCGTTTGAAGATATTCAAGACATTTTTTCAAAAATGATGTTGGTTAAGTATGAACCAATGGCAAAGCTCGTAAACTCTCAGGAGCCGCTAAATATAGAAATTACTAAAGCGGGCCTCTACTATGTACTGATTCAGCAGCAAAATGACGCAAGCAGCACGCTGCTCGTGCCGGTTTGGGCATTTTACGGATACAGGAGTTGGGACTGGATTGAGGAACAAGGAATAAAGTACGGGCTATATGAACAACCGATATTGATGATAAACGCCATCGACGGCAGCATAATCGATTTGGCAAGGGGTTACTGAACCAAAGGCGGGTGTTTGCAAATTATTAAAAAACGCGCCGTTGACAGCAATATTATAGTTATATTACTATTGTTATAGTAATACTGCTGTTTTAAAGGAGGTAAGCCTATGTCAAATGGCAGCGCCGCAAAGAGAAACACACTGACCACGCCCGAGTGGATAGTTATGAGCGCCCTTTGGGGCAGGGAGCCACAGGTATTGGGAGAGATAATAGAGACTATTGGCGACAGGGTGGATTGGAGCTATACCACCTACGCCTCCTACATGAAGATACTCTCCGATAAGGGCTATGTGGGCTTCACGACGCGAGGACGCATGAAGTTTTACTATGCCGCCGTGGATAAGGAGGCGTGCATCGCCTCGGAGGGTGAGAGCATATTGGAAAAGCTGGGCGGAAGCGATGCGGAGGAGCTGATGCTCTGCATGATAAAAAGGACCGGTCTCTCCAAGGAGGGGCAGGAGCGCATGAAGGCGCTTATCGAGGCGCTTTCCGAGGAAGGGGGTGCGGCGGAATGAAGCTGTTGTCCGCGCTTTTTGAGGTAACGGCATATTCCGCCGTGCTTTTCGCCGCTGTCATGGGCTTTAAGCTGGCGTTCAAGAGCCGGCTTTCTCCTGCGCTGCACTTTGCGCTGTGGTTTTTGGTGATAGCGCGGCTATGCATACCCGTGACGGTGGAAAGCGACTTCCACTTCTTTGCGGCAAGTAAGCCGGGCGGCGAGGCGGAGCTGCAAGTCCCCGTGCCGGAGGCCCCCGAAGAGCGCACCACAGCCTTTACGGGCGGCGAGGCCATTTCCGATGCGCCCTCCGTCGAAGCGCCCGCACCCGCGTCCGCTGCCGCGGCTATCCCCGCAGCCGCGCCAAAGCGCAAGCCTGTATCGAGCTGGGCGGACGCGCTGACGGCGCTATGGATCGCAGGCATGGCGTTCCGCGCCGCAAGGCTGCTGTTTAGCGAAAGGAGTATGCGCCGTGCCGTTGCGCACAACATCCTGCCGACGGATGCACGGACGCGCGATATATATGATGCATGCTGTGCCGAGCTCGGCATTGCGCACAAATTGCCGCTGCAAAGCATGGCGGGAATATACTCGCCTGCGCTTACGGTTAGCCTAAAGCCTATGATACTGCTTCCCGCAAATATCACCGACACGCTTTCGGAAGCGCAGCTTGCATACGCCCTTCGCCACGAGCTTATGCATTACAGGCGGCGGGATCACCTGCTTACCCTGCTTATTCTCCTGCTTACCTGCGTCTATTGGTTCAACCCCGTGGTGTGGCTTATGAAACGGGAGCTGATGAAGGACATGGAGACCGCCTGCGACAGCGCGGTTACGGCGCGGCTCAATGGCGCTGAACGCCGCGAGTACGCCATGACGCTGCTTGCGCTATTCTCTCAGCCCTACCGCGTAAATTCGGTGCTGGGCATGGCGCTTTCCTCCGCGGAAAAAGACGCTGAGCGCAGGGTGCGGGGAGTGTTCGGCGCGCACAGGAGCAAAGCCCCGGTAAAAATACTTGCCGCGCTGCTGTCGGCGCTGCTTTTGGCGTGCTGTTTCACCACTGCCTGTCAGCCAACGCCCAGCAGTTCGCCCATCATTGGCGAACAGGACGGAAAGGATAATTTAATAATTAGCGGACAAGGATCAGACGGCAAAAAGGGTGAAAAGGCCAGTGCGGACAGTTTCCCGCAAAAATATAATGATCAGATCGACCTCCCGAAAGTCAATATGATTATTCGCTACGATGCGGATATCAGCGCAGAGGGAATTGAAGGAGCATCCATATATACTGTGCAAAGGCTTAAACGTTCAGACGATGAGAATATCAGACTCGTTGATATGTTCTCACAGGGCGCAAGCCTATATGAGTATGCTCAGGCGAACAAAGCATATTGGGCAAATGTACTGATAAAGCTTAAGCAGAAAAGTGCAAACGGGGATTATGACGAACAATTTGATGTGAACTCGGTCGTTCGTGAAATCGAGGAGAAAATCAAGAACTCACCTGAGTCCACAGGAAGGACAGCATTCTGCTGGGAAAATCATGACAAAAATGAACTGTGTATAGTGGACTTTGAGAATGACGGAGGATTGGAGCAAGCCCAGTTTGAGAGGAGCGGAAATTACTTTTACTATGCAAAATATCCTGATTCCGTATTGCAGGCGGAGAGTATGGTTCAAGCCGGAGATGCCATAAGCGGCGAACCCGCCGGAACCACCATATCGGTAACGGTATCCGAAAAGGCCGCGGCAGACCAAGCGGATAAATTGGTAAATGATATTTGCGGCGGGTCGTATAGCCGCACCGATTCCAAAGCAAGACTTGTCACGCCATATACGGGGGAAATAATCACTAATGGCTGGCTTTTCACATACGCAAAAAGGATAGGAGGGCTAACGGCCTATTTGATAGGCAGGGATTGCAGGATAAACAACGGCGTTTCCCCAGCGTTGGTTGCACCGTGGGAAAGCGAGCTGATAGAGGTTTTCGTTGATGAGACAGGCGTTGCTGTGTTTGATTGGCAAGGAGCGGTCGAGGAAATCGGAGAAAGCGACAGTGGGAGTTTGGTAGGGCTTGACGAGTTGATATCTATCGTTACCAATCAAATGAAATACTGCCATGCAAATAAGGGCAATCCTGAGCATCAATGCATAATAACAATAAACAAAATATGTTTGGGAACCAGCTTGTTGGCGTCGGCTAATACAAATCAAGAGCAGGGACAATATACCCCATCGTGGTATGTATTCTATGATCTGCAAATAGACGGCATCCCGGAGCTCTATTTTGAAGATTGTATGGTGTTTTCGGCCATTGACGGCAGATATGTTGAGCCTCGAATGACAACACGGCAGTTAATGGAGATGCAATGAACTTGGAAAGCAGGATATGAATCGGTTATTAGCGAGTATCAATAAAGCATAAGCTGGGGCGCATGCTTGCGTATGCGCCCGAAGTCCTGCATTTTGGCAAAGGAGACAAGGAGATGAGTAAATGAAGAAGGCCATATACCTTTTAA
>ERZ827423.2814-NODE-2814-length-13002-cov-3.152004_pt1 | contig 13002 bp, 9 predicted proteins | sample MGYA00519775_ERZ827423 | MGnify/ENA primary metagenome ERZ827423 (study PRJEB31778, sample SAMEA3449296) | human gut metagenome | biome: human gut; feature: human-associated habitat; material: faeces | place: United Kingdom | collected 2010/2012 ...
CGCAAATCGTTTATATCTGGTATCAAAAAAGATACTACTTGTAGAATGGAGTAAAATATCATCATGACCTATGAGGAATTTACTGAGAAAGTGGGCAGCGTAATCCTGACGGAGAACGGAAACTGCCCAGTTACGCCGGTAATCCAGATGCTTCAGGGAAAATGGAAACTACAAATTCTCTACGAGTTGTGCATCAAATCCCCGATGCGTTTTGGGGAGCTGAAGAAGATGCTAAAACCTATTACCAACGCCGCCCTTACTAATGCCCTGAAGGAGCTGGAGACCAACGAGCTAATCCAGCGCATCCAGTACAACGAAATGCCGCTGAGGGTGGAATACTCTCTGACGGAGAAGGGACGGGATCTGCTGCCTGTCTTTTACGCCATTTCGCAATGGGGCATGAAATATATTCCGTAAGGGGCTCGAAATATTTTGTCGCCTATGTTTGTTTTTTGGCTGTCTCTTATGTCGACTTCCTTTTGAATATTTTTAAGAGCGGTCTTATGGCATCTGTTCCATAAAACCGCTCTTTCCCCACACACAGCTTAAGCCCCATAGGTTCACATTGTGTACCTATGGGGCTTATGCCTTCGCGCTTGCCTATTTTTTCTCCAGAAACTTAAAACAAACCGCTAATTTTATCCCCGCTATCTACATCGATCTTTTCAGCGTTTGGCCGTTTAGGCAAGCCGGGCATAGTCATGATCTTCCCGGTCAGGGCAACCAAGAAGCCCGCCCCCGCGGAAATGCGAATTTCCCGAATGGTGATTGTAAAGCCCTCCGGCGCGCCCAGCAGTTTGGGATCGTCGCTGAAACTGAACTGGGTTTTGGCCATGCATACGGGAAGTTTATCGAAACCAAGTTCCTGGATCCGTTCCAGCTGCCGGTTGGCTTCCGGTGTTAACTCCAGCGCTGCAGCGCGGTAAATCCGCTTGGCCAGGGTCTCCAACTTTCGGCGAACCGGCAAATTTACATCATAGCAGAACGAAAAGGCCTTGCTCTCCTCCGCCGCGCGGATAACCAGCTTGGCCAAGTCCACAGCCCCTTCGCCGCCCTTGGCCCATACATCCGTCAGGGCAACCGGTACGCCCACTTCTTGGCATTCTTTCTCAATCATCTGCAGCTCCGCCGGGGTGTCGTCTATAAAACGATTGATCGCCACCACTGCGGGCAGTCCGTAGATATTGATGATATTTTCAATATGGCGCAGTAAGTTGGGCAGGCCCTGCTCAAGCGCTTTTAAATTTTCTTTTTTCAGCATATCCCCATCTGCGCCGCCATGATATTTCAGGGCCCGCACGGTAGCAACAATCACCACCGCATCCGGGCGCAGTCCGGCGGCCCGGCATTTGATATCAAGAAACTTTTCCGCCCCCAGGTCGGCGCCGAAGCCGGCCTCGGTGATGGCGTAGTCCCCCAGCTTCAGGGCCATCCGGGTGGCGGTGACGGAGTTGCAGCCGTGAGCGATGTTGGCAAAGGGACCGCCGTGGATCAGGGCCGGGGTATGCTCCAGAGTCTGGACCAGGTTGGGCTTCAGGGCGTCCTTCAGCAGGGCCGCCATGGCCCCCTCCGCCTTCAGGTCATGGGCGGTCACCGGGTCGCCGGCATAGGTGTAGCCCACCACGATCCGCGCCAGCCGCTCCTTGAGATCCCGGATTCCGGAAGAGAGGCAGAGTATAGCCATAATCTCGCTTGCCACCGTTATCATAAAGCCGTCCTCACGCGGTACGCCGTTTACCTTGCCTCCGAGACCTATTACAACGTTTCTCAGCGCTCTGTCATTCATATCAAGGCAGCGCTTGAAGAGAATCCTTCTAGGGTCGATGCGAAGCTCGTTCCCTTGCTGAATATGATTGTCGATTATTGCGCACAACAGATTGTTTGCAGCTGTTATGGCATGCATATCGCCCGTGAAATGAAGATTTATGTCCTCCATCGGTATTACCTGAGCGTAACCGCCGCCGGCAGCACCGCCCTTTATTCCGAAAACAGGACCCATCGACGGCTCACGCAAGGCTATTACGGCTTTTTTGCCTATGCGGTTCATCGCTTCGCCGAGACCTACCGTGACGGTGGTTTTTCCTTCGCCTGCAGGCGTCGGATTTATGGCTGTTACAAGTATGAGCTTGCCGTCCTCTTTGTTTTCGTATTTTTTGAGCAGCGACAGCGGAAGCTTTGCTTTGTATTTGCCGTAAAATTCAAGCTCGTCGGCACTGATGCCGAGCTTTTCGGCAATGTCGGATATAGGCTTAATGTCGGCCTGTTTTGCTATTTCGATATCAGTTAACAATTAAAACCCTCCAAATGATAATATTCGATAGCACATATATTAAATTATAAATGAAAACACACAGTAAAACAAGCCTTATTTTTTAACCGGCACAGCCGCGTCAAGGTTGACAAGAACGGCTATTGAATGTATAATTTTTTATTATGTTGATAAGTGTGCCGTAAGGCTTAAGCCGTTTCGCTTAAACGGATAAGACCTGCGACACGTTAAGGAGATTTTTACAGTATGGAATGGACAGGTCTTAACGAATTAAGAGAAAAATACCTCAGCTTTTTCGAAAGCAAGGGCCATTTGAGACTGCCGAGCTTTTCGCTCGTACCGCAGCACGATAAGAGCCTTTTGCTTATAAACTCCGGTATGGCTCCCATGAAAAAGTGGTTTACGGGCGAGGAAACGCCTCCGCGTAAGCGCGTAACAACTTGCCAAAAGTGTATAAGAACGCCCGATATAGAAAATGTCGGCAAAACCGCGCGTCACGGAACGTATTTTGAGATGCTCGGCAACTTCTCGTTCGGCGATTACTTTAAGCACGAGGTAATTCCGTGGGCATGGGAATTTTGTACCAAGGTATTGGAGATGGATCCCGAAAAGCTCTATATCAGCGTTTATGAGGATGATGACGAGGCTTACGATATATGGACTAAGGATATAGGCGTTGACCCGTCGCACATGGTTCGTTTCGGCAAGGAGGATAACTTCTGGGAGCACGGAGTGGGTCCGTGCGGACCGTGTTCGGAAATATATTATGACCGCGGCGAAAAGTACGGCTGCGGCAAGCCCGACTGCAAGGTAGGCTGCGAGTGCGACCGTTATATCGAATTTTGGAACCTCGTATTCACTCAGTTCGAAAATGACGGTAACAACAATTACTCGCGTCTTGCGCATCCCAATATAGATACCGGTATGGGCCTTGAAAGACTCGCTTGCATATCGCAGGACGTTGACAACCTCTTTGAGGTTGATACGGTTCAGAATATAATGAAGCACATTATGAAAATTGCCGGCGTGAAATATCACGATGATGAGAAAAAGGATATATCTCTTCGTGTTATAACAGATCACGTAAGAAGCACCACAATGATGATATCCGACGGTGTTATGCCGTCAAACGAGGGCAGAGGCTACGTTTTAAGACGTCTTTTGCGCCGCGCAGCACGCCACGGCAGATTGCTCGGTATTGACAGACCCTTCCTTTATGAGGTTGCCGAGACGGTTATTAAAGAGAACGATACAGCTTACCCGAGTCTTCTTGAAAAGCACGACTTTATCATAAATGTTATTAAAGCGGAGGAGGAAAACTTCGCAAAGACCATTGATACTGGTCTTAATATGCTCGAGGAAATGGTTAAAGCCACCGACGGTAAGGTTATGAGCGGTGCCGATGCGTTTAAGCTCTCCGATACTTACGGTTTCCCGCTTGACCTTACAAAGGACATTCTTGACGAAAAGGGTATGACCGTTGACGAGCAGGAGTATACGGCTCTTATGACCGAGGCTCGCAAAAAAGCTCGTGAGGCTCACAAGGACGCAGGCGCAGAGGCTTGGAAGAGCTCGGGCAATGCCACCAAGGGAATGGATAAAACCCCGTTCGTCGGCTATGAAACACTTTCGGGCGACAGCGAGATACTCGCTGTTGTAGTTGACGGCGAAAAGAAACAGGCTGCAACGGAAGATGACAATATAACACTTGTGCTTTCCGAAACTCCGTTCTATGCGGAAAGCGGCGGACAGGTCGGCGACGTTGGCGTTATCAAGGGCAACGGATTTGAATTTACCGTTGAAAACACCACTAAAACACATGAGGGCGTAGTTCTTCACCACGGCTACATCTCAGACGGCGAGACTGTATCGTGCGGCGACAAGGTTCACGCCGAGGTCAACCGTTCGGTACGTGAAGCCACCATGCGTAACCATACCGCGGCGCATCTTTTACAGGCGGCTCTGCGTAAAATACTCGGCACTCATGTTGAGCAGGCAGGCCAGCTTGTAAATAGCGAGGCTGTCAGATTTGACTTTACTCATTTCTCGGCTCTCTCGGCGGATGAGCTCAGAAAGGTTGAAAATACCGTAAACGAAGTAATAATGTCGGCCGTGCCGGTTGTTACAAGCGAAATGCCGATTGACGAGGCGAAAAAGCTCGGCGCAATGGCATTATTCGGCGAAAAATACGGCGATATCGTAAGAGTTGTAAAGGCAGATGATTTTTCTGTCGAGTTCTGCGGCGGTACGCACGTTAAAAATACGGGATCAATAGGACTATTCAAAATAGTATCCGAGTCATCGGTAGCGTCGGGTGTCCGCAGAATAGAGGCTGTTACGGGCAATAATGTTATGAAATACATTGATAAGAGCAATGAGCTTATTGCCGAAACCGCCAAAAACCTTAAGCTTACAAATTATCATGAATTGGCGTCCCGTGCCGCGGCTCTCTCTGCGGAGCTTAAAGAAAAGGAACGCGAAATATCGTCTTTGGAGGCAGAGATTGCAGCATCGAAAACTGCCGACCTTATGAAAGATGCAAAGCAGATAGGCGGTGTACGCCTTGTCACAGCCGATATAGGCGAAGCCGGAGCCGATGCTCTTCGCTCGCTTTGCGACAAAGCACTTGAAAGCGGAGATGATATTATCGCCGTGTTCGCAGGCAAAAATGCCGAAAAGGGCACAGCGTCATTCGCTTGCCGCGTCGGTAAAAAAGCCATAGAGTGCGGAGCTCATGCAGGTAATATAGTTCGCGAGGTAGCACGCGTTGCAGGTGGTGCAGGCGGCGGAAAACCCGACAGTGCCATGGCAGGTGCCAAAGACGTTTCAAAAATACCGGAAGCTCTTAAAAAGGCTTCCGAAATAGTCGGCGCTATGCTTTTAGGCAAGCGATAATAATCCGAGCTCGCCTAAAATGGCGTATTTTCGGCGTATTTTAACTTGTCGTCTTTGTGAGGCGTCAGCCTCACTGCATCCTCCGCATGAAACTCCACTCGAAAATCAGCTCATTTTAGGTCGCTGATTTTTATGCTTGGCAGATTTTTATGCAGAGCGAGGCAAAAACGCAGTTAATCCTGTCGGATTAACGAGTATTTTAACATGGCTATGCGAAAAATCTGCAGCCTAAAAACGGGTTCGGATTTATTATTGCTTGCCTAAACGGAGGATGAAAATGGATAATTGCCTTTTCTGCAAAATAATAGCCGGAGAAATTCCGTCAAAAAAAGTATATGAAGACGATTTGTGCTATGCGTTTTATGACATAAATCCGCAGTCGGATACGCATTTTCTCGTCGTCCCGAAGCAGCATATCAGCGGAGCGGATAAGATAACAGGCGAAAATTCCGCTGTTGTTGCGCACATTTTTGAGGTGATTTCCTCTCTTACAAAGCAGCTCGGTCTTTCCTCATACCGTATTATAAACAACTGCGGCGAGGGTGCCGGTCAAACGGTGATGCATCTTCATTTCCACGTTCTCAGCGGAGGTAATCTCGGCGAAAGACTCGTTTGATTATGAAACGGCCGCTTGCAGTTACGGGATTTACAATGCTCTTTACACTTCTTGTATTGAGCGGTTCAAATGATAAAGCGATAAGCGCAGTGCTTTTGGCTGCGCTTATCGCTTTTGTTGTTTTTATGTGTATTAAAAAGGTGAGGCGAGATAAAACCTTGCCTTTTGCGGCTCTCAGCGCGGCGGTTGCCGTTTTGCTCCTGATGTCAAATAACGCATACTATTTAGGCAAAGCAAAGCCGCTAAACGGCAAAGAAGTAATCATCAGCGGCACCCTCTCGGATTTGCCGTACGAAAAGGACGGAAGCTTTTATTATGTGGTGAAAGCGGATACGGTGAACGGCGAAAAAAGCTCTCTGTCATTTCGCGTGGTATCAAAAGCTCCGCTCTGTATAGACGTGACGGACGAGGTCAGCCTTTCGGCAAAAGCATTCCTCTTAGGCGGCGACAGCGACGAAATACTCAAATACTATAAGTCAAAATCTTTGTTTCTCGGCGCGCATTCACCGGAAAATATAAGCATAAAAAGAGGAGAAAAGAAAAGCATCGGCACTATGTTGCTTTTGCTTCGTCAAAAATTGACAAGCGAGACGCTGCGCCTTCTGCCGAACACATACGGCGGACTTGTGGCAGGGCTTTGCTACGGTGACAAGTCGAATATTCCCAGAAATGTCATTACGGCGTTTTCGGCAGCCGGAGTTTCGCATTTGCTTGCCGTTTCGGGGCTTCACCTGAGTGTGTGGTCCTCGCTTTTGTATATGATTATGCGAAAGCTGCGTGTGTCGCGCCGTATCTCTTCTGCGTCATCAATCGTGTTTATTATTTTCTTCGCAATACTCACGGGAATGAACCCTCCCGTTGTAAGAGCAGGCACTATGATAGGCCTCGTATTTGCTGCCGATTTGTTCAAGCGAGAGGCTGATTCTCTGAATTCAATAGGACTTTCGCTTATTTTATTGCTCGCGTTTAATCCGTATATGAGTACCTCTTTAAGCCTGTGGCTGTCGCTTGCCGCTACGCTCGGTATGATGTACTTCTTAAAGCCGCTGACACGGGCACTCGACAGACCGATAGCTAATGTAAAGCAGAACATCTTTACAATGGCGTATAAATCCGTATCGTCTCTCGTAGCTGTGAGCTTAGCGGTAACGGCAGCATCATTGCCTGTCTTTGCCGTCAGTCTGCCGACCGTCTCAACAGTATCCGTGCTTTCAAATTTGCTTATGGTTACCGTTGGCTCCGTTTGTATGACAAGCGGCGGACTCGGGGCACTTTTTATGCTCATAAAGCTTGATATTATAGGAAAACCGCTTGTTTTGCTATCGGGAATTACGGCGAAATATCTCACGGAAACAGCTGTTAAAATTTCGGAATTTCACCACGCTTTGCTACCGATAGACTCGATTTTCACAAGATTTAGTATTGCCGCAGCGCTTATTGTTTTTGCAGTCGTTTTGCTGTTCGGATACAAAAACAAAACAGCTGTAAAGCGAATTGCCATTACACTTTTCTGTATGATATTTTTATCCGCAGCCGTAGTTTCAACGGTACAAAACAATAAACTGCGCATTGCTGCCGTGTCGGTGGGCGACGGATCTGCCGTTGTTATGAAGTACAAATATAAAACTTATGTCGTAGGCTGCGGCGGTAACTACTTTTCAGGCTCGGCGGTTTGTGATATAATAAATACATTGGGAAGCTCGAATATAGATTATATCATTTTACCGGAGGACAGCGAGAAAAGCCTTTCCGGTGTGAGACGCGTAAAGGAGACATACCGTATATTGTCGGCGGTTACGGCAACCGACCGCATAAAAGACGGCTTTTCCTTTGATTCCGTTGTTTCTTTGAACGGAAATTCTGCGGAAATTACCGACGGTAAGCTTAAAATCACCGTACAGGACAGCCGAGTCTATGTTTCCTTCGGTGACTCTCTCTCGGAGATATCATTCGGCGACGTCAATGACGGCTCGGATGCAGGGCTTTTAATTTGCCGAGGGCTTACGGGATACGAAAAATCCGATATAATACTTGTTTCAACCGATAAAACCGATATAGGGGATTTACCGTCACAAAAGGTTATATTGACTTCACAAAACGGGACGGTGCTTTTTACCTTGTCCCATAACGGAAAAATGACATACCGGAGGATGGCATAATGCCGAGTCTTGACACAAAACAGCTCAAAGCGCAGCTGAAAGAAGAAAAATTTGAGCGTTCATATTTAATATACGGAGAAGAGGATTATTTAAAGCATTATTATTCGGAGCTTATAGCCTCAAAATGCGTTGCGTCGGGTATGGAGGGCTTTAACCTAAAGCGATTCGACTATTCGCAGGGCAGTACCTTTGAAGAAGTGCGCGCCGCATCGGAAACTCTTCCGGCTTTCGGCGGATATGCCTGCGTTGTAGCTAAGGATTACCCCTTGGATTCAATATATTCATCGGATAAAAGCGCATTTGAATCGTTTCTCAAGGAGCTTCCCGACAGTACCGTGGTAATATTTTTACAAGACACGGTGAGCGTTGATGCAAAGCGTAGCGCAAAATATAAAAGTATCATTGCGCAGTTTCAAAAATACGGAGCGGAGATATGCTTTGACAGGCTCGATGTTACGTCACTTACAAAAATTATAATGTCGGGTGCCGCAAAGCGCGGCTGCAATATAGACCGTGAGACGGCGGCATATCTTATAGAGACAAGCGGAAACGACCTTACGATTCTGCAAAACGAGACCGATAAGCTGTGCAATTTCAAAAACGGGGATCAGATAACAAAAACGGACATTGACGAGGTGTGCGTAAAATCACTTGAAGCAAGCGTGTTTGACCTGTCAAGGGCTGTAACGAAAAACGACGGCAAAAAGGCGTTTTCGGTTCTTCATAAGCTGTTTGCGGAAAAGGAAAAGCCGGAGCTGATTTTAGGCACTATGATAATGGCGTTCGTCGATATGTACCGCGCCAAGGTTGCCGTGTCATCGGGAGAAAAAGCGAATTTTGCCGCAAGCTGTTACAATTACCGCAGCAGGGAATTCAGGCTTCGCAACGCCTCTTACGACAGCCGCAATATAAGCATAAAGACTCTGCGTAAAAATCTCGATTCGTTAAATGAAGCGGACAGAAAACTCAAAATCAGAGTAACCGACGAAAAAATAATTCTCGAAAAGCTGCTTGTTGAGCTGCTTCGGAGTGAACAGTAAATGATACAAATAAAGCAAGCCGTCATAGTCGAGGGCAAATATGACAAAATAAAGGTATCAAATATACTTGATACCCTGATAATCGAAACAGACGGATTCGGAATATTTAAGGATAAAAACAAGCAAAAGCTTATACGCCGTTTAGCAGAAACAAGGGGTATACTTATTTTGACGGACAGCGATTCGGCAGGCTTTACGATACGTTCTTTTTTAAACGGAATCGTTCCGAAGGAGCAGCTCATAAACGTGTATATTCCCGATATATTCGGAAAGGAAAAACGCAAGAGCGAACCGTCAAAAGAGGGAAAATTGGGCGTCGAGGGCGTAAAGAGCGACGTTATAATAGATGCTCTCAAAAAAGCGGGAGTTAAGTTTGACGTCGATGCCGAATCCCCTAAAAAAACACAGTCTGTTACTAAGACCGACCTTTTTCTTGACGGTCTTTCCGGCGGCAAAGACAGTGCCGAAAAAAGAGCGAGGCTTTTAAAGCAGCTTGATTTGCCGGAGCATCTCTCCGCTAATTCTATGCTGAAGCTTATAAATTCATTTATGGATTTTGATGATTACAAAAGAGAAATACAGAAGCTAAACGAAGGTGTAAAAATATGAAAATACTTGTGTTGTCAACAGGCGGAACAATAGGTTCTGCGACAAAGGACGGGGTTATGTCACCCGACAAAAACGCAACGGCACTGCTTGTACTGCTCTATGAGTCCTCGTTTCAGGACGTGGCGGAATTTGACTGTGAGAGCGTTTCGGATATTCTTTCCGAAAATGTCACCGAGCCTTTTTACGAAAAGCTTATAAACAGGCTGCTTGCGGTTGATACCGAAAAATATGACGGTGTAATCGTTCTGCACGGAACCGATACGCTCGCATATACGTCGTCGCTTGCGGCAATGGTGTGCCGCAGTCTCCCTATTCCCGTGGGATTTGTCGGAGCGAATTATCCTCTTAAGCACCCAAAGAGCAACGCGTTTGTAAATTTCCGTGCCGCCGTGGAATATCTTAAAGCCGGCGGTAGGGGGTTCTTTGTCCCATACGAAAACAGCGACGGCAAAACATATATTCACCTTGCTACAAGGCTCACCGAAGCCGACTTCCTTCACGACGATTTCCATTCGCTCGGCGATGCCGTTTTGGCAGAATTCAAGGACGGTAAAATTATATTCTCAAATGATTCGCGTCTGCCGTCTCAAGAGGAGCTTTCAAAGCCTCTTTCCGGTATAACGGACGGAGAGTTCGAGCTGTCCGGAAGAGTGGTGCTCTTAAAATCATATCCGGGGCTTGACTATTCCGAGCTTCGCATAAAGCATGATAATGTCTGTGCGGTTGTTAATGTTACATATCATACGGGCTCGGCACCATGCGCGGGCGGCTCCTTCGGGCTTCCCGAATTTTGCGACGAGTGCCACAAAAACGGTGTAGACGTCTATCTTGCCGGGCTCAGAAAGACAGATGACATATACGAGACGTCAAAGCAAATTTACGAGCACGGCGCAGAGCCTATCTATTCAGTCAGCGTGCCTGCTGCCGTTTCAAAGCTTCGCGCGGCATATAATTCGTCTCTCAAAAATATTGATACGCTGATTTCAAATGATATTTATTACGAATCATTGCCGCAGGAAGAAAAATGAGACGCTACCGTTCGTTAAACGATTATCTTAAGGATACCTTCGGCGAAAAGGTGTATAAATTAGCCCTTGACGGCGGTATGACCTGTCCGAACCGCGACGGGACAAAAGGAACAGGCGGCTGTATATTTTGCAGCGAGGGCGGCAGCGGAGACTTCGCGGAAAGATATACCGGCAATATAGAGACACAAATCACCGATGCTATATCACGTATAAGCGGCAAGACTAAGGCAAAGAAATTTATAGCCTATTTTCAAAGCTACACAAACACCTATGCGCCGCGTCCGTATCTCGAAAAGCTGTTTTGTACGGCTGTCGAGGACGAACGCATAGCGGCTCTGTCAATAGGCACAAGACCCGATTGCCTGCCGCCGGATATAATCGGTCTTTTGGACGAACTGAACAAAATAAAGCCTGTCTTCGTCGAGCTTGGGCTTCAGACCTCGAATGAGGCAACGGGAAAACTTATACGAAGGGGCTATCCGCTGTGTGTTTATGACGAAGCTGTATATAAGCTTAAAAGCATAGGCGTAAATGTTGTGACGCATATGATAATAGGCTTGCCGCATGAAACGACCGAGGATATGAAAAATACGGCGCGCCATATAGCTGAGGTTCATTCCGACGGTATAAAATTACAGCTTTTGCACGTGCTTCGGGGAACCGCACTTGAAAAAATGTATCTCGAAAATGAATTTGAAACGCTGACCTTGGACGAATACGTCGATATTTTGTGCGAAATTTTGCCGATTTTGCCGCCGCAAACGGTAATTCACCGTCTCACCGGAGACGCGCCGAAGAGCCTTTTGGTGTCGCCATTGTGGTCGGCGGACAAAAAGAATGTATTAAATACTATAAACCGCGCCTTTGCGGAGCGGAATGTTTTTGAGGGCAGCGCATACGAAAATACCGCGGCTAAACCGTAGGCAAGTTCGGATTATTATCGCTTGCCTAAATACTTTGTCTTGCTTTTCGGAAGAAATTTCGATTGCAAATATATTATTTTTAATAGAAAGAGGTAAAAGCTATGGCAGAACTTAAAGGGTCAAAAACCGAAAAAAATCTTATGGCGGCATTCGCAGGTGAATCACAGGCGAGAAATAAGTACACTTATTATGCGTCTAAGGCTAAAAAGGATGGCTTTGTTCAGATAGCAAATATTTTTGAAGAAACCGCAAACAACGAAAAAGAGCACGCCAAAATTTGGTTTAAACTCTTGCACGGCGGCTCGATACCTGATACCGCGGAAAATCTCGAGGACGCGGCTGACGGCGAAAACTACGAGTGGACCGATATGTATGAGGGTTTTGCAAAAACCGCCGAAGAGGAAGGTTTCCCGGAGCTTGCCGCAAAATTCAGAATGGTCGGCGAGGTCGAAAAGCACCACGAAGAGCGCTACCGTGCGCTGCTCAAAAATTTAGAGACTGCACATGTTTTTGAAAAGAGCGAGGTAAAAGTGTGGGAGTGCCGCAACTGCGGTCATATCTGCGTCGGCGTCAAAGCGCCGGAGGTATGCCCGGTCTGCAATCATCCGCAGAGCTATTTTGAGGTTCACGCGGAAAATTATTAAGCAAACTCTATGAACGGCTGCTCGGTTCTAAACCAGGCGGTCGTTTTTGTGTCGATTTGTACAGTGCTTTCGGCTTTTTCCACAAACTAAACGCCGAAAGACTGGCTTGACAAGCCCCTTTTTCGGCTCTATAATGGCGGTAAAAGGGAGGAGTTTTCATGAGAACATCCACACAGATCGAAACCGCGTCCGTTCTGGTCGGCGAAGAAAAAGCCGTGGAATACGTTGCAAAAGCCGGGTTTGACGCCTGGGATTTTTCCATGTTTGCCATGTGCGATTACGATTGGCGACTCGGCGCAGTCCGCCCCACAACACATCCGCTTGCCGGGGAAAACTATCTCGCGTTTGCGCGCAAGCTGAAGCAGATCGGCCTCGATAACGGCATCACCTGCAACCAGTCGCACGCGCCGTTCCCGACATCCTGCCCGGAGATTCGCTCGTATTTCAAGCGCGCGATTGAATGCACGGCAGAAGCCGGCGGCAAGATCTGCATCATTCACCCGGATAACGACAAATCCGCCGCAGAAAATGCCGAAATGTACCTTGAACTGTTGCCGTTTGCGAAGGACTGCGGCGTGAAGATCGCCACGGAAAATATGTGGAACTGGGATGATGCGAAAGACGAGTCCTGCTTTGCGGCATGCGCTACCTCAGAGAGCTTCATCGAGCACATCGACGCCGTAAATGACCCGTATCTCGTCGCATGCCTCGACATCGGCCACGCGGAAATGCGCGGCTCCGGTTCAGGCGCGGCGAACATGATCCGTGCGCTGGGCCACCGCCTGCAGGCGCTTCACATTCACGATAACGACTGTTGGC
>ERZ827423.2816-NODE-2816-length-12997-cov-5.524030_pt1 | contig 12997 bp, 16 predicted proteins | sample MGYA00519775_ERZ827423 | MGnify/ENA primary metagenome ERZ827423 (study PRJEB31778, sample SAMEA3449296) | human gut metagenome | biome: human gut; feature: human-associated habitat; material: faeces | place: United Kingdom | collected 2010/2012 ...
CTGGGTAGCTATGTACGGACGAGATAAACGCTGAAAGCATCTAAGCGTGAAACTCCCCCTAAGATGAGATCTCTCACCTCGAAAGAGGGTAAGGGCCCAGGAAGACTACCTGGTAGATAGGCCGGAGGTGGAAGTGCAGTAATGTATGGAGCTGACCGGTACTAATAGCCCGAGGGCTTGACCTACGAGAAGAAGCAGGCGTGCTTGAAAGCGGTGTCACATTGTTCGGTTTTGAGGGTGCAGGAAGCGCACACCTCGGACGGAAAGGAAGGAGCAGGAGGGCTGATAGCTCAAGAGGAGCTAGTGAAAGCTTTCTTTGCATACTTTCTTTCTCGAAAGAAAGTATGCACCTTTAGCTCAGTTGGTAGAGCAACTGACTCTTAATCAGTGGGTCCCCGGTTCGAGTCCGTGAAGGTGCACCATGGCCCGTTGGTCAAGTGGTTAAGACAGCGGCCTCTCACGCCGTTAACATCGGTTCGAATCCGGTACGGGTCACCACTTAAAAAGTGTCTTGACAAAAGGCGCGAAGGACAATATAATATAGTTTGTTTTCGAGCAGTGCTCGATGACATATAGTTGGTGCTGATTAGGATGAGGGTCCACCCGTTCCCATTCCGAACACGGTAGTTAAGCTCATTTCTGTCCACAATACTTGGCTGGCAACGGCCTGGGAAGATAGATAGCGCCAACACTAAGCGACGGTCTTTTGACCGTCGCTTTTTTGTTGTGTGGATTTCGTGGAGCGCTGTGAGCTTTGTCAAAATACGGTTTAGCACATAGTTGTATATTTTTGTCTTAAGTTGTCATCTGCGTTTTGCAGAAATTGCCTGTCTGCAACGTGACGGATCATATGCAGCGCTGAAGGACTTTAATGATCAGTGCATTGAAAATCAGGCAGCGGAAATTTAACTTTGGACAGATACCAGAAAATATGGGAACTGCAAATTTGCCTCTGGCCCGAAAACTGGGGGGAATACCTCCGGCAAGTGAATTTTATCGAGAAATTTGCTTGTTTTTGCTCACTTGCAAAAGTAAATGCAAGTTTGTAAGAAGTAAATGCAACAGCAAAGTTCAAAAACTTCGATTCACTCTTACAAATATGGGGAAATTCTCTTTTCAATGGCGTAGAATGTGTTAAAATCAATAGCATAAGGCAAGAAATCGGGAAAAAGGCAAAAAACTCCCAGAGGTCCGATTGCCGCTTACTTTTTTGTAAAGGTAAATCGCACCCCTGAAAGTTCTCTGTTTGACATCTGAAATGCTGAGGGTTACTTCTTCAGCAGCTTCGGAGACAGAACAATGTCGTTTGCCTCGATTTCGCGGATATTGAGCTTCGGCAAAATATCATCCCCGTAGATGAAGTTGAACAGTTGGTATGCAGACCGACTGTTCAGCTTTCCTCTTTTATACGAGTTGATATGAGAAAGCATCAGGTCAATATCCTCCTGCTGAAGGTCATCAAAAGATTTGCCCTTCGGCAAAACACGCCGAACCAGTTCGTGGGCTACTTCGATGCCGCCTTTTTGATAAGGGGCACTGGGATTGCAATAGAAAACAAGACTGCGAAGCTCATCGTTTTCATCCTGTTCGATGGGGACCGGATTGCTGAACTCACTGCCACGGTCAGTCAAAATGACAGGAAAGAGTCTACAATAGGTTTCCCGTCCAAACATGGCATAGAGGTCGTTGAATACATCCAAAACAGAACGGGCGGTATTGTGGTCACGCAGGAAAGCAAGAAGCAGATTGGTGTTCTGGGAAAACATAGTCAAAAGGACTTTCCCACTCTTGTTTCCAATGACAGAGTCCATCTGAACGACAGGAACATCCGGGTTATCCGCAATGAAGCGCATAAAATCTTCGTAAGTGCGGCCTTCATAGCAGTGTCTATCGATTTTCAGCTTTGGAGTGCTCCGCCTCGGACGCATCCTGATGATGCGTGGACAGTCCATCTTATCAGCGTCAAAAAGGCCAGCGTTTAAATAGTTATAGGCAGTCTTTTCGCTGACCATCAATTCATCCGCATTGCTCATAAAGACATAACAACTACCAAATCGAGCAGAAAATTGCGGAGAAAGACCGTTTGGCGGCGATGCGCTCTCGCCATGAGACTGGAAAAACTGAGACGGAAATCAAAGAAGAATTTGAACAGAAAAAGCAGGACTTGCAAGCCAATTTGTAGGACCAGCTTTCCAATACCGTAAAGACTTTCATTGAAACATCTACGCAGGATGTTGTTGAGACGGTTGAGAAGAAAATCAAGGAACGGGAAAAAACGGGTATAGAAGATTCCATCAGGGACCACCTGAGGGGCTTCTCCCGTACGATACCGTCATTCCTGATGGCCTATGGCAATGATACCGTTACGCTGGCAACCTTCAATGCCGTTATCCCGAATCCTGTGTTCCTTGAGGTGACAAGCATTACCCTCGACCAGTTCCGTTTCCTTCGTGACGGCGGTAAGTACAAGGACGCTGAGACAGGGGAGAAAAAGGAGTTTGCGGGCAATCTCTTTGACCCGGTGGTATTCGATGACTCGGTGAAGGAATTCCTTCGGCTCAAGAAAAAGCTGGCGGATTACTTCGATGAAAAGAGCATCGAAGACATTTTCGACTATATCCCGCCGCAGAAGACCAACCAAATCTTCACCCCGAAGACAATGGTCAAGAAGATGGTGGATATGCTTGAAACTGAGAATCCCGGCTGTTTCGATGACCCGGATAAAACCTTTATCGACCTCTACATGAAATCCGGCCTATACATCACAGAAATCGTCAAGCGCCTGTATCAGAGTGAGCGAATGAAGGAACAGTTCCCTGACCCGAAAGAACGCCTTCGCCATATTTTTGAGAAACAGGTCTATGGATTAGCTCAAACAGAAATCATCTATCATATTGCGTTATCCTATATCCTCGGCTTTAATGAGGGTATGGAGGACATCAAGCATAATTTCCGGCAGCTTGATGCCCTGCCCTACGCAAAGAAAGGGACGCTCCAAGAAAAATTGGACGAGCTGTTCGGATAAAAACGAGAACTCCAGAATCAAATTTAGATTCTGGAGTTCTTATTTTCAGTGTGTGATGAAACCTACACCTGCGTTTGTACGAGTAAATGCAACACTGAGATTTGTAAGACTAAATGCAATGGTGGGGTTGCATTTACTTTTGCAAACGAATTTTGCTTGTTTTTCTTAGGAAAAACCGTTGACAAATTGACTGTGCACAGATATAATAATAGAGCCGCTTTGAATGGGTTATAAGTATTTCTTCGGAAATCGCCCCCGACAGCGAGCCCGTAAATGAAGGAGTTGAAAAGAATGAACGCAATTATCGTGACTGGCGGCAAGCAGTACAAGGTGTCCGAGGGTGATGTGATCTACATCGAGAAGCTGGACAACGAGGCTGGCGATACCGTAAAGTTCGAGCAGGTCCTGGCTATCATCGATGGTGAGAAGGCTACGTTCGGCGCTCCCGTTGTGGAGGGTGCTTCCGTGGAGGCCAAGATCGTGAAGAACGGCAAGGGCAAGAAGATCCGCATCTTCAAGTACAATCCCAAGAAGGGTTACCGGAAACGTCAGGGCCATCGTCAGCCTTACACCAAGGTTGAGATCGGCAAGATCTCTGTCTGAGCATGACGACGATCACCTTCCGCAGTCAGGGCAGCCGGATCACAGGCTTTGACGTACAGGGTCACAGCGGTTACGCTGAGGCCGGTGCGGACATTGTCTGCGCGGCGATCACCAGCGCCGTTCGTCTCGTGGAGACCACGGTGAACGATGTGCTGGGTCTGGCGGCATCCGTGAAGGTGCGGGAAAGTGACGCATCCATCTCCCTCCGTCTGCCGGGAAGCCTCGGCCAGACAGCGGAGAGCACCTGTCAGGCACTTTTGACGGGCATGATGGTCTACTTTGCTCAGCTCCACGACGAGTATCCCGAACATATCGAAGTTCTGGAGGATGAATAATTCTCCCTGAAATCTACAGAAAGGATGGTCCTTTATTATGATGATGATCGGTTTGCAGTTCTTCGCCCACAAGAAGGGCGGCGGCTCCACCAAGAACGGTCGTGACTCCAACTCCAAGCGTCTGGGCGCCAAGCGCGCGGACGGCCAGTTCGTCAAGGCCGGCAACATTCTGGTGCGTCAGCGCGGCACCAAGATCCATCCCGGCACCAACGTGGGCATCGGCACTGACGATACCCTGTTTGCCAAGGTGGACGGCACCCTGCGCTTTGAGCGTCTGGGCAAGGATCGGAAGCAGGCTTCCGTCTACGCCGCAGAATAATCTGCATGTTGAAAGAACTCCGGCTCTGCCGGAGTTCTTTTTTGCGGCACAAGCCTATTAAAGCAGTAGGAATTGTATAGTTTTCCTGTTGCAAGGCCGCCGTCACCTGTGCTACAATAGCCGCAATATGAAAAACGATTGCGAGGAGAGCTATGTTTACCGGATTTACCGATGCCACTGTGGACTTCCTGTGGGGCATCCGCTTCAATAACGAGCGCCCCTGGTTTGAAGCCCACAAGGAGACTTATTTAAGCGAGCTTTACCGCCCCATGAAGGACTTGGGGGCGGAGATCTATGATTTTCTGTCCGAACAGCGGCCGGATGACCCCATGGTGTGCCGTGTCTCCCGGATCTACCGGGACGCCCGGCGGCTCCACGGCCGGGGACCCTATAAGGACCACCTTTGGTTCTGCGTGGAGCGTCCCACCGAGGATTGGACCACCCGGCCGACCTTCTGGTTTGAGTTGGGGCCGGATTACTGGGGCTACGGTATGGGCTGTTGGATGGCCCGGCCCATGGACATGGCCAAGCTGCGCTCGCGGATTGTCCGGGACCCGAAGCCCATGGAAAAGCTGACGAAGGCGCTGCGTGGCCAGACGGAATTTACTCTGGGCGGCGATACCTACAAGCGTCCCAAGGCAGGCGCGCCGTCGGAGCTGCTGGCGCCATGGTTCCAGATGAAAACCATCAGCATCACCCACGAGGAGAAACTGACGGAGGAGTTGTTCAGCCGGGATGTGGTGGACCGGATTAAAACCGGCTACACATTTCTGCTGCCCTATTATGACTATTTTCTGACACTGCCTTCCGACCCGGAGCCGGAGACACTGAAATAAGTAAAACAAAGGAGCGATCCCTATGAAAGCCTGTCCTGCAAGAGAAGAAGCCCTGGCTCTGCTGAAAAAGTACAACAGCGAGCCGTTCCACATTCAGCACGCCCTGACGGTAGAGGGCGTCATGCGCTGGTATGCCAACGAGCTTGGCTATGGTGAAGATGCCGATTTCTGGGCCACCGTGGGCCTCCTCCACGATGTGGACTTTGAAAAGTGGCCGGAGCAGCACTGCGTCAAGGCCCCGGAGCTTTTGCAGGAGATCGGCTGCTCTGAGGACCTGATCCACGCGGTCTGTTCCCACGGCTACGGTATCTGCTGCGATGTGGAGCCTGTGGAGGAAATGGAAAAGGTCCTCTTTGCCGCCGACGAACTGACGGGTCTCATTGGGGCCGCAGCCCGGATGCGGCCCAGCAAGTCCGTGCAGGATATGGAGGTCAGCTCCCTGAAGAAAAAGTACAAGGACAAGAAGTTTGCCGCAGGCTGCTCCCGGGATGTCATCAATACCGGCGCGGAGCGGTTGGGCTGGCCCATCGAGGAGCTGATGGAAAAGACCATTTTGGCCATGCGCTCCTGCGAGGATGCCGTAAACGAGGCTGTGTCGGCCCTGTAAAAAAGTTTCTATATGATCGAACCCCACCTCCGGCGGACTGTCCGTCGGAGGTGGGGTTTTGTCAGATGAAAAGAGAATCAGCGGAACACGTTGAAATAGAGATACGCACCGGTGACGATGACCAGCCAGAGGCAGGTGAACAGAGGTACAACGACCCGGAAGGAGCGGTGCTGGGTCTTGTGGCGAAAGACCTCCATGCCCAGCCATGCACCGATACCGCCGCCTACGATAGCCAGCAGCAGGAGATTTCGCTCCGGCAGGCGGGGGACCTTCTCGTGGCGGGCCTTCAGCTTAGCCAGAAGCTTGTCCAATCCATAGGCTAGAAACGCCGCAACATTGATGATCAGGAGCCACAGCCAAAGGAATCCCCATTTGGTGCCGAGAAGCGTAAAAATAAAACCGTTTTTCGCCGTGGGTTCCACCACGGTCTTGGCAAGACGCGTCATCATCGTTCATTACCTGCTTTTCTATGATTTGGGAGGCTTACTCCTTGCTTTGCGCTTGCAGTCGAAAAAAGGACTGGCCGGGAAATTCCCGACCAGTCCATTTTAGCAGAGTTTTCAGTTCTTGGCAAGTGCCACCAGCTCGCAGGCGGTCTTGGCAGCCAGTCGGGCGTTGTTGTACACCAGCTGGATGTTGGAAGCCAGAGAATCGCCGCCGGTGATGTCCTTGATCTTGGCCAGCAGGAAGGGAGTGGTCTCCTTGCCGTGGATGCCCAGCCGGTTGGCCTCGGCCACGGCCTCGTCGATGGCCTTGTTGATGACCTCGTGATCCATGGAGTATTCCTCGGGGATGGGATTGGTCACCAGCATACCGCCGCCCAGACCCATGTCCTGCTTCACATAGAAGGCCTTGGCCAGCTCGGCGGGAGTGTCGATGCGGTAGTCCACCTTGAAGCCGGACTTCCGGGTGTAGAAGGCAGGCAGCTCCTCGGTGCCGTAGCCGATGACGGGAACGCCGTGGGTCTCCAGGTATTCCAGCGTCAGCCCCAGATCCAGAATGGACTTGGCGCCGGCGCAGACCACCATGACGGGGGTGTGGGCCAGCTCCTCCAGGTCGGCGGAGATGTCAAAGGTCTGCTGGGCGCCACGGTGCACACCGCCGATGCCGCCGGTGGCGAACACGGAGATGCCGGCCATGTGGGCGATGATCATGGTGGTGGTGACGGTGGTGGCGCCGTCCTTGCCCTCGGCCACCAGCACCGGCAGATCCCGGCGGCTGGCCTTGGCCACGGCGGGGCCGGGCTTGCCCAGGTAGTCGATCTCCTCGGGGGAGAGGCCGGCCTTCAGCCGCCCGCCGATGACGGCGATGGTGGCGGGGGTGGCACCGTGCTCCCGGATGATCTTCTCCACGTTCAGGGCCGTCTCCACGTTCTGGGGATAGGGCATGCCGTGGGAGATGATGGTGGACTCCAGAGCCACCACCGGGCGGCCCTCGTCCAGGGCCTTCTGCACTTCAGGGGCAATGTCGAGATACTTGTTGAGAGACATGATAAAACCTCCAATTTGAATTTAGAAATTAGGAAAGAGGAATCAGGAATTTCGGAGTCCGGCGGAACACCTCAATTCTCACTCGGAACTGCGCTTATTTCTGCGCCATGCGCTGCCGCAGGGCGCCCTCGCTCATGGCGGGGTTGATGGTCTCCGCCCCCTCCATGGCGATGGCGGAGGCGGCCAGGCCCGCCTTCGCGGTGCCCTCCAGATCCGTGCCCTGGAGATAGGCCCAGGTGATGGCCGCCATAAAGGCGTCCCCGCAGCCGGTGGTGTTCACCATCTTCGCCGGCAGCACCGGCAGATGGAGCCGCTCCCCGGACCGGTCGGCGGCAAACACGCCGTCGCCCCCCAGGGAGATGAACACCCGGTGGAGGCCGGTGGCCAGCAGGGCGTCGGCGGCGGCGTTCAAACTGGCCTCGTCGGTGATAGCCACGCCGGAGATCAGCTCCGCCTCGATCCGGTTGGGCTTGAGGGTGTGGAGCCTGCCCAGCACCGGCTGCAGCTTCACCGCCTTGGCGGTGGAGACCGGGTCGGCGAAGATGGGGACATGGCAGTTCTCCGCCAGATAGGCGATGCTCTCCGCCGGGATGTTGGTGTCGATCACCAGCACCTGGCTGCCGGACAGCAGCTTCTGCCGCTGGGAGAGCAGCTGGGGCGTCAGGTGGCGGTAGATGTCCATGTCGCTGACCGCCAGCGCCATATCCCCCTTTTCGTCATTGATAAAGAGGTAGGTGGAGGTACGCCCCTCCGGGATGATGGGGGACTGGGAGATGTCGATGCCCAGCTCCCCGCAGCTGGCGGCGATCTTCTGGGCGTACAGGTCGTCGCCGAAGGCGGTGACCATCCGCACGTCCAGACCCAGCAGGCTCATGTTGTGGGCGATGTTCCGCCCCACGCCGCCCAGGCTCATCCGCACGGCGCCGGGGTTGGAGTCCTGGGCCACCGGCACCTCGTAGGGCCAGCCGCCGATGTCCATGTTGACGCCGCCCACCACCGTCACATAGGGGGCCGTGTGGACGATGTACCCCTTGCCGGTGATATACCCCTTTTTCATCAGGTTGGAGATGTGCACCGCCACGGAGGACCGGGTGATGCCGGCCTTCTCTGCCAGCTCCTGCTGGGAGATCAGGGGATTCTCCTCGATCCAGTTCAAAATCTGCCGTTCCCGCTGGGTCATGGCGGCACCTCCTTGTAAGCAAAACTTAATATATCTAATCTAATGCTTAGTATACGGATGATTTCCGAAATGTCAAGCCCCAATTTTTCGCCGGCTGTCCTGGCCGGGGCGCCGATGGTCGGCGGCCCGTGGACGGGCTGCCGAAAATCCGCTATACTGAAGATGAAAGGGGGGAGGGCCGTGGAGGTGACGGTGGTGCTGGAGCCGGAGCGGACGGACATCCGGGTGACGATCCACGCCCCGGCGGCCACGCCGGAGGTGGAGGCCCTGGCGGCCCGGATCCTGGCGGAGGAGAGCGGGAGGATCCTGGGCTTCCAGGGGGCGGAGGCGGTGCCGCTGGATCCGGCGGACATTCTGCGGTTCTACGGCGAGGAGAAGGAGGTCCGGGCACAGACGGCGGCGGGCCTCTATACCGTCCGCCAGCGGCTGTACGAGCTGGAGGAGCGGCTGGCGGCGCTGCGGTTTGCCCGGATCTCCCACTCGGAGATCATCAATTTGAAGCAGGTGAAGGCGCTGGACCTGACGTTCACCGGCACCATCCGCATCACCCTGGCGGATGGGACCGTGTGCTGGGCCTCCCGCCGGTATGTGAAGAAGATCAAGGAGGTGCTGGGACTGTGAAGGACCGTGTGTTCACATCGCTGAACCGCCAGCGGCTGCTGTGGGCGGCGGTGTGCGGCCTGCTGGCCGTGGCGGCGGTGCTGCTGTTTGTGGTCTGGCGCGGCAGTTTGGCGGTGCCGCCGGAGAGACCCCTGCTGGTCCGCCGGGCTGTGCTGGACGCCCTGGGCTGGCCTCTCCCGGCGGTGCTGACCCTGGAATTGGCCCTGGCGTTTGGCTTTGGCGCCTCTGTTGGGCTGGCGGTGCCGCCCATGGAGGGCACCGGCATGGCGGTGGCGGTCCGGACAGCGGCGCACCTGCTGTGCTCCTCGACCCTGTTTGCCGGGGTGTGCTGGATGTGCGGCCTGCCGCCGGCCAACTGGCAGGGGCTGCTCCTGCTGCTGGGGATCTACTGGCTGATCTATCTGATGGTCTGGCTGCTGCGGTATCTCTCCTGGCGGGCGGAGCTGAATGCCATCCGGGAGGGATTGGGCCTTGCGCCAAGGTCCGCCGGCGGGGGGCTTTTCCGGCTGCATCCCCTCCGGACCCACCTGCTGTTGGCTGCGGCGGTGGAGCTGGGGCTGCCGCTGCTGCTGAAACCGCTGGATCCGCCGGACGTCCCAGTGCTGACAGGGCTGTTCTACCCCTTTTTGCTGCTGCCCTTCTTCTGTCTGGCGGCGGGCTGGAGCACCGGCCGCCGGTTCGGCGCCGCCCTGCTGCTGCCGGCAGCCTGCGGCGTGCTGACGCTGCCCTGCGTGTTTCTGATTTACAATGACACGGCCCTGTTCCAGGCCGGTGTGGCGTTCGTGTTCGCCCTGGCGGGGAACCTGCTGGGGGCGCTGGTGCGGAAGATAAGGAGACGCGGCTGTGATGAAGCGTGAGGTGCGGGTCTACAATATGATCATCCCGCTGTGGCTGCTGTGGCTGTTCCCGCCCCTGTTTCCCTGGGGGCTGCCCGTCATCCTGCTGGGTAACCTGGCAATCGACACGGCGGTGCTGTCCCTGGCCCTGAAAGCCATGAAGCGGACAGACAGGGAGCAGCTGATGGAACACCTTTGGTGGCGAATCTGGTGGCGGGGCTTTGCCGCCGACGCCGCCGGGATGGCCTGGCTGTTTCTGGCACTGATCCTGTGGGAGATGAGCTTCGGGAACAGGCCTACCTTCTGGCAGAAGTGGCTGGGGTTTGTCATGGGAGACCCCTTTGGGCACCCTGTTGCCCTCCTTTGGACGCTGATGGCCGTGGCCATCGCCGGCGTGTGTATCTACCGCCTGGACCGGAAGGCCTTGCGCTCCGCCGGTCTGACGGGCCGGGAGGCCCACAGGGCGGCACTGGCCCTGGCGATCATCACTGCGCCCTGGACCTTTTTGATTCCGACACCCATGTGAAAACTTTCAGATTTTCGGAACCAAACCGCCTTCCTTGCCGACTATACAGACAAAGGAGGTGGTTCCACATGAAAAAATGGTGCCTGTTTTTGAGCTTGTACTTCTGCGCCTGCCTGCTGGCGGCCTGCGCCGGCCGCGAAATCCCCGCCGCTGGAGACACCGCCCCTGGCGGCACACCTTCGGAGGAGACTCAGACCGGGGGAGAGACGGCGCAGCTCGGCCAGGTAACGGAGACCTTCCGGCTGGTGGATGCCGGAGACGGCGGACGGTCCGCGGTCCTGGCCAAAATGGACGGAAGGGCTGGGGACGTGTACACCCTGGATATTTTCAGCGTGGAGGACGTGACCATCGAGGGCTACACCCAGGAGCAGATGGCCCTGCTGGACTGGTCGCCCACGCCCGGCGCCCTGGTGGAGGTCACCTGGGACGGCACGGTGATGGAGTCCTACCCGGCCCAGTTCGGGGAGGTCACCGCCGTCCGGATCCTGGAGGACGGCTTCAATGACCTGTGCCGGCTGTACCGGGAGGTACTGAACGACCTGTGGGAGACGGACCCGGCCCTGAACGAGGACATCACGGAGCTGGGAGTGGATTTGAGCAAAACGTCCCTGGAGGCAAGCGAGCAGTCGGCCGTGGCCTACGCCTTCGGCATGGACCACGGCCTGATGCCCGTTGAGGGCACCTATCAGGAACTGGTGGACCAGGGCTATATCGACGGGGAGAATTTGCTCTGGGAGGACGGCTGCCTGTTCTCCATCAAGGAGACCCAGGACCAGGACCCGGTGGCGTTCAGCCTGCCCTGCGTCGGCCCCGGGGACGAGATACCGGACTACAACGGTGTCCGCTTTGACGCGGAGAAGTGGCGCGGCGGCACGGGGGCCTATTCCTTCACCAACTGCACTGCCGCCAGCGTGGACGGCCATTGGAGCGTCTATACCGTGGGGGCGGAGACCATCTCCTGACCGAGAGGTTCTGAAATCCCGCTGAAAACGCCCGTTCCCTCTTGTAAAATCCGTTGGGATGGAGTACAATACCCTAGAATTGTGCAAAATTCCCACCAAACATGAGAAAACGGGTGAATGTTATGAGCTACACAAAAATCGCCGCCATCTACGCGGACAGCCAGCAGCTGGGCGGCCAGACGGTCACCGTGGGCGGCTGGGTCCGCACCATCCGGGACATGAAGACCTTCGGCTTCATCGAGCTGAACGACGGGTCCTGCTTCAAGAACCTGCAGGTGGTCATGGAGGCCGGGACACTGGAAAACTACAAGGACATCGCCGCCCAGAACGTGGGCGCGGCCCTGATCGTCACCGGTACTGTGGTCCTGACGCCGGAGGCCAAGCAGCCCCTGGAGCTGAAGGCCGCCTCCATCGCCGTGGAGGGTGCCTCCACCCCCGATTACCCCCTGCAGAAGAAGCGCCACAGCGTGGAGTTCCTGCGGACCATCCAGCACCTGCGGCCCAGGACCAACCTGTTCTCCGCCGTGTTCCGGGTGCGGAGCGTGGCGGCCTACGCCATCCACAAGTTCTTCCAGGAGCGGGGCTTCGTCTACGTCCACACCCCCATCATCACCGCCAGCGACTGTGAGGGCGCCGGCGAGATGTTCCAGGTGACCACCCTGGATCTTGCCAATCTGCCCAAGAATGAGGACGGCACTGTGGACTACACCCAGGACTTCTTCGGCAAGCCCGCCAACCTGACGGTTTCCGGTCAGCTGAACGCGGAGAACTTCGCCATGGCCTTCGGGGACGTGTATACCTTCGGCCCCACCTTCCGGGCGGAGAACTCCAACACCCAGCGCCACGCCGCCGAGTTCTGGATGATCGAGCCGGAGATGGCCTTCACGGACCTGAAGGGCGACATGGATGTGGCGGAGGCCATGATCAAGTATGTGATCCGCTACGTGATGGAGCAGTGCCCCGATGAGATCAACTTCTTCAACTCCTTTGTGGACAAGGGCCTGAAGGAGCGGCTGGAGCATGTGGCCTCCTCCGACTTCGGCCGGGTGAGCTACACCGAGGCGGTGGAGATCCTCAAGAAGAATAACGACAAATTCGACTACAAGGTGGACTGGGGCTGCGACCTCCAGACCGAGCACGAGCGCTACCTCACCGAAAAAGAGTTCGGCAAGCCGGTGTTCGTCACCGATTACCCGAAGGAGATCAAGGCGTTCTACATGCGCCTCAATGACGATGACAAGACCGTTGCGGCGACCGATCTGCTCGTGCCGGGCATCGGCGAGCTGTGCGGCGCAAGCCAGAGAGAAGAGCGCTACGACGTGCTTCTGAACCGCATTCGCGAGCTCGGCCTTAACGAGGAGGATTACTGGTGGTACCTCGACCTTCGCCGTTTCGGCGGCAACAAGCATGCGGGCTTCGGTCTCGGCTTCGAGCGCATGGTCATGTACCTTACGGGCATCTCCAATATCCGCGACGTACTGCCGTTCCCGCGCACAACGGGCTCTGCGGAGTTCTAAATTTCATAAAAGCAAGTCTTTTGCCGGTGCAGTTCACTGTGCCGGCTTTTGCTTTGTTATACACTTGTCAGAATGAACGGAAAAGCAGGAAAACACGTCGTACAATCGTGCAAAACGGGAAAAAATGCAAGATTTATAAA